>OFHB01001165.1_pt1 | contig 15621 bp, 10 predicted proteins | sample 1521881 | NCBI WGS metagenome assembly OFHB01 (sample SAMEA3504090, study PRJEB24116) | mouse gut metagenome | biome: mouse gut; feature: mouse-associated habitat; material: faeces | place: Denmark | collected 2011
GTGAAAGCGTAAGCACGGAAGTTTCTGAGAGTGAAAGTGCAAGCACAGAAGCATCCGAGAGTGAAAGCGCAAGCACAGAAGTATCCGAGAGTGAAAGTGCAAGCACGGAGGTTTCTGAGAGCGCAAGCGCAGAAGTATCCGAGAGTGAAAGCGCAAGCACGGAAGCATCGGAAAGTGAAAGCGTAAGCACGGAAGTTTCTGAGAGTGAAAGTGCAAGCACAGAAGCATCAGAGAGTGAAAGTGCAAGCACAGAAGCATCAGAGAGTGAAAGCGCAAGCGCGGAAGCATCGGAAAGTGAAAGCGTAAGCACAGAAACCAGCGAAAGCGCAAGCATGGAGATTTCTGAAAGCACAAGCACATCAATCAGTGAAAGTGCAAGCGTTGAAGTATCCGAGAGCGAAAGCGCAGAAACATCGGCAAGCATAAGCGCCGAAGCAAGTGAATCTGCAAGTGCAGAAATTAGTGAAAGCGCAAGTTTGTCTGAAAGCTTCAGTACATCAGCATCTGAAAGCACAAGCGCGGTAGTCAGCGAAAGTACAAGCTTTAGCACGTCAACCAGTGAAAGTTCCAGCGCTTCAACAAGCGGAAGTGAAAGCTTTGCAACGAGCGAACGGCCAGGTACAGTTGTTCCTGACGGGACTTCCGGAGGCAATGGAGGCCGCGGCGTAATAGAAAGCGTGAATCCGGAAACCCCGGCGGCACAAGGACCGGCAGCTCCGGCACAGACAGCTCCGGCGGCAACTCCAGCAGCAACTCCGGCAGCAAATGCTCAGGATGCAAATACCGCTGGTAATGCGCCTGCTGCAAATGCACCGGCTGCTCCTACGGCAGAAAATGATACTTTGGATGCCGACATGGACGACGGATTGGTTATGCTTGAAGACGAGGAAGTGCCGCTTGCAGTAACGCCGGACGAAGAAGACGACGGATACGCAGAACTTGCGGATGAAGAAGTGCCGCTTGCAGCAGTAAATGTTACAGCAGACGCAGCCCAGGAAATCACGAAACATGGTTTCTGGTGGTGGTTACCGGTTGCTGTCGCAGCTGCAGCAGGAAAAGTAGGCTACGATAAAAAACACAAAAAAGGTATTTTTGTAGAAAAAGATAATAAATAAATCCGATATGGCGAGACAATAACTGCGCCATCCGGAACGGGAACCAGCGGCCGGGCTTTTAATGGCCGCTGGTTCCTGAAAAGCAAAAGCAGGAGCGGAGAGTTTTGCAGAAATCAAACAGATCAGATAACACAATGAAATATAAACTTTTGTATACGGGGCTGATACTTTTCGTATATTTGCTGGGAAGGGGCATACCTTTGTATGGCATCGATACCGCCGCATATGCAAATGAATCGGTCAATGCGGAAACATTGCTGATGCAGACAATCAGCGGCGATTTATACCGTTTTTCCGTTTTCGCACTCGGGATATCTCCTTATATGCTGTCCTCCTTGTTTGTACAGATTTTTGTTTCATTAAAAAAAGCGGATGCAAAGGCCAAAATTTCCCCGAAGAAAATAAACCATTTATCACTTTTTCTGACGTTTGTACTGGCTACGGTGCAGGCGTTCATGCGTACGGAAAGCCTGAAATTTGCAGAAGCAGGGAACTTGCTTATTCTGACAAAAGCCGTGGTTGTCCTTGAGATGGTAACCGGCGTTATGGTGATCCTCTGGCTGTCCGGCAGGAATAAAAAATACGGAATCGGCGGACAGACCACTCTGATCTTTGTCAATATTTTAGACGGGATACGCGTTTCGGCCAGCAGGCATACGCCGGGAGAACTTGTTATTCCGCTGCTGTTGTCCGCTGTTATGATGTTTGTTATGATCCTGATGGAAAATACCGAAAAGCGGATTCCCGTACAGCGTATTTCCATACATAATATTTATGCGGACAAAAATTACCTTGCGATTAAAATGAACCCCATCGGGGTTATGCCGGTGATGTTTTCCACAGCGTGTTTTATGCTGCCGCAGTTTATCGTCCTGCTGCTGGCTCTGCTGTTTCCGGAGCATTCCGGGATCCTCTGGTGGCAGCAAAATATGGTTCTTTCCAGGCCGCTTGGAGCCGTGGTATACATTTTGGTATTGTATGCGCTTACAATTGTATTTTCCATGGTATTTATCGGGCCGGGCGATTTGACCGAGCAGTTCTTAAAAAGCGGAGACAGTATTTTGAACTTACATGCGGGGCGCGATACGAAACGCTATCTGTCCAGGGAAGTATTCCGGATCAGTTTTTTCAGCGCTACCGTTATGGGAATCTGCCTGGGAGCGCCGTTGGCTTTGCAGATGCGGGGCGGAATAGACAGTACATTGGTCATGCTTCCGTCGTCGTTTATGATGCTTTCGGGTATTTTCTGCAATCTTTACCAGGAGTTTATAGTGATTCGAAATTTTGACGCGTATCGGCCGTTTATTTAGGAGGGGCAATGTTATATTTTATTCCAGCCTGGTATCAACAGGATGAATGGTGTGAAAACGAGCAAGTCTGGAATGTCAGGCGCATGCATACGGAATTTGACGATACGGTAAAGCAGATACAGCTTTTTCACCGGAACGGCGCCTGCCCTTACCGGATTTTGCTGCTTGGATTTACGCCGAATTTCCGTCACTTTCTGCACAGGCAGGGGGTATTCCACGCGCCGTATCTGTCCTGCTTTGACGCATTACAGGAAATCCGGCGCAAAAGGCCGATGGTGCTTTCATTCCACAATTTAAACTGGCCTGCGGGGATAGAATTTATTTATACGCCATTCGTCGTAGTAGCCATGCTCAAAGGGGAAAAATATGCGCAGATCGAATTTGGGGAGGACGGAAACCCAATCCGGATTGCTTTATTCGAACAGGGACGTATCTGCCGCCGTAATATTTACGACGACAGGGGATTTGTGTCGGCTACGGTTCTTTTTAAAAAGGGAAAACCGTTCTGCCAGGATTATCTGACTGAAGACGGGACGTGGAAGATGCGCTGTTTTGCATCGGACGGCCATGTGGAAATCAATCCAAAATGCCCGCAGTATCTGCTGCAATATGAAGGGCAGGAACAAAAGAAGCCGTTTTTGAAACGTTCGTATGAAAGTATGGAACAGGTAATTGGAGAGGTGTTTTCGGAATATCTGAACCTGACTGAAGATACGGATTTGTTCTGCGCCGCAATGCATAAGCGCCATGCCGGGCTGTTACAGGAAGCGCTTTCCGGCAAAAAACTGATTTTGTCTTATTTTTCAGATCGGTATCCGGTCAAAGATCATCCGGAAACGTTTGATATGGCAGAACAGGCCGACTATATTATTGTGGATTCCAGGGAGAATTTAAAACGGTTCCAAAAAGAAAAGCGGATTACGGTAAAACAAATCAAAAATATTTCGCCGTATGATTCGCGGGTGGATTTTGGAATCAGCCAGCAGCTTGACGTGCAGAAAATTTTAGTCCCGGTGGACGGCGTTCATGATATGGTATTTCAGTGGATGATCCAACTGTTCGGGGCGTATGTGTCCGAACATAAAAACGCGCAGATCCACTTGTTTACCAGGCAGGCTCAAAGGGACCGGTGCGAGCAGCTTTTGGGAGATACGCGCAGATATCTGGCAAAAGCCAGGCTGCCGGAGGATTTAGCGGCCGCATCCGCTCAAATACATGGGGAGAAGGATGCAAAAGATTCCTTTCCGGTCAAATTTTTTGTGGAACAGTGTGTGGACGAGTTGGAAGTAAGCAAATGTATGCGGGAACAGAGGCTTATTGTGGATATGCGCAAATCTCCCGAGCTTTATCTGCAGATTTTGGCTATCAGTATCGGCGTCCCGCAGATTGTACGCACAAAGACGGAATTTGTAGAACAGGGAAAAAACGGCATTGTCCTAAAAAAACCCGGACAGCTTGGAAAAGCGCTGGATTATTATCTGAACGGGCTTGAAAACTGGAATAAAGCCATGGTATGCGCGTTTGAACTGGGCAAAAAATATACGGCCGAAAAGCTGGTAGAAGAATGGAAAGAGGTTATTGATTTCATTGGGTGAGATTCGTATTTTACAGTTGGGAAATGAAAATTGGAACGACAGGTATACGGTTCCGAAGGGCGTTTCGTTAGAATATACCGAAATTTTTAAGGAACCTTCCGAAAAGCTGTATGATATGGTTTTTCTGGACAGGGAATTAAAAGAAGAAGAGATAATTCCCCTGCATAAGTCGTCGAAGGCGTATACGGTGTTTGTGACGGAACATGTGAAAGCGGCCGGGAAGGCGGCCTGGTTTTTGGAATGTAAAAAGGCAAAACGGATTGCGGAGGATGAAATTCAGACGTTTTTGTCGGAAGAAACGAGGTTTTTTTATTCCAAGCCTTATGGGGAAAAATACGAGTTCAAGAATCTTGGCATAGCGCAGGGATTTGCCGGAAATGTCAAATGGTACGGGAACTATTGCGTGGATTTGGAAGGGACGTTTGGGGAAGAGATGTGCCAGATTGTATTCTGGCGCAATAATATTCCGTTGTTTTTGGGGCAGGTGATTGATCTATGGCTGGAATACCGCAAAAGCCCGGATATTTCGATTGCCCTGGAGGTCACGCTGTTTGCCCAGGGGAGCCTGTCGGAAGTTCTGAAACGGTGGCGTTTTGAAGAAGAAGAGCTTGACCAGGTGGTTCAGATTGAAAACAGTTACCGGAGCGGTTCTGTTTTTATGTCGATTCATGCCAAGGGCAAAGGCAAGCTTCGGGTAATCGCGCTGCATGACAGGTATTCGAGGGGAAAACACGGTTATTTTATGCCGGGCGGAGAGCGGTATGTGACGTCAAAACGGGAAGAGGTATTTTGTTATTTTGATCCGGGAGACAAAAAGCCGCCTCTGAACGTCTATTTTTCGGGCTATAAAACGGCGCAGGGGTTTGAAGGCTATTATCTGATGAGAAGCAAGGGATGCCCGTTTCTTTTGGTATCGGAACCGCGTCTTGAGGGCGGCTGCTGTTATATGGGTTCGAAAGAATATGAAGGGATGCTGCTTTCTGCGCTCCGGCGCTATATGAAGGAACTTGGGTTTACTTCCGATCAGGTGATATTGTCCGGGATTTCAGGGGGTACCTTCGGGGCGCTGTATTATGGATGCGATATCAGGCCCCATGCCCTGATTTTGGGAAAGCCTGTGGCCAGTATGGGAAATGTGGCGGCAAATGAAAAACACCTGAGGCCCGGCGGCCTTCCGGCCTCGTTAGATATGCTTTTGTATCTGTGCAGCGGCACAAATCAGAAAGCCATTGACGGTTTAAACCGGAAGTTCTGGGATAAGTTTGATACGGTGGACTGGGGAAAATCCAAATTTATCATTTCGTATATGATAGAGGACGATTACGATCCAAACGGATACCAGGATCTGCTTTCCCACCTTTCATCCGGCGGGGTGCAGGTTTACGGCAAGGGCATCCACGGCAGGCATAACGACAATACGCCTGCGATTGTAAGCTGGTTTTCCAGCCAGTATGATCAGGTTTTATACGAAGATTTTGGAAGAAGGACAGAAAAAAAATGACAGGGCAAAAGTGGATTATTTACTGGAATGAATATTCCTCCGATACCTATCTTCACGGATCAGTAATATCGTTCCATAAAAAAGACGATGTGGAGTTTGTCAATCACAGGATGCCGCCCGGCTCAATTATCAAACAGTGGTATTCCAAAACAAATTTCCAGAGGCAGAAAATTGAGCCGTCCCTGCCTATGATTGACGGGGAGAGCGCATACCGGATCCGGCTGAATCTGGACTGTGAGCCGGGGGAGGAATGCCTGATGCGCCTGGTATTTTATGACCGGTACGAAAAAGAAGCGGGAAGCATTACCGTCCGTGATAAAGAAACGGATTTTCGATGCCCGCTTAAGACATACAGCTACAGGCTGCAGTTAATCAACGGCGGCGTAACGCAGTTTCATTTTCATTCTATTGTGATTTGGGAAGTTGTTGCAGATGGGACAGAAGAGAACAATTAAAAAATTGAATAAAATTTTAGCGCGTGTCAAAAGCTTCCGGGAACCGATGGAAAAGCTTACGGAAGACGGGTTTAAGCAGCAGACGAAAGCTTTCAAAAAACGCTTAGCGTCCGGGGAGGAGTTAGACGGTATCCTGCCGGAGGCTTTTGCGGCGGTATGCGAAGCATCCCGCAGGGTTTTGGGGATGTTTCCTTACGACGTGCAGATTTTGGGCGGGATTGCGCTCCATCAGGGGTATCTGGCCGAAATGAATACGGGCGAAGGAAAAACGCTGTGCGCGGCTTTGCCGCTGTATTTAAATGCGCTTACGGAAGAAAGCGTGATTTTGGTGACGGCAAACGAATATCTGGCGTTAAGGGATGCAAAGGAAATGGGGCAGGTTTATCATTTTCTGGGGCTTTCCGTAGCCGCCGGCGTATGTGAGCGGCCTTCGGATCGTTTGACCAACGATCAGAAGCGGGACATTTATGCGGCGGATATCGTGTATACCACGCACAGCGTACTGGGTTTTGATTACCTTTTAAATAACCTGGTGACTTCGGCAAAAGAGCGCTTTATGCGAAAACCTTATTATGTCATTATAGACGAAGCGGATTCCGTCCTGTTGGACAGCGCCCAGATGCCGCTTGTAATTTCAGGATCGCCCAGGGTACAGTCTAATTTATACGAACTGGCCGATTTTTTTGTCCGGACGCTCGCATATGGTAAAGACTATGAAAAAGAAGAAAAAAAAGTCTGGCTGACCCACGAAGGCGTAAGGCGCGCGGAAACTTTTTTTCAGATTGATAATTTTTACGGCAGAAAATATTTTGAAATCAACCGCCATGTGACATTGGCGCTCCGCGCGCACGCGCTGTTTGCCGAAGGCAAGGAGTATATGGTATCCGGGCAGGAAAAACTTATGCTTTTGGATGAACGTTCCGGCCGTATGATGCCGGGCGTTAAGCTGCGCGGCGGGCAGCACCAGGCAATTGAAGAAAAGGAAAAACTCCCGCTTTCCATGGAAAACCGTTCCGTCGCTTCGATTACTTACCAGAACCTTTTTTTACTGTTTTCCAAAATGGCCGGGATGAGCGGGACGCTTGCGGACGCGTCGGAAGAACTTTTGGAGGTTTACGGCAGGAAAGTACTTGTCATTCCGCCGAACTGCCCGGTCAAACGGAAGGACTTGCCGGATCTTTATTATCAAGACGCCGAAAGCCAGATAGACGCCGCGGTCTGCGCGGCGCTTGCGGAACATGAAACGGGGCGTCCCGTCCTGATTGTCGTTACGACAATTGGAGAAACGGAACTGATATCGGAAATTTTAGTAGAGCATAAAATCCCGCACAACGTTTTAAACGCCAATAATGCTTTTTGGGAAGCCGACATTATACGGGAAGCCGGGCGCAAAGGCGCGGTTACGGTTGCAACTTCCATGGCCGGACGCGGTACGGATATCCGGCTGACAGAGGACGTAAAAGAACTCGGCGGGCTGGCGGTAATCGGAATTGGACGTATGATAAATATCCGGCAGGAACGCCAGGCCAGAGGACGCGCCGGAAGGCAGGGGGATCCTGGTTCGAGCCGCTTTTTTGTGTCCCTGGAGGACGAAACCGTGCAAAACAGCGGGCCGTCCAATTTAAACCGCTATACCGGGAGCAAAAAAAAGATACGCCGGCACAAGCTGAAAAAAATCATTAACCGTTCCCAGGCGCTGGGAGAAGAATTTGCAGTTCTATCCCGAAAACGCGCGATGGATTACGATCAGGTAATGCAGCGGCAGAGGGAACTAATTTATGCCGAGCGAAACAGTCTGCTTGACGGCGGGCTGCCCGGGGAGGAGCAGATTTTGGAAATTGCGTCGGGCAATATCCATCATTTCTTAAACTCCTGCGGCGCGTTAAACGAACGTATTTTAAACCGCTATATTCTGGATAATGTTTCATACCGGCTGGACGGGGATAGAACGGCGGACGTCTGCCTGGATCGGAAGCACACAAAGGCATATCTGTTAAAAAAAGTCAAAGCAGGACTTGCCGAGCAAAAACAGCGCTTAAAAAACGACGGGCGGATGGATGAATTTGTGCGCGCCTGCGTCTTAAAAGCTATTGACAATGCTTGGGTGGAACAGGTAGATTATTTACAGCAGCTTCAGTCAGCGGTGGCGGGCAGGGCTTCGGCGCAGCGCAACCTGGTGTTTGAGTACCACAAAGACGCGCTGGAGTCATTTCATAAAATGGAACGCACGATCTTAAAAGATGCTATGCGTAATATATTACTCAGCAATGTGTATGTGGACGCGGAACAAAAACTCCATATACTGCTGCCATAAGGAGAAGAACTATGATATATAATTTTAACCTTGGGATTGGCTGGGCCAGCAGCGGCATGGAATACGCGCAGGCGTACCGTGCAAAAGCGCTGCGGAACATTGGCAAAAAAGCCAAATTTATTTTTACCGATATGTTCCCGAAGGACAATATCGAGCATATGACAAAAAACATCGGTTTTCTGGATTCGGAAGTGGATTGGCTGTATACCAGCTTTACCGACTGTAAGATTTCCCCGGTGACTTATACTCTGGAAAAACTGGAAGAAACGTTTGGGGGAAGGAAATTTACCAAAAACAGGGAAGGGGCTATTGTAAAATATCTGTTTGCTGGGACGGGCAATTTTTATACGGCCTATATGACAGATCCGCTCAGCGACCTCGTACACCGCGTGGAAATGGTTTCAAACGGCTGCCTGATCCGGAAGGATTATTTTACATACTGCCGTATCTATACGGAATACTATGCGCCGCTTGATGGGAAAGCGCATCTTTATCAGCGCAGGTTTTTCAATGAAGACGGGAGCGTAGCTTACGAAGAGATAACCGACAACGACGTGGTGATGTACCAGTTTCCGGACAGGCTGCTTACTTCCAAAGAAGAACTGGTAGGTTATATGGTGTCCCGTTTGAATTTAACCGAAGAAGATACCGTACTGATTGACCGGACGACCGGGATTGGGCAGGCGATATTGGAACATGCCGCGCCGGCGCGGATCGGGATTGTGATACATGCGGATCATTTCAGCGAAAGCGGAACGGACGATGAACATATCCTCTGGAACAACTATTACGAATATGCATTTCGCCAGCATAGCCATATCCGTTTTTATATTACAGCAACCGATGCGCAGAATACGCTTTTAAAAAAACAGTTTTTAAAATACAAGGGAATTTCGCCGCATGTAGCGACGATTCCGGTCGGAAGCTTAAACGAATTAAAAGGAATGCGCGCAAAAAGGCGAAAGCATTCCCTGATTACCGCGTCCAGGCTTGCAGGGGAAAAGCATGTGGACTGGCTTGTGGAAGCCGTGAGCATGGCGCAAAAGCGTATTCCGGATCTGTCCTTGGATATTTATGGGAAGGGCGGGGAGGAAAACAACCTGCGCGAACAGATAAAACGCCTTTCCTGCGAAGGGTTTGTGCGTCTGATGGGACAGCGGAAATTAGACGACGTATACCAGCAGTATGAGGCGTACGTGTCAGGTTCCACCAGTGAAGGCTTTGGGCTGACTTTGATGGAAGCAGTCGGATCGGGGCTTCCGATTATCGGCTTTGACGTGCGTTACGGCAACCAGGCTTTTATTGACGACGGGCAGAACGGCTATAAAATTCCGGTAACGGATAAAATGGAAAAAAAGGAACGCATAGAACGGCTTTCGGCGGCAATTGTCCGTTTGTTTACGGAAGCCGATTTGGAATGGTTCCGTCAGTATTCTTATCAGAAGGCGAGATCCTATCTTACAGTGGAGGTGGAAAGACGATGGAACGAAACGCTGAGTTAAACGATACGATGCTGTTTTTTGAACAGTATTCCGCCGACAGCAAAAGCCTGCATACTTCGTTTAAATTAGCGGGCTGCGGCTATCCGGCGGTTGTCATAGAAGACGACGGGTTTTTGCCGGAAGACGTAATGTCGGTGTACGGATTCTTTTTGGGCGATTTTAAAAAGAGCAGGGGGAGCGCCGCAAGGCCGCGGTATTTTAATGAAATTACAGTCCCGGATTACTGGGCGGTAAGCGGGACGAACAGCAACGGCAAAATCCATGATAAAAGCCTGGAACGGGGCAGGATTTTTTACGCCGAGCCGCTGCACAAGCGCCTGGTTAAGATTGTAGACTGGTGTGACGAACGGGGCGTTGTGCGTTCAAGCGATCATTATAACCGTTACGGCGCCATATTTGCAAGAACTATATTTAATGCAAGCGGACAGAAGGTCAACCGGGCATACTTTTCCGCCGGAGGGCGGGAAATAATTGTGGAAAACTATGTGACCGGGGATATTATATTAAACGATAACGGGGCGGTGCATATTTTCCGGACAAAGACGGATTTTATCCTTTATTTTTTTACCAGGACTATGTTTGGGCAAAGCAGGATTTTCTTTAATTCGCTGTCCACGCCGTTTTTTGTTTCCCAGCGGCTTGGCGGCGCGGGGAAACAAGACGTGCTCTTTTGGCAGGAACCCATCGGAAAGGAAATTCCGGGCAATATGCAGATCATTTTAAACGGGAAGGCCAGCCGCACCGCAAATATTATGGTGCAGAAAAGGCAATCCTATTATAAGCTGCTTGCGCTTGGCGCAAAAGAAAACCTGGTGCATAAGCTGGGATTTATTTATCCGTTTGAGCGGGAAAACAGCTACCGCCACAGGGCTTTAATTTGTACCAATTCCGATCAGATTGAACAGTGCCGCAAACTGGCGGAAGGTTTGCCGCAGATGCAGTTTTATATTGCGGCTTTAACGGAAATGTCTTCCAAACTAATGCAGATGGAACAATATGAAAACGTCGTCCTGTATCCGAACGTAACAATGAAAATGTTAGACGCGCTGTTTGAAAAATGCGATTATTATTTTGATATCAACCATGGCGCCCAGATCGTTTCGGCGATCCGCAGGGCATTTCTGCATAACCAGCTGATCTTTGCATTCCAGGAAACGGCGCACGATAAAGATTATGTAGCGGACGAACATATCTATCCGGCCAAGGATGTGGTACAGATGATTTCGGATATCCGGGATATTATGGGGGATGTGGATTCGCTGGAATGGAACCTCAAGCGGCAGCATATGGCGGCTATGGCGGAGACGGAATCCGCTTATGTGAAGCTGTAGGAAGCAGAACAGGATTTCATGGAAAAATTCATAGAAAATTCATAGTTTTCGGATAGAATAGGATGAACAAAAAAGAAAGAAGGCATATCGCATGATAAAAATTGACATTATTTCCGGCTTTTTGGGCGCGGGAAAGACCACTTTTATCAAGAAAATGATTGATGAAGTCTATACGGATGAAAAAATAGCCCTGATTGAGAACGAATTTGGTGAAATCGGCATTGACGGCGGATTTCTTAAGGACTCCGGGGTAAATATTACAGAGATGAATTCCGGCTGTATCTGCTGTTCCCTGGTCGGGGATTTTGGAAAAAATTTAAACGAAGTGATTACAGCTTATCATCCGGATCGTATCATCATCGAACCGTCGGGCGTCGGGAAATTGTCGGACGTTATAAAATCCGTCGTTGATATCGAAAAAGAACAGGATGTAAAACGAAACGCCCTTGTGACGATTGTAAACGCAAAAAAAGCGTTAAAGCAGATGAAAGCGTTCGGGGAATTTTTTAATAACCAGATTGCATACGCAACGACAGTTGTGTTAAGCCGGACGCAGAACACAACGACGGAACAGCTTGAACTTTGCGTAAAGCAGATGCAGGCGTTAAATAAAAAAGCGGCGATCATTACAACGCCGTGGGATTCGATTTCCGGGGAACAGATTTTAAAGGTCATCGAAGGACAGGACTCCCTGGAAATGAAGACGCTTGCAGAAGAAGACCGCCGCAGGGAAGAGCAGGAGCATGCGCATCACGAGGAATGCCATCACGATCATGGACAGCATGGGGAATGTCATCAGGAACATGCACATCAGGAAGGATGCCATCACGAACATGGGCATCATACGGGATGCCGTCAGGAACATGAACATCATGAGGGATGCCATCACGATCATGCGCATCATGAACATAATTGCGGACATGAGCATGGGCGCCGCCATGCGGACGATATTTTTATGAGTTGGGGGAAAGAAACCCCGCGTAAATATACAAAAGATGATTTGGAACAGATTCTGAAAACGCTGTCCGAAGGCAGCGGATATGGAGAAATCTTACGGGCAAAAGGCATGGTGGAAGATACGGAAGGCTTCTGGCTCTATTTTGATTTGGTGCCAGGAGAATATGAAATCCGCAGCGGGGAGCCGGACTACACAGGACGGCTTTGTGTAATTGGAACGGATATGGACGAACATAAACTAGAAGAACTGTTTAAAATCTCGTAAGGCTGAGGGAAAGGGACAAAAATGATAGAAGAGATACCCGTATATTTGTTTACCGGTTTTATGGACAGCGGAAAAACCAGCCTGATCTGCCAGACGCTTCTGGCGGAACAGTTCGGCGACGGTGCAAAAACACTTTTGATTGCCTGTGAAGACGGCGAGGAAGAATACGATGAGGATGCGTTAAAGAAGGTAAATACCCGGCTTTTGATGATAGAAGAAGAGGAAGATTTTACGGAAGCGCTGTTAAAGAATATCCATTCGCAGTATCTTCCGGATCAGGTCTTTCTGGAGTACAACGGCACATGGGGGATGGACACGCTCCTTGAAATGCAGCTTCCGGAAGGATGGGTAATTGTACAGTCCCTTGCTACCGTGGACGCTGCAACTTTTGATATGTATTTAACAAACATGCGGGCCATGATTCTGGAACAGCTTTTTAAAGCGGACGTGATTATATTTAACCGCTGTACGGATACGACGCCCAAAGGGAAATTCCGCCGCGCCGTCAAAGCCGTAAACCGCCCGGCTCAGATCGTATATGAACGGGCGGACGGGACCATAGATGAAACGGAAGAAGATCTTCCGTTTGATATCAACCAGGACGTAATAGAAATTTCGGACGCCGATTATGCAATCTGGTATATGGACGCACAGGAAAACTACAAAAAATACGACGGTAAAAAAGTGGAATTTACAGGGCTTGTCTACAATCCGGATAAGCTGAAAAAAGGCGTAATGGTACCCGGCAGGTTTGCAATGACCTGCTGTATCGAAGACGTCACTTTTTTAGGATTTAAGTGCAAATATCCGGATTCCAAGCAGATTCCACATAAATCCTGGATTCATATTATAGCGAAAATCCAGGTGGAATTTGCCATGGAATATAAGGGAAAAGGGCCGGTGTTATACCCGGTGCTGATCGAACCGGCAGAGAAACCGGAGGATGAACTGGTATATTTTTCGTAAAAGAGTTCCTTATCTTTTATTGCGGCCGCCCACACCTGAGGCGTTTACCATACATCTTTCGTTTTTCTTAAGAATCATTTACAAAATGATCATAGGTTTTTGGGGTGGGATTGTGTTATACTATCTGGGTACCTTTCGTGGACAAGGGTAGCTTTTGGAAAAAAATAAACAGGACGGATGAGGAAAAAGCATGAAATATATCAGAGAAAAAGACGGCAGGCGTGAAATTGTAGAAAAAAGGCGTCACAGCCGTGCCTATTGGATACAGGCCGTTTTAAAATGGTCTTTTTGTATTGGAATTTTAACGCTGACCCTGCTTGTGTGCGGGTTTTTGGATAAAAAACTAAACGACGGGAAATTTGTAAAAAAAATTACGGGGGCGCAGCCGGAAGAACCTGTGCAAAAAGATACGGAAACCGTTCCGGAGCCGGAAACGGAACAGGAACCGCAGCCGGAGGAAGATAAGCTTAGCGTATGTATAGATCCCGGGCACGGCGGGATGGATCCCGGCTGTGATTTCGACGGGCGCATTGAATCCGAGGACAACTGGAAACTGGCGCAGGAATTAAAACGTGAACTGGAAAGCGCAGGCATCGAGGTTATTATGACCAGGGAAGACAACGATACGAAAGTGTTCTTAAAAGACCGTGTGGAAATTGCAAACGCTTCCGATGCAGATTATTTTATTTCGCTGCACCGCAATAAGGGAGACGGATACGGCGTTGAAACATGGATGACGGGAACCGCCGGAAGCGTTACGGATGCTCTGACCAAAAATGTACATAATGCGATTGTAGCCGCAGGCGTACAGCGTGATCGGGGCATAAAACTGGGAACGGAAACCGGGGAAGGTTCGGATTATTACGTTATAGGCAATACGACCATGCCCGCATGCTTAATCGAATTTGGCTTTATCAACAGCGGGGAAGACAACCGCCTGTTCGATGAAAATCTGACGGCATATGCAAAGGCGATTGCAGGAGCTCTTGCGGATACGTATGCACAGTATGGGGAATCGGAGGATCTGCCTGCAGATGAAACCGGCGGCGAAGGGGAAGCTGCGACAGGAGCGGGCAAGCAGGGGCTTCGCCTTACCTATCCCGCTATTGACAATATAAGCGCCTTAAACGGCGAAACGCTTGACTGGGGGCAGGGGACGAATGTCGATGAGCAGAACCGCCCGACCGGTTCTTTAAGCTATCAGGAAAAGTTTAAAGATTATACGGCGGATTTTATCGTCCCTACTACCGAAAAAAAGATATACCTGACGTTGGACGAGGGTTATGAATACGGATGCACGCCGACCATTTTAAGCACCTTAAAGGAGAAGGGCGTAAAAGCGGTATTTTTTGTGACACAGCCGTATATCAATTCCTCTCCGGAACTGGTCAGGCAGATGATAGACGACGGGCATATTTTGGGAAACCATTCCCTGACGCATCCTTCCGCAGGGCTTCCGAGCCAGTCGGTAGAGGAACAGCAGAAGGAAGTTATGGACGTCCATAATTTTGTCAAGGAAAACTATAATTACGATATGTTTTTATTCCGTTTTCCGGCGGGCAAATTCAGCGAACAGTCGCTTGCGGTTTTAAACAACTGCGGTTACCGGAGCGTGTTCTGGAGCTTTGCTTATCTGGATTATGACGTGGAAAACCAGCCGGATGAAGGCGAATCGCTGAATAAAATGTTGGAGCGTCTGCATCCGGGGGCAATTTACCTGCTGCATGCGGAATCCTGGACAAATACAAATGTGCTTGGGTCATTTATCGACAAGGCGCGGGAAGCCGGATATGAATTTGCGGATTATTCGGAATTGGTGCAGTAACGTAATTTTTCATTGAATTTTACAATAGGATCCGGTATGATAAGAAAGGCGGGGCAGCGCACCGCCTTTAAACTTTTTGGGAAAAAATGTTGAGGAGGACAAAGATGTATCCAATCGTACGAAGAGAAGAATTGGCAGACAAAATTTTTCTGATGGATGTCAAAGCGCCGAGGGTGGCAAAGACATGTGAACCAGGGCAGTTTGTGATTGTAAAAATGGACGAAGCGGGGGAACGCATTCCATTGACGGTCTGCGATTACGACAGGGAAGCCGGGACGGTGACAATCGTATTCCAGACCGTCGGAGCGTCTACAAAACGTATGGAAGCCTTAAACGAAGGCGATAGCTTCCAGGATTTTGTGGGACCGTTAGGCTGCGCTTCCGAACTGATTGAAATGGATATAGAAGAACTTAAGAAAAAGAAAATCGTATTTATAGCAGGCGGCGTCGGAACGGCTCCGGTGTATCCGCAGGTAAAATGGCTG
>OFHB01001176.1_pt1 | contig 15545 bp, 16 predicted proteins | sample 1521881 | NCBI WGS metagenome assembly OFHB01 (sample SAMEA3504090, study PRJEB24116) | mouse gut metagenome | biome: mouse gut; feature: mouse-associated habitat; material: faeces | place: Denmark | collected 2011
TCTCCTGCTCCGACTTTCCCTCTTCAAGCATCTGTAATACTCTCTCATCTCTTTTTCCCTTAGATGATACACCGGCCGCCTTTAACACCGCCGTTACCGTATCTTCGCTGATACCTAATTTTTGAGCGATGGATTTCCCGGTCTTACCCGCCTCAGACATACTAATGATTTTTTGATTGCGGTCATCTTTGGCCAGTTTCCGAGATTGTTGTCGACTTGGATGTGTTGACAGTCTAGCCATCGGTTCAAACGGACCGATGGGGGAGTAGAGACCTATTTTCATCTGTTCCTCTGGTGTAATCTCTAAAAACTCAATCATCTTCTCATTTGAATAGCGATACCCGTTTTTCTCCTTTGCCGAAACAATCACTCGCTCCAGTTCTTTTTCCTCCATTGGCGTCTTAAATCCCTTGTTGAATGCCAACAGCTTGTCCCACGCTCGTTCATGGCCAAGTGTGGGCAGCATAGCATTGTAGGCAATGAAGCAAAAATTGTTCCGTGTCTCTTCTCCCACCTGATTATCTCGAAGAATCCTCAACTGAATGAGCTGTCGCATTCTGAAAAAACTGAATGTGTGGTAGTTCCTAAGTATGTAGATATCCGACTCAAGGTATTGCCCCGAAAAATCTGCTGTCGCAGGAGGCGGACGCTTCCCCTCGCTGCGCAGGTGCGTATTATAATCCATATCCTCTTTTTTACATGCCTTTACCTGCGCCACCAGGTCTTGCAGAGTGTAAGGCTCATCCTCTTTACAGACCTTGAGCTCCACCTCTGTATCTACTGTGGTATTGATTGACCCGGGTAAGCGAAAATACCCCACAACATTTTTAGAAGATGTTGAGTCGACTTGGAAGTCCCGGAACTCCTCATCGTGCTCCCCATACTCCAAAATCAGGTCCTTTAGTTCTCTAATATAGAAGTCCTTCACCTCATCGTAAAAAGGCCGGCATTTCATATGAACCGGCTTGATAGCCCACCAGAGCTGCGCTCCACGCCCTGTCCACACAATACTGGTAGGGGAGGGGACTCTATCAGACCGGTCATGCTCCAAATGGTATAGCAGCTGCTCTAACTTCTCCCGAGTCCAATACAAATTAGCATCCTCGATATGACAATCAATGTCTATCACTATATTGTGAAGGCTGAAAAGGCCATCTACTTTACGCTCCACGCCGGACACCATATTAGCCATGATGTAGTAGTCGAGCTTCCCACTCACATGCATGTCCTTTAAGAAGTCACGAACTGCATCTCGCTCTCCCATAAACAGCTTCTGAACTCCATAGCCATCGTTTTTTCTCCTGCCAATCTGAAGCCTGCCGTGAAATGTGGAGGGAGAAAATTGAAGGTCAAACCAATGGAGCACATCGTCCGAAAGATTATGGTGCAAAAACTGAGGTCGAACCATGGTGGCTACCAATCTACTCCTCTCCCTTCTCCTCTATTTATTGCAGTTTCTGCCGGAAAATAAAGGTAACGTCTATATACAGTTTGTAATAAGGCGGTTACTTTCTGCATTTTTTCTTGCAAAATGGCTTGTTGCGGCTCTTCGGGGTGTCCGCCGTGTGCGGACACGTTTGAGCGTGAAAATCGTTCCCGTCAAAATGCTCATAGGGGGCTCCCAACGGCTGCAAGTCTGTGAATATTTTCCTTCATTGTCATTAAAACAGAATCCGGCAAAAAAGTAAAGGGGCCGGAATCCGGCCCCTTCGAGTGTCCCCGAAGTCCTTGCGCTGCAAGGATTTCGGGGATTTCGTCATACTTTATTTTTTTTAATTGTCATCTTAGATTTTCATTTCGTCAACTTAAATTGTGGCCTTGTCATACAAGGTTTTAATAACGTCAACAAAGGTTTTTTTCATTTTTTCACTTTATTTTCCTGAAGGCGTCAACTCAAATTGCTATCTCAGAACGTCAACTTAGATTTCATTTGACTGCGAAAATGGCAGACTCGCCTCTATCTCCAAGTTCAATCAGCCATTTTGCCGCTCTGGCTTCCCTGCCTAATAAAACGTCAACTAAGATTTTTTTGCTTGCCCATATCATGTCGAAATAAGAAAGTCCCCAACTCCAAAGTTGGGGACTTTCTTCACCCTGGCGGCAATTCCCTGGGCTGCTCCTGGGTACGCCCAAAATCATAATTAGGCGTAATTTTGATTTTGCCTCTGCTTCGATTATCTGCCTGATAATCTTTTAGGAATCCTTTCTCTTTCCAAAAATCCAAAATTTTACAGATAAACCCCCGCGTCTTCTGTAATTGCTGCCTAGACGCGTTTTCATTTCTTCCTACTGCAAATATATCTTTCCAGAGAATCGTACAATCAGTGATTTCCATGCGATTCATAGCATCTATCCTGCGCAGAAGAAAGGACTGCATTAAAATAATGCCTTCCGTCTTAGCAACCGGAGTATCCAGCATCTCAATCGGGAATGCACTAATCTTGCCTACACTGGCCGCATATCTAAACAAGGCTGGAACTGTCAATATTTTAAAGTAGTCAGTTAATCCCCTAGTTGTCTTCTGCTTAATCATTTCAAACGACAACAAATTCCCGGAAAATGTGGCCTCTCCCGGCAACTTCAGTTGGCCTGCAATCTCATCGTAGTTTCCAATTGTAATACTCAGCTTACTAAACGCACACTTTTCCATCGATTCCATAACCCGCTCACGCTGCTTTGGACTTACATACTGGGTCTTGGGCCGGCCAGCTATGACCCTATAAATCGCCGCCGTGTTGACAATCTCATTTCCCTCCAAAGCCAAGGTGGCAACTGCATCTACGACCTCATGGTCGAAGGGTGTCAACTCCGTTTTACTTTTAATATCGACGCCCTCATAAGAAAGCATGATGCGGGCTTTGATTTGGATAGGGAGGTCATCATGGTACTCTGTACTTAAGAATGTCTCGCCACTGCCAGAGACCTCTCGGGTCATGATGTCATCAACTATAATGCTGCGGGTCTTTTTCACAGTATCCGCAATTTCAAATAAGGACAGCTGTGAATCCCCACCAGTATATAACTGAACCTTCTTCTCGTCTTTGTTCACAGTCAGCCTCCTGTTAAGCGATAGATATGGCTATTATACATGACAGAAATCAAAAGCGCAAGTCTTAGATAGATTACCGAGCCGGGGGCAGGGGAGAGTTGAGTAAATTCTTATTCCCCTGTACAGTGCCGTAGCTTTTTCCTTTATATCCCTTGAACTTCTTCTGTCCCAGTCATTGTAATGTTATTACGCTTTACATATTGCTCGCATTTTGTCAACTCTGATTGTATTATCAGATGTCGTTCATATTTCCAAGGCATTCTTGCAAGTATATTTACTTTACACACGCTGTGTTGCAAGGAGATTTTGTCTCAGTCCGTTTCCTATTGCCACTTGAACGTCTTTCTTCTGTTCCTATTTTGTAAAAACTAGTCTTGGTTCTCTGTAAAGTTAAAGCACTTGTAAGCCCTTCACTCCCTTTGCATTTAAAAAAATCTAAGTTGACAGTTTTTCTTCATTCTCTCCGTACACTTAAAGGCCGTATTTCTTGATGATGTACGCAAAGTATGTATTCAGTTCATGTACTGCATTGTCAGGGAGCTTCTTATCCATTAGCGGTTTCGGTATTACCAGCCCTGACACCTTATGGACAGTCCTTCTGAACACCACCTTCTCTTTTGCGATATCAAGCCTTTTTATACTGTATCCCTGGGTCCGCCACGCATCTGAAATGACATGTTCCGCAATCAAGGTTGACGGTTCTATGGCGTGAAAAGGGAATTCCTTGGCCCAAAGTTCACCGGTACCCACCGGTGCTTCATCAAACCAGAATGCTTTGCACCTTGCTTCCCACCCCAGGTCAAATCCGATGATGGACTCAATTTCTTTGAATGTGAGTGTGACGGACGCACTTTCCTTCACTCTAAAAAACTCTTTTAGGTCTCCGTAAGGGTCCTCCAATCCCTTAGTAGGTTCCGTAATACCTTCCAGTTCATCAAAAAAGCTAAACTCTTCCATATCCAGCTGCTGGTCATAGAGCACATTATAATTACAGCATTTATGCACATATGCCATGTTGCTGGCTCTGGCTCCTTGGCCCAAATTGATTTCAATTAATTCGATTTCCTGGTCTCTCAACATCGGCTTTCCGCAATAGTAGCAAAGCCCAGCCTCTCTTTCCCATATACCTCTTCGTTTCGCTCCACTTACTTTCTGCCGGTCTCTCTTCTCTTGCAGCCATGCATAGTATTCTCCATCCAAATATGGATGAAAGCCTGTGCGTACCGGCTTATGGGTGGCCGGGAGTATGGAGGCCAACCTGACTACTTGAATCGCAGCGTTGTCCTTAAGCGCAAAAATGTGCCTCCCTTGATAGTCTACAATCCAAAAGATATCTCGAATGTCCTCCCACCTTCGTCCTGGATATAGGCTTCTCATCTTTTTGGCCAGCAATGCCTGCACAGCGTTATCCACACTGCGAAACGCTTCATCAATATCCGTTATTCGATGGTAGTTCGCCCAGCCATTCAGCATCTGGTTCAGCTTATTGATGAGTGAGCGCTGCGAGCCGGAAAAACTCATAATAGTTTTCTTTAGTTTATTTTTAAATTTTTGAATCGCATTATCTGATGGTTTAGCAACCAGGATGCCATCTTTAATTTGATACTTCCTAGACAAAAACTCAAATCCTGTGGCCATATTGGTGATAAGGGTCTTGTCCTCATTCAATTTCAGACCACGCACTGCAATAAACTCTGAAATCAGGGCGATAATATAAAGTCCCTGCAGCTCTGTCCGCGCCGTTACAAGGATATCGTCAGCATAGCGAACCATATTGCCAAACTGATAATCAATCTCTCCATCTGGGTATAGATGTTCATATAAATAGTCCTGCAATCCATCCAACGCTATATTTCCAAGTATGGAGGAGAGGGAGGCCCCTTGTGAAATGCCAGTTTCAGTAGGGAAGAGGTCGCCGCCAAATGCGACGCCAGCTCTTAAAAATTCCTTTAGTATCCTTTTATCCATGCGAACATTCTCCAGCAGCCAATCATGGCTAATGCTGTCATAACAAGCTCGGACGTCAGCCTTCACTACCCAATAGGGGGGCTCCGGGACATCAAACATACTGCATATGTAGGCATGAACATCCATCATAGAGCGTCCTCGCCTAAATGCAAAGGATTTTCGGTCTGCCATTGATTCAGCCACAGGGTCCAGCGCATAGGCGTATAAGGTCTGCATTGCCTTATCATAGGCAACTGGTACATTGATTTTTCTTGCTTTTCCATTCTCCTCTTTCAGCACTATGCCTCGGTAAGGTGTCGCACGGTATCCCTTAGAAGACAGAGATAGCGCTGCACGCATCGTTGCATTATCCGTTCGCCACTTTACACCATCAATGCCTGATTGCGCATCAATTTGAATCACATGCCGCACCGCCAACGCTCTGGCTGGCAAAGATTTCACCAGTTTCCTTTGCAGCTTACCCACGTGTGACCAGTGCTTCGCATAGGCAACGCGAGCCAGTGATTTTTGCTGCTCCAACAGTTCGTCCTCCAGCTGCTCCCAGTCCAAGCCTTGCCACATGGCAGCCAATTCCTCCTCTGACAATGTGGCCCGTTTGACAGATGCCTTCAGTGTCAACGAAATAGGGCAGTGGTCTGAGCCCAATATGTCCGTATGGTGCCGGCAGTCTCTTACCAGGGGAATCAACTCCCCTGATATTAGAAAGTAGTCCAGTCTCCAGCCTCTGTTTTCCAGCCGTTTATTGAGCCTGTTCGACCACCATGTATAAGAACCCCCTTTGTCTGGATAGAGCTCTCTGAATACATCACACAGGCCAGACTCTAGCAGATGCTCCAACCCCTCCCGCTCCTGGCTTAGGAAGCCTGGCGGGTTAGGGTCATTTCTCAAATTCTCTGGGTAGATATCGATATAATCCCTCGCCACATTAAAGTCACCACAGAGTATCACTGGTTTTTCGAGGGTCTGTAGCCAGTCAAACAATACAGCATCCCATTCTGCTCGGTAGTCCTGTCGCTCCTGACCGCTCTGAGAATTGGGTACATAGACATTTATGATATAATATTTCTCATATTCTATCCTTATCAGTCGGCCCTCATCATCAAATTTCTTAACACCCATCCCATATTCGATGGATAATGGCTCCTCTTTCGCCAATATCAACGTGCCTGAATAACCTGGACGCTCTCCTAAACACCAATACTGATGATACTCTGGCAAATTTAAAGAGCACCACGCCCGAACCTCCTGGCAGCAGAACACGTCAGCTTGGGAGTTGACCACAACTTTTTGAAACCCCTTCCTCTTGCAAGCCATAATACCATTTACGTTCCAGGATACAATTTTCATATGTGATTATCCCCTTTAGCAAGCCTCTTAACAGTATCCTATTCCTATACACTCAGCAAATCAAACTCTATTCTCCAGGCTTCGACAAAAAAGCCCTTTTTTCCCTTCGCTCAATATGCTATACTTATAAAATATTTAATATAGAGGAGGGTCAATATGAACAGTTACGAGGAAGCTGAATTTGAGGCTGAATCCACTTTAAGGTCTTTGGCTCAATATACCAGGTCAAAGAACGCAACCTGGCGCATCACCGACTACAATCCCATTGGATGCTTGGGCGCTGATATTGCAGAAGACAAAAAGGATGCCGTAGTATGCCATACAATCAATGCCATTGGTGTCACTCCCGAGGGTTCCTGGAACGTTGACATCATGGAATCCATCTATCTTTCCTCTGAAAAAGGGGATATTGCAATTACGCTCTCAGATGATTTAACTCAATTTGACCTCATTCTCAGTTCTAGCGAAGAATATGATGACTGCACAGCAGAAAGCATTTCCTCGCAGTTCAAAGATTCTCCCATCCTCATGTTCGCTCAAATCGTTCTCCCTGTTCTTACGGAAGCCGCAGCACCCATCTTCGATAGTTATGACTGGTTCAGTTTCCATGTTCCTAACGACATTACCCGGGCTGATATGAAATCGCCGGTATTTCAGCTTTCTAAGCACCTGGCCGATAAGCACCGCATCACAGACTTCCACAAAATAGTCTTCGACACTGATTATCGGGAGCAGTTATATAGAACGGAGCTGAATTGACCCATGAGAAAAATATTGCTGGTCATCGACATGCAAAACGATTTTATTGATGGCCCTCTCGGCACACCTGAAGCAGAGGCAATATAATCGTTTCTGCTTGCGCTGGTGTTATACCAGAAAGTCATCAAGCCGCCTTGAAAACCATGCAAATGTGTCAAATCGATATCCCGCAATAGCATCATTTATATAGAGCTACCGCTTTTGTAATTTTCTCCGCTTTCAGACAATTAAAGTGGCAAGGTTTCTGCTCCAATGCAGAGTCCTTGCCATTTTATATATCCTCTATCATATAAAAGGGGAGAGCTCCAGGAATCACCTGGAGCTCCCGAGTATCAATAAAGTTATCTATCTGCAGTAGCTGTCGTAGTATACCGTATCCTCTTCTTCATCGCAATATACACCGATACACAGTTGGTGCCCATCTTCACGTTCCGGATTATGTTCGGCAAAGCAGATTGCTTCTTCCTCGCCCTCTGGTGAGCACATCATAATATTGATGCAGGGATACTCTGTCTCTTGGTAGGCTGCTGCCCGTAACGTAACACCGCCAGGCAATTTTACCTCACAGCCTTTGCCCTTTTCGGGCAACAGGCTATTTTCGCTGGTTTGAAAACCGATTGGCTGAAAGCCAATTGTAGCGCAGAGATAATGTTGTCCTTCAAGGAGTACAATATCCCCAACAGACAGGCTCCTGCCACAATAACCTGATGGGTGCTTTGTGTTGAAGATACTGAATACACACTCCAGAATTCCATAGGCCCGCTCTTCTTTGTCCTCCGGCAGATTCTCAGGGCAATCTACTGTTCCACTGAAAACCGGTAGATAGTACTCAGCCGGCACTACACCTTGAAATGGCTCCAGGTCATGCATTTTCATATACAACCCATGCTCCATCAACGAGGCATAGGGAGCTTGAAAAATGGTAATGTGGGCCTTTTCCTGTTCTCTCATGTCTAATTTTACCTCCAAAGCTATTCAAATAATATCAAATTTACACCATACTTTTGAGTTCTCTAACCAGCGCTTCCGCTACTTTGATAGTGTCGGAATCAATTTTATATTCTTCGGGACGGCCCATCATTATGGTGACATCCACTCTGCATGACTGAATTATGTTGAACAATTTACATACGCACTCAGATGGGCTATCACGATAAAAATTGGGTCTATCAAGCGCCATATTTCACCTCACAAATCATTTATTATGATTCCTACTCCTAGGTTAGTCCATTGCGCCGCTCTGATGCCACAATCTTTCCTCCTACGTCCTTTCTTCACACAGGAAAAGAATCATGACACAATCTACCTGTCCCTGCGCATTTTTATGCTGCAGCACAGGATAGCATCCATCACCATAACCGGAACTGGATACTGTGCCATAGGGAAGCACACCTGCTTGGTGCTCGCCCAGTGTTAAATCACAGCAGCGGCTGTACCACTATTTGCTGCTACTCTTGTACTCTCGAAGCATCCCTTCCGCTTTTTCAGCCATTTGACGATAGAAGTTGACCTGCCAGGACTCTTCAATTTCTCGCTGACAGCCTGCCCCAGATGTCGGTCCCCATTGCATTCGCAGTCCCAGCATAAACGAATCAATTGCTTTTATATCGGCAACAGAAACCTTATTCTCATGCAGCCACTTTAAGATGATATGGACCGGCCGACCAGACACAGAGTCTTCCAGCGGCAGCCCTTGGACACATAGCTCTGTAAACTTTTTGCACCAGTCAGACTTTACCTCATATACATACTGAAGAATATCATTTTTCATTAAGGCCAACGTAACTTTTCTTCTCTGCTCCCAAATAGGCGTTTTGTATTGCACTAATAGCTCATCATGCTCCGCATATTCTATTAAAGTTCTCAGCCTCAAAGCTTCATACGGGATTTCACTGCCCTCAGTAAAAAATTTGAGTTGACCTTTTTGCCCCAAATTACGATAGCAAGTCTCCAAATCGCTCCAATCTCGAATATCAGCAATTCTGCCATGTCCATCGTAATGGCCAACAATAACCGGACTGATTGGCTTCCATATTTCGTCCGGATAAGAGGTTCTCATGCTGTCCTTGTTTTGCGCTAATAAGACAGCACCAACAACATCTCCTTCTAAAATGGGCAAATGACTTAGCATGCAGGTTTCATTCCAAGTTCCCAACTCTTTTCCTCCATCCTTGTAGATTTTTAGCTTCCCCTTTTAATACACAACTTCTCTTTCCATTTAAGCCAATGTCTCTCTTCGCAGGGATGATTTTTCATCTTGGCCATTGGACATCCTTTGCAGGAACCAGGAAACTGCTTACAGAAGTCATCGAATGTGTCTGCCTCCATAGCAGCCTCCATAGTACATTGCAGAATGCATTTGCTGCATAACAAGCAGGAAGCGCAATCGTAGGTACCTGCTTTACAATTGTCCTCATCTATATACCCTTCAGCTGCCAGATGCTCCATAAATCCCTCGTCCAGGAGTTGAAGTCCGTGCCAGCTTGTCAGTAGGCGAAGTACTGTTTCGCCATCCTGTCCTGACAGTTTGTCCCACACTCGAGTTTGTTTCTTATTCATCACTCTTCTCTCCGATTTTGTAGGTCTTGCGGAAATTTTTCTGTCCTTGTCAAAACAAGTTGTTCCTCAATTTTCTCTCAGCTTCTCCAACCTTTTCTCTTTTTTCATCCCTACCTATAGGCTGTTTTCTTATATTCTGTTGCTCTCTCAATTATCATTTAAGTGATATGGTCAAGGATACTTGTTTTATCAATCAAAAACAGCAGGCAGCCTCTCCCAAAGTAGGGGAGAGGCTGCTTATATTTAGTATTCGGTTTTGGTTTCCCACTTGGCTTCGCCGAGCATTTCACGTGCAGTTTGAATGGCCTGGTCGGCAATAGTAATGCACTTCGCTTCCTTAGATGTAATGATTCTGGCCTCGCCGGCAAGATAGTTCAGTTTTTCATGTCCAATCTCCATAATGATAACAGCATCATCATCTGCAACAAGCTCAGAAAGTGATTCAAGGATTCCCTCATACGAGTCCGCTTCAGGGAAGGCTGGCTGTCCGTGGCATCCAAACCCAAAAATCGGATTGCCTTCTTTATCCTTCCCCTCAATAAGTTCCACTTTATCTCCTTCAGTTGAACCAATAGATGCGATGAATTCTCTAAAGGCTGCTGCATCCTTCACATGAAAATAGTTCGTACGAACATACGCATAGTAGTTAGCCATAACAGGCTCCTTTCAATTTGTATTTTAGTGGCTATATTTCTTTGAAATACTCCCTATATTGGAATACGATAATTAATAGGGGACAGGGTAGACCCAAGTATCTCTATTAGTATGATGAGCATATCAATGTAGCTTTCTCCAAAATTCTTTTTGCTCTTCTTCCCCCCAAGCTTGCTGGAACTCCTCATCGTAAGTTGTATCTGGTCTCCACGCTGCCCGTCTAACATCCATATCCTCAACAGTAATCTGTTCAAATCTATTGCTGTCATCAAAAATGGCAAACATTTTCCCATCCAGATGATACCCTGCCGGAACCAGGAGGGAAGCAATCAACGCTATCCACTCAGGGATATCTTCAAATTCATCTTCCGTCCATCCAAGGTAGGAACATGTGCCATCAGGTGCCGCCACCAGTTTAAGTGCGCAGTAAAGACCTGGACATCCTTTTGGCGCTGTACTGCAGCCAATACGGTCGATTAGCCCTTCTACGCCGGCATTGTCAGAATGAATGTCGATATCCGTAGTAGTAGTGGGCATAAAGAATGCTCCATCAGGCCCAAAATCCCCATCTGCCATCAGTGTAACCGCTTTCCGCTCCTCCAACGTGGGGTACAGGGCTTTCAGCTTCACAACATCCCGCTTCATATGCCGAATATCAAAGTAGCGATTCAAACGTTCTGCTAAATTCACTTCCACCATTGGCGTAATCCGAATGGCGCCAATATACTCAATAGCTGTACTCACAGTAACACCCCTATCACAATGTTTCCCGCATCACGTATGGCAATCAATGGAAAGCAACACTATGTCCTCTGGCTGCTTTTCAATAAAGTCGTTAACCTTCTTACGCCATGCCTGTTTGACCTTGTCGTCCTCATAGTAGCCTTCCATAGCATTGTCGAATAACGAGTGCAGCCCATCGCCGTCTAGAATCGCCGCCGTATTGATGGGATATCGACATTCCGGCCCCAATCCAACACGGGAAAGGTATTCCCCCTCGGTAACTCCTTTCTGGTACACTACGTTACTCCAATAGATAATGGTATCTCCACAAATACGATAGTCACGCTTGTACTCTTTGGGAACTACACCTTCACTCATCCACTGCTCATAGAGCCGGAACTGCTCCCTTTGTTCCTCTCGGTAGAAATTCAGCATTATATCCCACGCAATATCAGCTTTTCTGGCTCCGACAACCCATCGATACCCTTCTGGTACCTTTTTATCTGGTGTAGTTCCATCCGGATAGCACCCTTTACTAGGAATTATCATATCCAGTCCGCATTTTGTGAAAAAGCGAAATGGCCAGCGTCCGCCTACTTGATACCAATCCCACATACCATTGGGATTAAAGTACGCTCCATATCGGCCAGTCGCTTCATCATATTCTGCGCCCCAATGCTGTCTCATGAACGCATCAAACGTTGAATAGAGTTCCTTCAAAGGCCGACTTGGCATCACCTTAATCTGTTTTGCCCGCTTAGTCCTTTTCCGATGATGCAGTTTCCCAAAACGGTGTCTATAAACCAGCCCGTCGACCAATACGTAACGCCGCCTGAACTCGCAATCATAACTTGCAAGAATCCGACCGTCGGGCATTCTAACATACTCAACACAGCCGGTTTCGTACTGCTCCAACCCAGCATCTGTTTCATCCCACAGGGTCAAATAGGCTGGATTGTCCGTATTCTGGAAATATGGAGCAAGCATGTCATCGGCTATCATCTCAATAGAGGTCTCGAAGTCGCTCTTTGCTGGAATTTGCTTGGCGAACACATCCAGTTTTTCCACCGATGTGCCATCAGCACTGTCATCTAAAAGCGACTCAACTATGTCCATTACTGCTGTGTGAATCGGTTCTTTAGCAGTCGCAACACCTTTATCTTTTGGCAGCTCTATCGCCATAAGAAGCGAGTAGTGCATACTATTTTCCTCCTATCCAATCTTTTGCCTTAATGCCAAGCTTGCTGCATACCAAATCGCTATAGCGATAAACATGGTCAAGTGGGTGCCAAATCAGGGCAAGGACAAAAACACTGTCTGGTTCGCTGCTTCGCCAGCCGCCCACATCATCGCCATAATAATCGTCTGGAGCGGCCCCACTCTCTGGAAGAACCATCTTATCGCCGAAACTTACGATGAATTTCCCATTGATGAAAACCCTGACTTCACCTTGGGTTGCGCTCATACGTACACGTTCTGTCGTGATGCTGGTATTCTGAAGTATGTTCATAACCCGTTGGGCTTCCGCTTGGGTGCTGAAGTAACGGGTCTTAAAGTACATTTCATTTGTCTTGCCCATTATGTTTTTGGGACGGCCTATCGCTTTCACTGTCCGTCCGAAAAATACCCCAAGGCCCCCGCCATGTTTCTGCGAACTGACCGTGACCGGATACCAAATGGTGGCTTCTGGGATAAGCTCCCAGTCTTCAATTTCATCCTCAGTAAGTGGATGCTTATACTCAATATATCCCCACGCTTTCTGGGCGATGTCACTACAATAGATTTTATGTCCATAGTTGCAAATCTCCAGAACCCGATTTCCACAGGGCTTGGGGTAGCTGCCCCGCGTGATTGGGCGCTGAGTGCTGTAGTATCTTATAGTAGATTACCTCCAATCTGGTTCTATTCGGGCACTAAAAGACTATTTTACACATTTGACTTCATAATAGGGCTTTCCATCCAATGTGTCTCCAAACCCCATATTGTAGACCTCCGACAAGGCTTTCTTTGCCACTTCCTCGCTCCCGGTTATCCCAATAATGATGTCTGCTACATCTTTGCCGTCGCATGACTCCATGTGGTATGGAGGGAACCTGGTAAAATCCGTAATAATGTACATTCTAATTCCTCCTATCTCAATTTTTCACCTTCTCGCGTCTGTTTGTTTCTCATCTTGCTCCGCAAAACAGGCATATCGGTCTTCCTCTACATCAAGGCGATAGTGTTCACATTCCTGGCATTCCTTTGCCTTCGTACAGATATAAGCCATTTTAAATCCTCCATCTCATACGGCACGTCTGCTAACCTGTTAATTTTTCCTCCCTCCTTATCACGTATAGCCTTTCAAAACATTTTTCCAAAAAAATGGCTGCATCCTTATATTCCATCTGCAAACAAAGTATCATTATATAGGGAGCTATTTCTCAATCTTTGCCCTCAGTGTGTCCTTGCACAGTCTAAACCCTCAATATCCGCTTACTTTCCTCATGGCAGATACCCTCCTTACATTGCTTGAAAGAGACAACTACTTGTGGTAAAATGTATAATAACAAGCAAAAGTGTTGAACTTAAAGAAAGCAGGTGATATAGTTGACCATATCCGAACAGGCAGAGCGGAAACACCAGGAAGATTTGCAGCGCCTGAGAGGTTTCCGTTTGCTGGATGACGATTTCATGACAAAATGTTTCGACGGCAATACCGAGTGCATCCAATTGGTACTTCGGATTGTACTGGAAATGCCGGATTTGACGGTCGTGGATGTTCGAACCCAAGTATTTGTTGAAAATTTGCTCAAGCGCTCCGTGCGGCTTGATGTTGTGGCCACCGACAGCACTGGTCGGAGGATAAACGTTGAAATACAGCGCTCAGACAAGGGCGCAGGTCGAAAACGCGCCAGATACAACAGTAGCATGATGGATGTTAATCTGTTGCAGAAGAGTGAAGATTTCAGTGCCTTACCCGAAACCTATGTGGTGTTCATCACTGAACCTGATGTAATTGGGGAGACCTATGTTATTTTTATCACCGAGAACGATGTTTTCAAAGAGGGCTGTCCCCTCTATCACATCGACCGAATGGTCCGGGAGACCGGGGCGCCCTTTGAGGACGGGGAGCATATCCTTTATGTCAACGGCCAGTATCGTGGGGATGACCCCGTTGGGGTGCTGATGCACGACTTTTTCTGCACGAATGCATCTGATATGTACTACGATGTGTTGGCAGAACGCGTAAGATTCTACAAAGAGAGTGAGGAGGGAATTCTAATTATGTGCCGGGTCATGGAAGATATGAGAAATGAGTCCTTGCAAGAGGGTATCCAAATCGGCAAACAAGAGGGCATTCAAATCGGCAAACAAGAAGGTATCCAAATCGGCAAACAGGAGGGCATTCAAATTGGTGAGCAAAAAGGACTTCTCGAGGCGGCCAAACGACTGCTCGATGGTAAGACATTGAGTCTTGACGAAATTGCCACATCCCTTGGTCTGACTTTGGACGAGGTCAAAAAGCTACAGGCCGGATAGGAACCACGGATAATTCGTTCTCCTTGAGGTGTTTGAAGTATGAGCAAGGTCTTAGAGGATATGAGAAATGAAGCTTTTCAAGAAGGCATTCAAATTGGTAGGGAAAAGGGCATCCAAATCGGTAGGCAAATAGGCATCCCAATTGGGAAACGCAAAGGCCTCATTGCAGTCGCAAAACGGATACTAGCTAGTGGTACGTTGAGCCTTGATGAAATCGCCAACCTCCTTGAGTTGTCTCCAGACAAAATGAAGAGACTTCAAGCGGAGTAAGTAATCAAAAAATATTGCACTCTATTTGAATTGAGATTTTTTAGTGAGATACTAGGAGGAAACATCATGGTTCCATACATGGAAAGGTTCCTAGCCGAATTTCAACAGGCTCCATATACGGTCAAAAAAGAGGGAAGTAGCTGGTATCGGATAACCAACACGCATTCTGACTTCTCAGCTGTCGTCCGGCCTTATAGGGGCGAAGTATATATCCGCGAGGTAAACTGGGACAATGACGCAGCAGGTCCTTACATCTGGAAACGTATAACCCCTGGCCGGCTCAAACAAAAACTTGAGCTATGTACACCTACGGAATAGCTCCCCAATAAATTATCCCTAATACAATAAAAATCCAGGGACTGGGTAACCAGTCCCTGGATTTCCTATATTGAGCTTCCTATTTTTATTCTTCTGATTCTTAAATAGGGGAGGGGAGAACTGCTTATTTCCCGGGGATTTCGCCTACTCCACTCAAAATAAATTTGGGGCGGTAGGGATATTGCTCGCAGGTTTCACGCGATGACACCCCCGAAAGCACAAGGACCGTGTCAAGCCCAGTCTCAATACCAGCAATAATATCTGTATCCATGCGGTCTCCAACCATAACGGCATCTTCAGAGTGGACTCCTAACATCCGCAGACCCGCCCGCATCATAAGCGGATTGGGTTTACCTACAAAATATGCACTCTTTCC
>OFHB01001177.1_pt1 | contig 15516 bp, 13 predicted proteins | sample 1521881 | NCBI WGS metagenome assembly OFHB01 (sample SAMEA3504090, study PRJEB24116) | mouse gut metagenome | biome: mouse gut; feature: mouse-associated habitat; material: faeces | place: Denmark | collected 2011
TATTTTGGTCCATCGGCATCCTAGGAATTTGATGTCGGTGAATGAAGGATAATTCCGGATTATCAGTGAGTTAAAGGTTTACCTCGTGCGACAAATGCATAAAGCATAGTAGGGGGTTGTATGAAAAATAAAATACTTTTGACAGTAATTGTTCCAGTATATAATCTTGAAAAGTGTATAGGAAATTGCATAGATTCATTACTTAACCAAAGCTTTCATGATATGGAAATTTTGGTTATTGATGATGCTTCTACAGATAGAACGTATGAGCTGTTGAAAGAATATCAAAATAACTACAATAATATACAGCTAATTAGGAATGAGATAAATAAAGGTGTTTCATATTGCCGAAATTATGGTTTATCTTTGGTCAAAACTAAGTATGTTGCATTTCTAGATGGTGATGATTGGATTGATAGCAATTGCTATTCTAAAGCAATTAATAAACTCGAAGCTGATAAAAGAATTGATATTGCCCTTTGGAATATAAATACGGTGTATAGTAGGACACATTGTCTTAAAAGATATTTTTATGATGAGGAAAATAATATTTCCTCCAAATATGCTTTGAGATTATTTAGCAAATCCCTAAATTCTAATATTTATATTAGTCCTTTACTAGGAAATAAAGTAATACGAATGCAATTACTTACAAAAAATAATATTAAGTTTCACGGATATTTTTATGAAGATGATATATTTATATTTAAATGTTTACTATTCGCAAATAGTATTCAATTAGTAACTAATGCACATTTGTATTATTTTCAACGTGATAATTCAGTCATGCACTCTTTTTCAGAACAAATGGTTTTAGAACTGTTTGAAGAGTTCTCGAAATTTCGCGCATATTTAATCGAAAATAAAACATGGTCAGGAAACGAACAAAACTTTTACTCATATTACGAAAAATGTATTCAGAATTTATTGCTTATTATGAGAAACACAGTTGCGACAGAGTCGGAAGAAAGGAATATGCTTTTTATAATATACAAAGAATTTTATAGTTCAACACCACTTAAAGAATATTCGAAATATTGTGATTTGAAGTTATTTCCCTTTTGAAAAAATGCACCTATATTTTGTGCCCTTTAAGATATCAAGGGCACAAAATATATCTTTTCAAATATTAAACGGGAAAATCTTTTCCATAAGTTTGCATAAATTGGTTAATATAAACATTATCTTTAGAGCAATCTAATAATAATATTGCATTTCTTGCATGTTTAAATAAAAAATTGCCTCCTGGGTTGCAGATACTATTGTAGTTTCTTTCCATCCACTTTAGTATTACGGGCACATCTTCTAATTCGCCTACTTTTCCGAGGGCCTCCATTAAACTTGCTGCTGTATAAAGATTTGCTTCCTTGTTTAATTGAATAACAAGGTTACTCCGTGCAGCACGCATGCGTTTCTCACCTATTATATCTGCCATATGCTCTCGAATATGGCGATCTGGAGCAAATACCGCATTAATAATTGCATTATTTATTTCTTCATTAATCGTCGATAGCAATAAGGATTCAATACTATATCTATTTAAATCTATGTGGGTCGATTTCGATTGAGAAAAATATTCAATAATCCACGGCATAACAGTATTAATTTGCTTTCCAGCTTTAGCAAATTCTAATGCTATGTTTGTCCGAAACTTAACTGAATCCTCTTTTTTAGGAAATACTTCTTGAGTGTAAAGTAATTCATTAAGTTTGGATGAAATAAAACTACACTCAGAACAGCCAAGTAAAAGCTTTATTAATAGTGAGGAAATTAATTCTATGTGGGTAGTTTCAAAATTATTAATAAACATTTTAGGAATAGAAATTATGTATTTTTCAATAAAATTTTGGATATCTAAAGAATCTTTATTTGCATATTCCTTATTTAAGATTCTACATATAATAATTATTTCATCTTTTGTAAATGAATTTTCGAGTAGCTCTATAATAATGTTTTCATCATCATCTTTTAATGATGTGATTTTATGAAATAATAGTGTTGACTCTAATTCACTAAGGTATTTTATATCTTCGATAGTACTAATGACCTTTTCTTTTAATAAAATCCAATTTTTTCGAGGCTTCTGGCATGATGGTGGGTACTTGACCATGCCCAATTAACAACTGCATATTGAAAAACCACCTGTGTTCCTTTAATGTATTAACGACCAAGAAAACACATAAAGGAGTTCCCACAGATGGTTTCTGTTAATACATTATGCAAAAATATCCTAAATGTCAAGAACGCTGTTATCGAAGACTGCAACTTTTTCTCTGATACTGATGGAGTGAAGCATATCCGCATCAGGGCAAGACCCAATAAATGGCACGAAAACGACTGCCCGTTCTGCCATAAGCCCTGCCCTGTATATGACAGACATTCTTCCGTCCCCCGTACATGGAGGGGACTTGATGCAGGCGGCATCCTTGTGGATGTGGAATATCAGACACACCGTATTATCTGCCCTGAACACGGGGTATATGTTGCCGATGTCCCATGGGCTTATCCCGGCAGCGGCTTCACGAAAGATTTTGACCTGACTGCCGCATGGCTTGCCACTTACCTTCCCAGGAGTGTTGTATCAGAATATATGCGCATCGACTGGGAGACCGTAGGACGATGCGTCAACCGTGCCCTGAACGATATCGAACCGGAACGCTCCAGACGGCTGGACGGACTTGTAAATATCGGCATTGACGAAACCAGCTATAAGAAAGGCCATAAGTACATCACAGTCATCGTCAACCACGACACCAATACCGTTGTATGGGCGGCGCAGGGCCATGGGAAAAGCGTCCTGACGCAGTTTTACAGGCAACTCACGCCACAGCAGCTTTCGTCCATCCGGGTAGTTACCGGCGACGGGGCGAAATGGATCACCGAATGCGTGAATGAATTCACCCCTGACTGTGAACGCTGCGTGGATCCCTTCCATGTCGTCGAATGGGCAATGGAAGCCCTTGACGAAGTACGCCGCGAGGTATGGCGCGAGGCTTACAATAAAGCCGTGCAGCTTGCCAAAGCGCATCCCGGAAAGAAAGGGCGTCCCAAGGCAGACGATGCAGAGTCTGCGATCGTGAGAGCCGCCAGGGCGAAAGCGGAGGAGATCAAAAATTCCGCATATGCACTCGGCAAAGCGCCTGAGCACCTGACAGAGAACCAGCAGACAAAGGTGGCGATGATCGCAGAAAACAATAATCGGCTCTACCGTGCCTACCGCATGAAAGAAACCCTCCGCCTGCTCCTGAAGATCAAAGACGTTGATGAAGCAGCTTCAGAACTGAAACGCTGGCTCTGGTGGGCAAGCCACAGCAGGATCGATGCTTTTAAGAAACTGTATCTCAAGATCAAACGTCACAGGGATCACATACTGAATACCATCAGGCTGGGGATGAGCAACGCACGGATTGAAGCAACTAACAATAAGATCAAGCTGATCGTCCGCAAGGCATATGGCTTCCGAAACATCCAGAACATGCTGGATATGGTGTATCTGGTCTGCTCGGATTTGAGGGTTCCGCTTCCCAACAGAAAACCTAAAGCCGCTTAGTCAGCATAAACACTGGGGTTGTGGGTATTTTTTACCCACCATCACCCTTGAAGAGCCATTTTTTCTATCATATTCAATATAGTTTATATGTCTAATATCAGATGGTGCAACTGTTTCTTTGTCTTTAATTAAAATAATATTACGAGCTTCTTTGTAACAATGCGAGATGCCTAGCTCATAAAAAACATTTGGATTATTTCTGGAAATATCAACAATTATATATTGTGATGTTAAAATCTCTACCATGATTTTTCCCATAATCGCAGTACTACCAGAAACGACATCCACCCGTACAGGTAAATATCCCTTGTTAAGCAACGCGTCTTGAAGTATTCCATATATGAGATCAAATTCTTCAGAGAATGGCATAATAAAAAAACATTTTTTCTTTTCAACAAGTATTTTATCGTTTTTAAACTCTTTTGGATATGATTTATTATAATTCATGTCTTCCTCCATTGGATGTTATAGCTTTTTCTTGTTTGGTTCAACTCGCTGACAATCCTATATATCAAATACCTATTGTTTTCCTTCAACCCCCAATAATCCGGAATTATCCTTCATTCTCTTTTCCATTATACCATCCCCTAGCAAATAATTCTACAAATTTTTCCAAATTCTAAATTTTTGACTACGACTCATAATAATATCTTGCCACAATGTCTCCTAACAGATGCAAGCACCCTTTTTCCGAAAGCCAGTCACCCTATTAGTCCACGAAACCACTATTTCGAAACTATCAGCTCTTCCCCTTCAGAAACCTAACTCCCTTACAATACCATCAATCCCCATATCCATATACGCGCTTTAGCACGTCAAAACAAGCATTTTTATTCCTTGATAATCCGACAAATCCCGACATAATAATATAAAAGCAACACCCATATCGCTTGGTAGTCTATTCCATAATTTTTACAGAAGAATTGCCCCATAGAAAACACCTGCAATGAACAGCAAAGCAAATTGGCAAACCGAAATGTCAAGATACCCTCTTCCATTTCAATCGGCAAAATAAAAGGTGGTGAAAATTATGACAGAATCAACCGAAAAAACCTGGAAGGTAAAAATCATATTCCAAGCTATTTTCTGTTCCCTTACGGTTATCCTCACAGTCCTCTATGCCCTTGGCATACAGAGCATAAGCCTTACCACTGTCAATGTGCTATGCCTCTCATTTTATTTTACACAGCTGGCCCCTGGATTGATAGACCACACTAATCGGCAGAAGGCCCAATGGCTTCTCGCTGCCGTCTTCATCAGCGCAAGCGTCACAAGCTTGAATTTATGGGTTGATTATCAGACATTGGGCCAATTTCGGCTGAGCGCCTTATCCGGATGGTGCCTTACATGGATACTTCTGTTATTGGTAGCATCCGTTTCCACCATAAATATTCTAATCCGGCTTTTTAGGTGGTCACAGGAGCAGTGGGAACAAGTCCGGAAAATACGTCAAGAGCACCGCCAGAAGAGCAAAGAGTCACGGATAGCGTATTCCTCTTCTCGAAATGCCCATAGATTGGACATACTGAACTTAGCACAAAAGCATCGAAGTGAGATTCGGGACAACAAACAGAAAAGCAGACTGGAACGATTGACCCTTAAAGCACAGTTTCGGAAATATCGATTGCTGCTCAAGCTTTCTAAAGGTAGCCCAATAAAAGAGAAGAATCCTGGAGGAGGTTCATTTAATCCAGATACACCAGACGACATTCCACCAATCAAGAGCCAAATCAAAAGAGCCATACTTGCACTTTTGCTATGCGCTGCAATTGGCTTTTTCCTACTGCTTCCATTTTTTAATGCTTTGGGAGATGGCGTTTCTACTTGGTTAAAGGCTGTAGAAAGCTTTAATGAATCTTTGTTCAACAAAAAATTCGAAAGCATATCTGAAGGGCTGCTATATTATATGCTGTTCTATATAGCAGCAGTTTCGCTTATCTGTGCACTATGCTACCTGGTCTACCACATTACTACAGGTACGCGGAGCAAAAAGAAGGAAGATACCAATAAACTGGCCGAGCAATATTCTGCTCCTGTTGCAATACTGATAGTTTTTTGGGCGTTTCTTTTTGTCCTCACCAAGGGAGATTTTGATACCGAATGGGTCAATCAGGAGTGGGGTATCCTATTACTGATAATCCTCGTTATACTGGTACTGCTAACAGCCATCGAAATCGTGCGCCTTGTCATAGCGCAGTGCCTGGAGCCGCATTCCTTATTAAAGCAGCTCATCTATCTCGTTTTTATAGCGGTGCTGAGATTCCTGTCCAAGATTTTGCTGGGAGTCATCGTCAATTTCCGCATACAGGCGACCATCAGTTCGCTGTTGACGTTCCTGTTCCCTGATTCGGACGATTCCGCCAGCTCCTTTGACCATCGTCTGAACGCTAAGATTGACCGCCTATTCAATGATGCAGTTTCAGGACAGGCAGACGTCCAGCAAAACGCACCAGGAGTATTTCACCGCAAACGAATCTGGAGGAGGTATAAGAAATGAATAAGACCAAACACTCGGAAAACAGCATCCTTGTTCTGCTCCGCATCTGCACATGTCTCTTAGCTGCAGTTTCCTTTTGGGCTACGGCCCAGGGCATGATCGACTATACTTTCCCTGAGGACTGGCAGGCGTATGCCGCTTCCCTGGGCATACAGGGCCTCCTGCTGGGCTTGAACTTCTCCCTGCCTTCTTTCCTAAAACAATGCAAAGGGCGGGGACAGCAGGCTGTCCTAATGTCCCTGACAGCAGTCATCCTATTCTGCTCCTCATGGTTCAGCTACTTATACATCGCAAGCCAGGCCTATGGCGATTCCTGGACCACCGAGTCCCGTTTGTTGGCCCAGTCTACCTATAGGAACGAGCTGTTCGCCGCGGACACCTATACAAAGCTCTACAGCCAGGATGTACAGGATACCCTGGCAGAGCAAATCGTAGATCTGTACCGGCAGGCCATGGCCATAGACCAGAACAGCGTGGATGTCAGCGAGAACCTGGATTGGGCTGAGGAAAGGAACCAGTATACGGCAAATGATTTCGCCGCAAGCGATATCATGGACACTGTCATTTCCGCAATGGAAAACGCTACCGGCGAGAACATAACACAGGATGCACGGACGCAGGCCGGATCCGTCCTGTCGGGCATGCAGTCCAGCATGCAGTCCGAAATCGCTAACCTGGGCACACAGATTGCGGAGATAGATACACGGGTAGCCGCCGCAGAAAGCAGCCTCCGTGGCGCAGAAAGCCGTCTGTCGAATGCCCCTGTCGGCGTAGATTTGGCCCCTTACCAGAATGCCGTGAATACAGCTGTCAGGACATATGAGAGCCTCATCACAAGGCAGAACGAGTTAGAAGGACAGCGTAGCGATTATGAAACTGCCCTCCAGCGCACCACCTATTATCTGACTATCTTAGGAATGGCAGAAGACGGCGTATCCAGCTATTTCGTGGGGGCAAATCTGAGAGAAATCCAGCGGGAGCTGTTCCAGACATCCCCTGATTCCAATCGGCTGATAGCCCTGGCAACCGAAGTCTTCTCTCGTCTGCAAAGTGCTGTGGATTTAGGTGGCGACACCTTGGAATACCAGGTAATCCTTGCAGATATGAGCAGCTTCCTCCAGCGCTTGGACGACTACAGCACGATAAAGGACGCGGGCACCGCCTTCCAGGAACACATTGATGGATTGGCAGATGGCAGCCTGCTTTCATTGGAAGCAGACAGCGACAATCTTCTCTGGAGGGAGCAGTTCAATGATTTGAAGTCTGAAATCAGCGGTCTGCCGGTCTATACCCCACGGAATGAGCCTGATCCTGTTTTGGCATCTTTTGACCGCGCAGCTTCGACCAAAAAATTGGATCAGGCCATCCGCCGGTATCTGACAGAACATAATGCCGCACAGGCCGGGCCGATTTATCTGATAAGCCCTTATCGCGAAATAGCGGTCTTTTCGCTCTTCCTCGCCCTCCTGTTGGATATCGCTGCTTTCATCACTGGTGTAATCATCGATAGGGTAGCTGCCAGGCGCGAAGCAGATGCCAAGGAATCCGCCTCATCTGCCGCAGCAGAGACTGAATGCCCACAGGAGAATAGCGGTAAGGCATGGGACATTATCCCAGGCTTGAACAAATACATTTTTTTGACAGGAGACCATACCTTCATTGACGGAGCGATGACATATAAGGCCATCGAAAACGGCGAAGAGACAGAAATCGAATATCCGGACAGGAATCTGGCATCCGGCTTTTATAGATGGGACAAGAAACAGCTATGCATTATCGATCAGTCCGTTTTATTGTTCAAGGGAGCTTCCGATGGCCCGCAGGACGGAATATACGCGGACTGTATCCTCCATTATGAAGACCAGCTCCTGACCATGACCCAGAGCGGGAAAAGCATATTCTTAGGCCCTATTAGCTCCAATGCTCCGGTCTACCAATTATCGAAGGAACAGTATATCGCCTTTCCTGCAAAGAATATATCCGATATACATGGACAGGAGGTCGTAATCGCCTTGAATAAAGAGGGGAACCGAATTATTGCGGTATACGTGATAGAATAAAATATTTTTGTTGACTAAGGAGAAATAGAAATGAGTGGTGAGATAAAGAAGGAATTGTATATCGCAGAACCCCTTCTGAAAGGCCGCCTCCATGTTGCCTATCCGATGATATCCTTTATGCAGCATCCCAAAGGGCAATTATTTTTATATAATTTCTTTCTGAACCTGGAATGCAGCAAGAAAGAAGAGGATTTGAATGTCTGTTATGTCTCACAATTGGATCATTCAGACATCTCGTGGATTCATTATCTGAACAATCACCGCTGCTATCTGAATTTTTTTGACGAAGAGGGCGAAGGGCTGCACGCGGATCTTCAAGACGAGATAGACCATAACAATTATATCTATCTTTCGTTCGATGATTTCTATCTGCCTGAAAAGATGCGAGAACCAAGGCATCTTGAGCATATAAATATGATATACGGATATGACCAGAAAAGAGGAATCTATAAAACAGTCGGATATAATTCCGAAAAAAAGTTCAGCTTTATGGACTTACCGTTCTCCGCAGCAGAAAAAGGAGTCGTAAAAACAACGGTAGAGACTTTTTCCCCAGACATGGAAAAGGAATTCAGCTTCAGCATCCAGCATTTCAAGATGCAGCTGGATGACTTCATCGAAGGAAAAAACGACCTGATTCCTGAAAAGGCGTTGGAATTTGACGGGATAAGGAAGGAAGACTTTGTATATGGAATAAAAGTCTATGACCGAATAATAGAAAGCATAGGGCAATTGGGGGAAGGGCGAGGCTACGATAGAAGAACCCTGTACATGCTACATGAATGGTCCGAGCTCAATTACATGAGGATTCAATATTTGAAGGAAAGACATATCATAAGCTTCAGCAGGGAGATTGATGATATGGCTCTGTTGAACTATGAGGAGATGAGAAAAGGGCATTACCTGATGTTGAAATACTTTTGTACATACGACAGTAGGATTTTGCCGAGAATTTTAGAAATACTAAAGCGCCATAAAGAGAGAAGCATCCATTTATATACAAAGCTGGGAGAGGTGCTGTGATGGAAAGAAGCAAGTTCACAGTAGCTCCCAAACCAGGAACAAACATCATATGGAGAGGCCAGGTCCACAGCTACGAAAACGTAACAGAAAGGATTGATGCTTTGAAATCCATTATCCGTAGCCTAAAGACTAAAGGCTCTTCTCTAGTAGGGCTGCTGGTGCCAAGGTCGGAATGGCAAATCATCTGCCCGATTGCAGTCCTGGAGTGCAATCAGGCCTATGTCCCGATGAACATGGCATGGCCCATAGAAAGGATTAGGAACATCCTGGACTGCACTGCACCAGCAACCGTTATCGCCGATAAGGCTTTCAGTGAAGAAAGCCCACAGCTCTTCCAAGGGTATTCGTGCCAGGGAGCGTGCGGGAGCCTAGCTGTCTTCGCAAAAGAGGGGCATGGGAAAGGCGCAGCCATAAAGGATATCGCATATATCATATTCACATCCGGGACGACAGGCTCCCCGAAAGGCGTGGCAATCAGCAGGGATGCCCTCCAAAGCTTCAAGGAAAGCTTCGGAAGGATGATGGAGCTGGAGGAAGGGAAGCGCATCCTGAGCCTGGCCGAATATTCCTTTGATATGTTCGTCCCGGAAGGGGTATTGGCGCTGTCCTGGGGATTGGACATCATCATGGCAGAGCCGCTGGACATCATAAACCCGCGCAGGATAGTGCGGATGCTTTTAGGGCATAGGCCCGATTATATGCAGATAACCCCATCAGCCCTTGGCATGATTTCCATGATCGACCCTGGATTGGACAGCCTGGCATCAATCAGCAAGCTGATGGTGGGCGCAGAAAGCTTTCCGGAGAATCTGTTTGCAACAGTGAAAAGAGGCTTCAAGGGGGCCATATACAATCTATATGGCCCTACGGAAGCGACAGTATGGTGCTGTGGGGGAGAGATTACAAGACAGGGGCGCGTCCATGTTGGGAAGGAGCTGGAAGGCTGCGAGATAGCAATCATAGGGGAAGACGGCCAGGAGACGGGCAGCCTCGAAGAGGGCGAGATATGCATAGCTGGAGCGCAGTTGGCGGAAGGATACTGGGATAATGAAGAAGAGAACGGGAAAAAGTTCTTCTACCTAAGAGGCAAGAGGTTCTATAGGAGCGGCGACATAGGGTATCGGGACAAAACCGGAAGAATAAGCTGTCTGGGGAGAAAGGATGACCAGATAAAGCTGCACGGCTATAGGATTGAGCTGGGGGAGATAGAAAGCGTCAGCAGGAGGTTCGATGGAGTGGTGGACGCATTGGCGGCAGTGGACAGCAGGGCAGACAGGAAGAGGCTCGTTGTCTTCCTGATTGCCGATGGCCAGTTCGAGGAAGAAAGGTTCTGGACGTATCTGGAGGGACAACTGCCAGCGTATGGGATACCGGAAGCATGCATCCGTGTAAATGGATTCGCGTACAGCGAGAACGGCAAAGCAGACCGCAAAAAAATGCTTGAGGAATTCAGGAGGAATTCATAAAAATGGAATTTGAAGCGGCAGCCAGGAGAATCATGGAAGTCATAAACGAGGTCACGCACCATGCCGATGGGCTGAATCTGACTTCCAAAATAAAAAGCCTCGGGGTCACATCGCTGAACTTCATGAAAGTAATACTCGATATCGAGGAAGTTTTCCATATCCGTTTCAGGGATGAGGACATCAACCCCTCGAAGTTCGATACCATTGAGAAGATTGCAGACCTAGTCATCAAATATCAAGGGGAGATGGATGCAAGTGCTTAAGGAAAGCTATTTGATAAAAGAATTCGCAAAAAGGAACTACCATTACGCTGACAATGGAGAACCGGATGAGGTCGTAAATCTGATTGACTGCTGGGATCAGATACTATATGTGGTCTTAGTGAACAGAGGCATTGATATAGTCGATTTCTTCTGTGGGGATATCTCTCCGGAATTCTATGGAGACGGGGAGAGGTTCGGGCTGCGTAGGATAGAGGAGGATGTAAACCAGTATTTCAAGCTCGATAAAGTCATGGCAGATGGTTCGGAAGACTGTATAGACGAGATTGAAAGAAATATCAGGAAAGATTTGCCGATCGCAATGACGACAATGTTCGACATGCTGCCGAATTATGATTGGTATGAGGAAGGAATCATCGGCAGCCATAATGGGCATTCGAATATGATTGTGGGATACGACAGGGATAATGTCTATGTGATAGACAGCCCATTGGTGTTTGTGGAAGGCCGCGACAAAAGATTGGGCACGAACAAGTCAATCCATCTGATTGGAAAAAAATATGTAAGGGATGCGTTAAAGGCTTATTGTGATTTGATGACGGTCCAATATGCTGGGAATTTCGTAGACAAAGGCCTCCCGGCAAAGCTGAAAAATATAGAATACAATTATTGGAACAGGCCGGCTACCGGAAGGAAGGCTTTTGAAGAATACATAGATTCTGTTGAAAAAGCAAAGGGCAGAGAAATCCATATCGACCTATATGAGATGCATCTGCTATATGGGCGGCATGAGCTGCTAAGACTATACATAAAGAAGCATCTGTCGGAAAATGATGGCTTAAGGAAGATAGAGCATCCGATTGAAAAATGCTGCGAAGAGTGGTTTGCCCTTAAGATGCTCGTCCAGCGGAAGGGGCTATTAGAGAAAAGAGAGTTTGCCGAAAGGATTGGCAAGCAAGTAGAAAATGTCATGGCTTACGAAGATAAGCTGTTTGATGCCATCCATTGTTTAGTTTGACAGAGGGCCATCGGGATGATGAATGCAGTTACATGACGGTGGTGGCTATGCTGTAAAGAACGTTAACCGTTGGAAAATACAGATGAAAAGAAGAAGGTTTAACAAGAAGCGAAAGGAGATAAGGAACAATGGGAGACACAGCAAATTATACTGTACTAAGCAATAGGGGCAAATATTATCTATATGATTGGAGGAGGCTTGAAATCTATGAAATTGGACAAGAAATGTACAGTTTTCTTTTAAATACGGAAAATATGGAAAAGAGCAGGTTCAAAAGTGAAGTTTTAGATAGCGATATTGCGTATAAAGAAGACATTATTGGATTGCTAGATGAAAAAAGACTGTTTTACTCAAACGACGAAACGCACATGGACGATATCGAATGCCCCTCTTGCTTAAGCATCATGTGCGGCGTTGGATATTCTTGCAATTTAGATTGTATGTATTGTCTGTTGAAGGACAAGGAGGACATAGGGGAAAAAGAGGATGTAGATATCGTGCCCTATATACTCCGGCTAGTCGGACAAGTATATGACATGTATAAGGAAATTAAGATAGTGGTAACCGATGGGGGAGAGCCTTTCTTGTTTTGCGACAATATAATAAATCTTTTTCATGAAATCGATAAAATCGATTTAGAGAAAAAAGTAAGGATAACAGTTGCTACAAATGGGACAATTTACAACCAGGAAGTATTGGATGTCATGTCAGAGCATGATGCAAATATCGTTTTCAGCTTAGATGGGCATTTGGATAATAACAAATTGAGGAAAAGCAAGAATGATATTGATAACTATGCATTGTCCGTAAATAATTACATGAAATTCCAGGAAAAGCTGGAATCAAGAATAACTAAGAACATTTGGGCCATATCCGTAATAAATGCAAAGACAACGAGCATCACCTCTGCCCTTGTTGATTTCTATGATATAGGCTTTAGGGCAATTCAATTCCGGGTAATCAAAGGCATGAAAGACGGGGTGGGAGTAACAGACGTGAATTTACCTCATTTCTATAGATTGTTTGATGAATTGTTTGATTTTTTTATAAAGAATATTGATGATGGTGATGAAAAGTACTTAATGTCCATATTAAATAATGGCGACTTCATCGGGCAAATGCTGATATCATTGTTGTTGGGAAAGGTAAGGGCAAAACGTTGTTTAGGAGCGTTCTCAACAATAAGCATAGATAGGCATGGAAGGCTATATCCATGTACTTTCTTGAACGGACAACATAGTGAGGAGATACTGTCATTTAACAGGGAAGATGCAAATGTAAAAAAGTATACAGCGCTAAATATAGACAGTGTTGAGAAGTGTGCACAATGTTGGGCATCAACTGCTTGTGGGGGACATTGCGCATATCAATCACTAAAATCCCAACATGCATTCACAGAGCCAGATGAATGTATCTGTAAGCTGACAAAGTATGTGCTGAATAATATAATATATTTGATTGACTATGTAGAAGAAAAAAATCCGGAGATGTATAGTAAGCTTTATAGTTTTTCCAAAAAAAGAACTTATCTGTATGATCTTCTTTGGTGATTGGGACGGGATAAAATGTTGCTAAAAAGGCGTTTCGAGAAACAAATAGGTGGCTATATAGGACTTGAAAAAATATTTGGGCGGTATATTTATACATATAATCAGCTTGACAATATAAGCGATGAACCAATGAAGATTCAGGTTTTTGAAAGACCGTTATTGGCGCATATCAGCCTTACAGATAAATGTAATTTAAACTGTCCCTATTGCTATGCCTATGATGGATCTTATGCTAAGGACATGGCGCTTGAGGACTTTAAAAATATAGTTGATAAATTGGATGAAGCAGGCGTGCTGTCCGTTATATTAACAGGAGGTGAGCCTCTGCTTCATCCGGATATCAATAAAATGCTTGATTACTGTATAGAAAAGAAAATAGCAGTGCTGCTTCTTTCTAATCTCATCCTGCTGGATAGGCTGAATTTGGATATATTAAAAAGCCCTTATTTTGCATTTCAGATTAGCTTAAATGGAATATGGGATGACGAGCGGGAACAAAATGAAGAATTGATGAAAACAGTAAACAATTATAGGAAAGCTAAAGAACTAAATGTACCGATTATTGCCACTATAGTGATAGATAATAAAGAAATTGATTTATCTAAGCTGTTTTCATTTCTTGAAAAAGGCGGGATAACATCTGCCCGATTTGGTTTGCTTATAAATCTTGGCCGTAATAAACAAAGACAAGATTTAGCCCTATATATTAAGTACGTCAATGAAGTAACACAAGCGTTGCTCAATTACAAAAAACAACATCCGGATATATATTTTTCTATACAGACGGAATACATGAAGTTTTGTGATTCATATATGAGTAGGCGTACCGTTCTCTGTGAGGCTGGAACCTCAGAATTATTTATAGACAGGAACGGAGATGTGTATCCTTGCCCCTTGTTCAAAAGCTTTGAAGATTTTAATTGTGGCAATATATTAGATAACTCCATTGCAGAAATATGGGATTCACCTGTTATGAATAAAATGAGGGGGATATCTTTGGAACAGATGGGGTGCGAAGACTGTAGTAATAGATGCGGTGTTTGGTGTAGAGGCCTTGTCTATTCATATACGAAATCGATAGCTGTGAAATCACCGTTCTGTACTAGACCTTAAAAAGGGAGGGGTGTTTAATGTATTTATCAAAATATAATGTACTGGTAGAAGATTTTCCGTTCAATGGCGGCGTGATGGTATACAATATTGTCACGAAGGGGTTGGTTTTTTTGGAAGATAAAGCGCAGTTGGGGGAATTGGAAAAAATAGATGATGATATTTTGCTGGATATGAAAGAAATGAGGATGATATTGGGGGATGCGGAAGAAGAACGTAAATTTTTAAGGCGGATAATGGACGAAAAATATGCTGTGGACAATAAGCTGGATGTCACAGTGGTTACAAGCCATGCGTGTAATTTAAGGTGTATTTACTGCTTCGAGGGCAAGCTGCCTAACGAGAAGATGTCAACAGAAACTGCGCGTACAGTTTTAAGCGAAATTGATGAATATATGGAAAAGAATATAGAGGCTGAAGTCGCGATACGTTATTATGGCGGTGAACCTATGACAAATCCTAAAATAATAGATTTTATCAATTGCCATTTACAGACAAGATACGGCGACAGGTTTACTTTTAGCTTAGTAAGCAATGGTGTATTATTAACATCGGACATCATTAAAAACTGGTCAAAATATAATTGGAGTGGTATAAAAGTCACGTTGGACGGCGAAAAAACGTATAATGATAGTAGACGTATTGCAAAGGATGGAAAAAGTACATATGACAGGGTATTGGAATGTTTGATTAATTTACCAGAAGATATAGAGATTTTTTTACATATTGTGGTCGATGACAGTAATATCAATCATTTGGACAAGATGTTCCAGGATTTCGTATCCAACAATCTAAAGGACAAAATAGTTATCGGAATATCATATGTCCATCCACATATTGATGTTTCACCGGAAAAAAGAGCTAACATTGTCGCGATGGCAGCAGCTAAAGTAAAATATTATGGTCTTTTTTTAAGCAATATGATATCTGTTGATGGCGAGGGCATATGCCCGAACAAAAACCATAATCTATAGTTCCCACTACTTTTCCAACTACAATTGGAAGAAGGTGGTAAAATTAC
>OFHB01001181.1_pt1 | contig 15500 bp, 14 predicted proteins | sample 1521881 | NCBI WGS metagenome assembly OFHB01 (sample SAMEA3504090, study PRJEB24116) | mouse gut metagenome | biome: mouse gut; feature: mouse-associated habitat; material: faeces | place: Denmark | collected 2011
CGCCTGAAGCTGAGCACGTCTATGTTCAGGATGCCGCCCCGGTCGCTCAGGAGCACCAGGTCTTTCTGGGTCTGCATGGTGAACTGGTCGGGCACGATGACCAGGAAGTTCTGCTTTGGATTCTGCAGGGCCCGGCGGGTGATCTCTTCATATAACATACGGCTTTTTCCGGCTCCGGAGGGGCCGAAGTAGAATTGCAGGCTCATAAATATCCGAATCCTTTCTTGCATTCAGACAGGACAGCGCCAGGCCCGGCAGCTCCCCGGCCACGGCGCTGCCGCCCAGGGCGCTTCCGAGACGCTGATGCCGTCATGCCTTCAAGTCCAGCTCCACCGGGCAGTGGTCGGAGCCGAAGACGTTCGGGTGAATCTTCGCGTCCGCAAGGCGCTCCCTCAGGCTCCCGGAGGTGACGAAGTAGTCGATGCGCCAGCCTACGTTCTTCTCCCTGGCCCGTCCCATGTAGGACCACCAGGAATAGGCATCCTTCAGATCCGGATAGAAATGGCGGAAGGTGTCCACGAAGCCGTTTTCCAGCACCCGGGTGAAGCACTCCCGCTCCTCATCCGTGAAGCCGGCGTTGCGGCGGTTGGATTTGGGGTTCTTCAGGTCGATCTCCCTGTGGGCCACATTCAGGTCGCCGCAGTAGATGACGGGCTTCTCCTTCTCCAGGCACCTGATATAGTCCAGGAAAGCCGCCTCCCACTCCATGCGGTAGGCCAGCCTCGTGAGCTCTCTCTGGGAATTGGGCACATATACCGTTATGACGTAATAATCTTTATATTCCGCCGTTATGACCCGGCCCTCGTGGTCATGCTCCTCTACGCCGATGCCGCAGCTCACCTTCAGCGGCTCCTCCTTTGTGAAGAGGGCCGTGCCCGAATAGCCCTTTTTCTCCGCGTAGTTCCAGTATTGATGATAGCCGGGCAGGTCCAGCTCTATCTGGCCGCCCTGCAGCTTGGTCTCCTGCAGGCAGAAGATGTCCGCGTCCGCCTCCTTAAAATATTCCATGAAGCCCTTCTGCACGCAGGCACGCAGGCCGTTCACGTTCCAGGATATCAGTTTCATCTTTCCCTCACTTCCGCCCCGCCCATCACTCCCCGGGGCCTGTTTCCTTTTCCATTATCATAACACGGCCGGGCCGTTTGCGCCAGCTTCTTTTGTCGCTCTTTTATGGGGCCTCCAGCTTTCTGTTGAATCCCGCAGGGTATCATGGTATACTGGGTGGGAAATCAGCAAGGAGGCGGGCGACTGAAATGAATGCAGAAATGAATGCAGATCTGAACCGGTTAAGACGCAAAAAACTCTTCCTCTTCGACATAGACGGCACCCTGGCCCTGGGGGATACCCTCTATGAGGGCAGCGCCGAGCTTCTGGCGCACATCGACGCGGTCGGAGGCAGGGCCTATTATATCACCAACAACTCCACCCGCAGCGGCCAGGATTATGTGGAGAGGTTCCGCAGGGCCTTCCGTCTGGAGACCACCGAGGACCAGTTCATCACCTCAGGCTACATGACGCTGCGGTTCCTGCGGGAGCATTTTCCCCAGGGGAAAATCTTCGTCCTGGGCACGGCCTCCTTCACAGCGGAGCTTGAGAAGAACGGGCTGCGCGTCACGGAAACCGCAGATGGGGATATCGACTGCATCGTAGCCGCCTATGACAGCGAGCTGACCTACGAAAAACTGATACAGGCCTGCAGGGCGCTCTCCACCACGGACGCGCCTTTCTACGGCACCAATCCCGACCTGTGCTGCCCCATCGACTTCGGCTTCGTCCCGGACTGCGGCGCCATCTGCAACATGCTCACGGACGCCACCGGCAGGAAGCCCGTCTACCTGGGCAAGCCCAGCGCCAGCGTGGTGGAGCTGTGCCTTTCCCTGTCCGGTTTTTCCAGGGAGGAGACTTTGGTGGTGGGGGACAGGCTCTACACCGACATCGCCTGCGGCATCAACGGCGGCGTGGACACCTGCGTGGTGTTCACCGGGGAGGCGAAGCCGGAGGACATGGCGGACACCCCCTATCCCGCGGACTACTGCTTCTCCGATATAAAAGAGCTCCTGATGCACTGCACCGGAGCCCTGTAATCGCATATAACATCACATATCCGTAGTCAAACTGCTCCACAGGAACGGCAGCCACGCTGCTGCTTTGCGAAGCCTTCCCGCCCTGTATGCGATGCGCCCCGTCAGCCCCTTCCCGCGCTCCAACGCCCCGAGCAGCGGGCGGGCTTCTCTCTGCGGATCATGCGCCTCAGGCAATGCCCTTCTCAATGATGCCGAAGCCCAGGGGATAGGGCCCGGTGTGCACGCTGATGGTGGCCCCGATCTGGTAGATGGGGATGTCCTCCCGGCACACGTCATATCCCTGGCCCCTGAGGACTTCCAGCGTGTGCTCCCGGAATGCCACAGCCTCCTCGTAGTCGTACCCGAAGCCGATGGCGATGCTGTAGCGGCCCATGGCCCTCCCGTTCTCCTCCAGGTAGTCCAGCAGCAGGCTGATGGCCTTCTCCGTGGTGCGCTTCCTGCCCCTGCCGATGCCCGATGGGAAGATTTCCCCCTCCTTCAGGGTGATGACCGGCCGGATGCCCAGGACGCTGCCCGCCAGGGCGGACACCTTGCCGATGCGCCCGCCATGCTTTAAATATTCCATATCGCCCACGGTAAAGAAAATCCTTCCCGTGCTCTTGATCTCCTCCAGCCTGGCCACGCACTCTCTGTAGCCCATCCCGCTGTCCCGAAGCTTCGCCGCCTCCAGCACGTAGAGCCCCTGCAGCACGGTGTTTATGGTGGCGTCGATCACGGTAATCTCCGCCTCCGGCCAGGTCTCGCGCAGGATTTCCCTGGCGCTCAGCGCGGACTGCATGGAGCCGCTGAACTTGGTGGTGATGCAGATGCAGATGACCGGAGTCCCCTGCTCGGCATAGGGCGTGAAGGCATCCACATAGTCCTGTGTGGAGGGCATGGAGGACTTGGGGTATACGCCCTTCCTGTCCACCATCTGCCGGTAAAAATCCCTGATGCCGATCTCCACGCCTTCCTTCAGATAATGTCCGTCGTCAAAGGAGACATAAAAGGGAACCACTGTGATGCCCTTCTCTGCCGCCAGCTCCCCCGGCAGGTCGCAGGAGCCGTCGCTGATGATATGGTATGCTTCGCTCATAACTTGTTGCCTTTCGTAAGATATTTTCAGGAATGACCTACGTACAGGATACCACTTCCTACAGGAATAAGCAACTGGTTTCGTAATGAAAATCCGATTTTGTAGTTTTGATAACCACTTGATGCGTCCGGTATCGCTTCAGACAGATTGCGGCAGGGCTTCCCCCGTCATCTGCCGGCCTGCCCCTTCCGAATCCTGAAATAGCACAGCCGCACGTCCCCGGTGAGCTCTATCTGGATTTCCACGGCCTTGCCTTCCTTCCCCTCCAGGGTGCCCCTGTCCAGGGGTAGGCACACGTCCGCATAGATGGATATCCGGGAGCTGTTCGTCCTTTTGATACCATGTCATGTTCAGCCGCCCCGCCGGGTTGTTCGCCCCGAACAGGGTCTCCGCCATGGCCGCGCCCATGTCCTGAGCCCCGGTGGCGCTCCAGACAATGGCGGGAAGCTTTTCCTGGGCCCATCCAATCGCATAGGGGTAATTGGAGAAGAGCACTAAGGCCACATTGCTGTTGGCCTCGTACACCGCCTCCATCAGCCGCCTCTGGGCTGGGGGCAGCTCTATGGTGCCCCTGTCCACCTCCTCCTTGGCGTTGATCATGGAATTGCACCCAAGAGCCAGCACCACGGCATCCTTCCCCTTTGCCAGCTCCGCCGCAGCGGCCTGTCCGTCCTTCACCACCTCCATCCGGAAAGGGGTTCCCTCCCCGGGCTTCATGGACCACAGCCCTCCGTCCTCGCAGACCTGCACCGGCGAGCCGAAGCGGTTGGTCAGGATTACATTCTCGTCTTCTCGCTCCTCCACATGGAAGATCTCCATGACGAACCAGTTCAGGGTATTGTCCTTCTCCGCCCTGATCCGCCCGGGCGGCTCCACGGCTTCCCCGCTGCCCGGCTTCTGGTACAGCCTGGTGTTCATGTACTTCCCTGTCCGGACGCAGCGGAAGGTATGGCTCCCCTCCCCCCAGTCCTTCAGTGTAGGCGCTTTGTCATCGGCATTCATGGTCACAGGCAGGTCGCAGTAGGTCTTGTCAAGCTTGTTCTCTGCCTTCAGAGCGGCATGGGCCTGGGCATAATGCCAGTTGGCATCAGTGATGGCCACCACGCGTCCGCTGGCCAGCTTTGCGATATAGTCGTCGTCCGTCTGAGTGGCGAAGTTGGGATCCAGGATGCCCTCGTCATACATGCGGCTGGGCCATTTGAAATACTCCTTCTCGTCATCGCTTGCATGCTTATAGGTGCAGTTGTAGTTCTCGTCGATGAGCCACTGGCCGTTGTCAGGCTGCGCGTCCGCGATGAAGCCCGCAGGGTTGCCCAGGGTAATCATCCAGTGCCAGTCGGAAGCGCTCATAGTGATGCCGATGGTCTCCAGCCCGTCCTCCGTGGTGGGATGGACCTCCAGATAGCTCTTAATCATGGCCTCGTACTCTTCCAGCGTGGTGGGATACTTATAGTCATTTTCCTTCAGCACCGCATACTGTATCTGGCAGGTTCCGCCGGTACCGAAAATCTGGCGGACCGCATCGTCACGGGCATGCTGATGACCCTGCTCACCAAGCTCTCCCGGAACTGGCCGGCCGCCGTGGAATCCGCTCCCGTCAGGAATGTGGACCATGAAATCCTGACCTATCTCCAGGAAAACTATTCCACCATCACCTTAGAGGAGCCGGCAAGGCATCTCCACTACACGATCCCCTACTGCTCCAGATATGTGAAAAAGCTCTTCGGCTGCACCTTCTCCCAACTGCTGAACCAGATACGCTTCCAGAAGGCGCATCTGTTCCTGAAGAACTCCAGCCTGACGGTGAACCAGATCAGCAAGATGCCAGGGTGCGAAAATCCATATAATTTCATGCGGGATTTCAAGAAGATACATAAAATGACGCCCTCCCAGTACAGGGAGCTCTACCACAGGAAAACGGGGGAGGAGCGGCCGTCCTGATTCCGCCGTATCCCTGCGCGCCCGTCGGAACCGGGATTGGCTCACAAATACACAAAAAACGCCCATGAAGCATTTCTGCCGCATGAGCGTTTCTTTATTTTACTATCTGCCCTCTTGGATGATATCCAGCATTTCCCTCGGCGTCACAATGTATGCCCTCAGCGGAAAATGTTTCATGTTCCCGGTCACAAGGCAGGCATCCGTCTCATTCCGTTTTTCCATCAATACCGCGTAAAAGACGAAATCCTTCGGGTCGGGAATCTCATCCTCTATCATCCCATATCCGGTATATACCGCCCTCTTTTTCAATTCCTCCAAAAAGACTTTGACTGTCTTTGCGTCAAATCGGAACTTAGGCCGCTTCAGCACATCCTCATATTCCGCAATAATCTCATCATTCAAGACAGGGATGATATCGCCTTTCAGCGCTTCCGCCGCTACCTGACCAGGAACCGAGCTGTTCTTAAGCATGGCGGACACAATGACATTTGTGTCTAAAACCGCGTAATACTTCACGAATCGACCGCCTGGCGCTCACGCCTGGAAGCATCAATCTCGGCATTGATTTCTTCCAGGGACATGTCGGCCAGTCCGTTCTTCTCGGATGCTTCTCCTATCTCAACCATAGCCCGATACCCTCTGTCCGCATTATAAGGCGATTTCGGCAGCGTCATCCTGAAAGGGATGCCGTTTTCCATCACTGCCCGCTTCAGGAACATCCGCACAGCAGTGGAAATGTCTATTCCGAGATTCTCAAAAACCTGTGCCGCCTCATCCTTCAGGGAATCGTCCACACGTACTTGCAATAATGATGTCGCCATGGCAGAACCTCCTTCTTTTTTGTAAGACAATTATATTACATTGTCCTGCAAAATGCAAGGTAAAATCAACAGCATCTCTCTATTCGCTCTCCTCCTGGGATGCCCGCACGGCCCTGAATTTCTCCTCCAGGGATTCCTTCAGCGCGAGCTTCGCCTCCCGGATCTCCATGCCGCCCTGTCCGAAGTAGAGCTTCAGGAAGGTGGTATTGTGGAAGGATGGATTCAGGACGATCTCCTCCGTCCTCCACTCCGTGTCCTCCCCCGTTAGGGAGATGGTCTTCAGAATCTGCTTGTCCTGGGACAGGGTCAGCGGCACCTGGGCCAGGCTCCCCTGCCCTGCCACCCTGCAGGTCAGCTCCAGCCTGTAGAGGCCCCGCTCTTTGACGTTCAGTTCAAAGGTGACGCTGCTGCCTTTTCCTGTGGGGATCTCCTCCACCGGCAGGCTGCATCCCGCCGCTTCCACCAGAACCCGCACCAGCTCCCCGAAGCTCTCCATCTCCTGGGCCGCCACCGCTGCCAGCTGCCTGTCCAGCTCGCTCTCCCTGCCCTCCATGCGCTGGTAGGCGGGGGTGGTCAGCAGGTAGCGGCAGATATTGGCTGCGCTGCGCAGGTACTCTGCCCTTGTGACGCGTCCCTCTTTCAGGCTCTCCATGGAATTGTCCTTCTGGGAGTTCTCGGCGGCATTGGCTGTGACCATGAACAGGTCGTTCTGGGCCCGCACCATGGCGGCCACGTTCTCCGTCCTCCCGGACTTGCCCTCGTCGTTGGCCTTGGCCCACCAGTCGGTCATGACGATGCCCGTATAGCCCCACTGGCCCCGCAATATGGTGGTGAGCATGTCATAATTGGCCGCGGACCAGAAGCCGTTGATGGGATTGTAGGAGGTCATGACGGAGTAAGCGCCGCCCTCCTTCACCGCAATCTCAAAGCCCTTCAGGTACAGCTCCCGCAGCGCCCGCTCGGACACCACCGCCTCCACCGTGTGGCGGTTGAATTCCTGGCTGTTGCAGGCGAAATGCTTGATGGTGCCGGTGACATTGTAGCGGCCCATGGCCCGGAGCTGGGCTGCCGCCATCTTCCCCGTCACAAAGGGGTCTTCACTGAAGTACTCGAAGTTGCGCCCGTTCAGGGGGTTCCTGTGGAGGTTGATGCCGGGGCCCAGCAAAGTGTCTATCTTGTTCTTGCGCAGCTCCAGCGCCTCCCACTCGAACAGCTCCTCGGACAGGGCCTCATTGAAGGTTGCCCCAAGGCATGCGCCGTTCGGCATGGCGAAGGCGATGCTGCCGCAGTCCATGCGGATGCCGCTGGGGCCGTCGGCGCAGCAGGCGATGGGGATGCCGAATGCCTGCAGTCTCTCCGTGACGCCGCCGAAGGCTCCCGCCGTGCCGGCCGTCACCTTGGGAGAGCACATGCCCTCGCCCCGGACCATGCAGGCCAGGTCTTCATCGGAAAGCTGCGCCAGGAAGTCCTCCATAGATACCTTTCCCGCCTCCACGTCGGACAGGCGATAACCTTTGTCGCCGGTGCAGGCAAAGCACTCTCCGCTCCCTGCCGCAGAGGGGCCGTCCTCTGTCCTGGCGGAAGCGTCCGGCTGGCCTTTTCCTGTTCCAGGAGCGCCGCTTCCCTCCACGGCATCAGAAGGATCTGCGCTGCCCGCTATTGCCTGATGTATCTGCGCCAGCCTGTCCGCCCTGCGCTGTCCGGGATCTACGGTGCGCAGGGGCGCTGCCTCGTAGGCCACCTGGAAGCTGCCGTCAGCACAGGCTTGTGGCTTCATGCGCTGAAAGGCCGTCACGGGCGCACAGGCCTCCTCCAGAGATTCTATTACGATAGTGTCTTCTATATTCGCTTTTCCCGCCGCAGAGGCGCTGCGCACGTCCGTGCCCACGTAGAATACGTACTCCCCTGCCTCCAGCACCCAGCTGGATTTGTGGCCCGCGGCCCCGCTGTCGTCATAGGATGCCAGCACCTGGGCAGGAATGGCGATCTCCAGCACCTGGCTCTCGCCGGGGGCAAGTTCCTTTGTCTTCGCGAAGCCGCAGAGGCTCCGTGCCGGTTTTCCCAGCGCTCCCTGAGGCGCCTGGCAGTAGGCCTGGACCACCTCTTTCCCGGCTGCGGCCCCTGTATTGGTGACTTTGACCAGAAGCCTTACCTGGGCGGCAGCCGTCCCGCATTCCCGACAGCCCTGCCCCGCTGCCGGACTGCCGCTGCAGAATCCGCCAGGCGCGCTCCCCTCCTCCATCCGGGCCTCCAGGGAGAAGGTGGTGTAGGAGAGGCCGAAGCCGAAGGGATAGAGCACTTTGTCTCTGGCAAAGGTCTCGAAGTAGCGGTAGCCTACGTAGATGTCCTCCTGGTAGAGGTTCCTCTTCTCATCGCCGTGGTTGCCGGTGGACGGATAGTCCGCTATGTCCCCGGCGATGGTGTCCGTCAGCTTCCCGGAAGGGGATACCGCGCCGGACAGCACATCCAGCACGCCGTTGCCGCCCTCCTGGCCGCCCTGCCATACGTACAGCACAGACGAGGGCCGGTAGCGCTCCACCCATTTCATGTCGATGATATTGCCTACGTTCAGGAGCACCACCGTGCGCCGGAAGGCTCCGCAGACCAGGCGCAGCATGTCCTCCTCGTCCGCCGTCAGCAGGTAGCTGCCCGCCTCCGCCTTGTTGTCCTGATCCTCCCCGGCAGTCCTGGCGATAATTATGACAGCCGTGTCGGATTCCTCGGCCGCCTGGCCCACCAGCTCCCCGGTGAGGGGCATCTCTTTCTGGAACCAGGGCTCTCCCGCCCAGCCCGCGCCTGCGTCAAAAGGGTTCTCCCTCAGCCATTCCCGGTAGGCGGCGGCAAGCTTCTCGTTCAGCACGAAGCTGCTCCCTTCCAGCGCCTCCCGGATGCCTGTCACATAGCTGGTGTTCACCATGCCGCCGGAGCCTGTGCCGCTCTTATAATAGTTGAACTGCCCTCTGCCGAACAGGGCGATCCGCTCTCCCTCGCTCAGGGGAAGCACGCCGCCCTCGTTGCGCAGCATGACAGTCCCTTCCGCCGCCACGGCCCTGGCCGTCCGGGCGTACTGTTTGATGTCAAATGTGTCGTGTCCCATTTTCTGCTCCTTTCCTGGGTATCTCTTTATTTGGAATTCATACTCACAAGCGACGAAATCTGCCGCGAGGTCCCCTGCAGCTTTCGCTCGTGAGTCGGGATGCAATGAAGAAGAGCTTTCACCAATCCAGCCGGCACTTTCCGGTTGCGCTATGAAAGTCCCGGCGCAGATAATACCTGTTTTTGGGGTCTGGTTCTATTTTCCCTGTGGTGGACGCCGGCGCCAGCTTCAGCAGCTGCCGCTTTTTCCTGTCCAGCAGAGTCACCTCCACGGTACCTTTCGACAGTCGGGCTTCAAGGGTAAACTCATATGTCCTGCTTTCACGGAATCTTCCCGCATGCCTGACCCAGCCGGTACAGGAAATCACATCTGCCCTGTAGGCATTTTTGCCTGGACGGAATATGAACACAACGGCGGATTTCGAAAATCCCCTTTTTATTGTATACCATCCAGGCCCGCCGCGCAATTGCGGCAGATGTACTTATTTCGGCTCGGTCTATCATTTCTTATCTTTTTTTCGTTTACACCACAGGGCGGCTCCTCTGCGTTGGCGGCAGACTTCTCACTGCGGGCCCAGGCATAGGCATCCGGGATGCCGCTGTCAGGCATCCGAAGCGCTCAGTTCAGAATGAAATGCGCATAAAGCACATAATTATCGTAATCTCCCGTCCCCCGGAAGTCCGTGACGCCTTTCCGGATCCGGTACTCCCCCGGCGCCAGCTCCCCGTACAGCCATTCCCAGTTCAGCTCCCGCCTTGTGGTGTCGTCCGGGGAAATCGTATATGCAATGGCATTAAATCCATAGTCCCCCTCCACCGCGATGGGCGCTTCCTCCCATTCGCCATCCTTTTTCACCTCGATGGCAAAATCGTCCCCGTCCTGCAGCTGCCCGGTGGGGGCATCCTTATCATACTGGCTGTAGCAGAGCACGGCTCCTGTGGAAGAGATTCCCTCCAGGAAAAGATGCAGGCCTATCCTTTCATTTTCCGATTCATTCTGATAGAGATAGGCGCCGCCCTCCCGCTCATCCGGGTCAAAGGTGAAAGTCTCCAGAATCTCCATCACGGCATCCTCATTTCCCTCCCACCATCCCTCCACCGAGCAGGTCTGAGCCACCACATCCCTCATAGGCTCTTTAAAGCCGATGAAATCCCAGTACGTATGGCCGTCGTAGGTGCCCTTCCAGGCCGGGTAGCCTGCCACCGTCACCTCCTCCTGGGAAAGCCCTGTGCCGCACACGCCGAAAGACCGTATATAGGCAATCTCCACAAATCCGATATCCGCATCCTCCGGGGAAAAGCATATCCCGTAGTCGCCAATGAGCAGGCTGTCGCTGTCCATGGGGCAGAGCTCATACTTCCACCCCTCCGGCACCGTCAGGGAAATCGCGCCGAAAGGGCCGCCCTGGGTCACCGTGGTCCCTGTAGCGGCCGCGGGAGATTCTGCCGGATTCTCCCCATCGTTTCCCTCATTTTCCGTTTCCTGCGACGATTTGTCCGGCGCTTCTCCATTGTTCCGGGCGGCGGATGCATCCGGGGCGTTTTCCCCGCCATCTTCCGGCGCAGCCTCCACCCCGGCGCCATTTCCCACTGCAGTGCCTTCCTCCTTCCCGCAGCCGCCAAGTGCCGCCGCCATTACCGCCAGGCATCCCACCAGAGCCAATCCTCTTTTCTTCATGCTTCTTTCGTCTCCTTTCCCTGCACATCTCTTATACCGCAGACCGTCAGGATTTACAGCGATGCCCCCGGGAAAGTACCTGGCTGACGATCTGCAGTCTGGTTGTACTGTAGATTTAACCTGTGCGCAGTATATATGCTTATCTGAATAGACGAAAGACGCACCGAAAAGTTCCCCGGCGGGAATCAATCCCCAGATTCAGCCTTTCCCGATTGCAGATCCGGGTACTATGCCATCGAAGCAGCCGCCTGGATACCGGGGGAATCCGATTCCGCGAAAAGGACAGACGGGCGGGGCTGTCAGGGCACAGGAATCATAATCTTCAGCAGGAACTGGCCCTCCCGGGCCCTGACGCTGCACTGGCCCCCGTAGCGCTCTACGGCCTTTCTGATGTTGAGGAGGCCGAAGCCGTGGGCTCTCTCGTCCCGCTTGGTAGTCTTCAGCGAGGGCGCAGCCTCCGGCAGGGCATTGTTCTCCACGCTCACCACCAAAATGTCCCGGATGCGGCCCGCCTTGGCGACGATGGCCCGCCGTTCCTCGGGGAGCTTCTCGCTGGCCTCGATGGCATTGTCCAGGGCATTGCCGAAGATCGTGCTGATGTCCAGGGGATCTAAAAAGGCGCTGTCCTCCATGGAGAGCATGGCGCTGAAGGCGATCTTCCTCTCCTGGGCCTTGCCCGCCTTGTCCCGCAGGATGATGTCCAGAAATTCGTTTCCCGTATGGTAATAGTCCTCATAGGCGCCAATCTGTTCCTGCAGCCCCCGGACGGACCTGCGCAGCTCCTGTCCGTCCTCCGTCCGGGCCTGCAGCACCAGCAGATGGTTCTTCAGGTCGTGGTAGATGCCCCGCACCCGCTCCTCATCCTTCATCCGGTCCCTGTAATAATCCTGCTTCACCTCCAGCTCCCGGGCATGGCAGGCCGTGCGCACGGAGGCGCAGATATAGGCGGCGAGCCAGATGCAGCCGAACCCGGAGAAAATGGAGGTCACACAGATGGGGTAGACAATCACGGGAGCCTCCGGCAGGAAATAGATAATGGTGAAGATGGCCACAAAGGGCGACAGCATCAGGGCGTCCACCACCAGCCACATCCTGGCCGTCAGGTCGGATGTGATCCGGCGCAGATGCTTCTTTAAGAGCAGCCAGGCCCCTGTCCAGAACAGCAGGCGCAGCAGCATGAAAAGGGTATGGACGGCAGTGCTGGCCAGCAGTTCCTGCTGCGTCCAGCCCTGGGACTGTTCCGACGGCGCGTGGGTGAGGCCGAAGAAAAGCCTGCTCCCCGCGTCCTGGGTCATATAGTTCACGGCGATCAGCGCGGGACAGAAGACCAGCACGGCGCTGAGCTTCTCCATCCAGCGCCCCCTGTGGAACAGGGCCACATAGGCCCCAAAGCCTGACAACACGCCTATCAGCCCCGGCAGGTCGTTGGAGTAGATGATCGCGGGAGCCAGGAAACCGCAGGCGAAGAATGCCAGGATCCGCAGCGCCCGGTTCCGGCGCAGGGGCAGGAACGTGTGCAGCATCCACCAGAAGACCAGCCCATATCCCCACTCCAGCCCAAAAGACAATATATCCAGAAAACGTATCATACCGCCATTCCTCCCCCGGGCGGAAGATAGCGTCCGCCTCTCCCTTCCATTGTAGCATCCGCGGCCCGAAACTACAAGCGCAGGCCCTGACGAAATCGTCAGAGCCTGCACCGGAAGATTCCCGCGGACTTGTGGATGAAGATTGCCCCTTCCCTGTCCATCCGCTGTCTGAGGAGGCCCCGCAGCTCCTCTCCCCGCTGCTCCAGGATACAGGCGGCATTGCCCGGGTAGGACGACACATAGTCGCAGATTGCCTCTATGTCGTCCACAATCAGGTCGTTCTCCTGGTCCATCCTCTCTATCCGAGTGAAATGAGGACGTAGCTGCTCCATGGCGTTCTCCAGCCGAAAGCCCCCGGTGATGCTGCGGAAGGGCATCTCGATCCTGGCATCGAAGACCTCCACGATTTCGTGCAGCTCCCGCATATGGCTGTCGCCTATGGTGGAGCACAGGAACCTTCCCCCGGGCTTCAGGCCCCGGGCGATCTCCCTCAGGCAGGCCTCCCTGCGCTTTACATGGTACAGCATATGGTTGGCCACGATGCAGTCATGGCTTTCCCTCTCCAGCACAAGGCTGTCCGCGTCACAGATCCGGTATTCCACCCGTATCCCCTTTGCCTCCAAAAGTTCCCGGAAGGGGGACAGGTTCTCCCGGGCCTTCTCCAGCATCCCCTCAGACCGGTCCGTCAGCGTCAGCCGCAGCCCCTCCGGCAGCCTGCGGGCATTTTCCTGCCACAGCAGCCCCGTGCCGCAGCCCAGCTCCAGGACCCGCTCCCCCGCTTTCAGCTCCAGGCGCTCGTACACCCATTCTATCCACCCCAGAGGGCTGGTGCTGTAATCATGGAGCCGGATCCTCTTCTCCAGGTTGTCCGCGGTCCTGTACTGCTCCTGTATCTTCTCATCCTCCGTGAGGAGGTTCAGCAGCCGGATCAGGAACCCGCATTTGTCCTTCTCCCGGCTGTTCTCCATCAGTTCGATGGAGGAGATGATTTCCTCCAGCTTCCTCTTCTTCTGTATCAGCAGCTCCTTCTGCTCCGAGAGCTGCAGCTCCATGTTCCGGGACGCCATGACCTCCTCGATCCTCTGCAGGGAGAAGCCCAGGTATTTCAGCATCAGGATGCGCTGGAGGATGGCCAGGGATTCCTGGTTGTAGTACCGGTATCCCGCCTCCGAATAGGAGACCGGCTTCAACAGCCCCTTCTCGTCATAGAACCGGATGGTGCGCAGGGATACCCCCGCTATCCTTGCGATTTCGCCTGCTGTGTATAAGGTTTCTTCCATTTTGGACTTGCCCCCTTCTCTCTTCTTTCCTGTCTCCAAATGCTGAGTCCATCATACGGGGTGACGTTGGGGAACTGTCAAGAGGCTTTTTAAAATTGTCCGTTTCTAATTCACCTTTTTCAGAGCATATTCCAGATATCGATCCTCCTCCGTGTCGATGAAGCTGTCCACTATGGATTCCGCATCTACGCATCCCATACTGAAATAAAATGCGATGGTTTCATAGGAGGAAATCGCCGAGATGAAAAGCTTATCCGCTTTTCTGTCCCTGGCACACAGGCATATCCGTTCAAACAATTTCCTCCCGATGCCCTGCCGCTTCCATTCATCGTCTACGAAGAGCATGGTCAGGTTCGCATACTTAAGCCCGTCTGCCATGCCCTGCAGGGTTCCGTCCAGGGAGGCGAAGCCCACCAGTCTGCCATCGGAGGCGAAAGCCCCTACCACAGCGCCTCCGCTGTCCGACTGCCTGCAAAGATACCGGGACAGCCGGATTCTTTTTTCCGCACTCCACTGGCGGATTTCATCGGTTCTTACCAGCTCATAGGCACTTCCTTTTTTCACGTACTTATCCGTTATCCGCTGTATGTGGTGGAACGACTCCAGCAGCCCTGGATGCATCTGCTCCTGTTTCAGCTCTCTTATCTCTATCATACTGCCTTGCGCCCTTTCAGCCGCTCAATCTCCCGCTTCTGGCTGTCGATGCCCTCGCCGGAGGTAATGCCATACTCCTCCCGCAGGCATTTGATGATGCGCTGCCTGTCCCGGATGGCAGCATCGAAGTCCCCCAGCAGCTCATGCACCTGGGCCATGGAGTGTAGGCCATCGGTAATCCTGGGCGGCTCCTGCATCTCGAAGCACTTCTCATAGTCCGCCAGGGCCTCCTCATAGCGGCCCAGCTTCTTCAGGCCGTCCGCCCTGTCGCAGTAGGACTGCCATCTGTCCGGGAAATGCTCCACCGCCGCGTTCCAGTATTCCAGGGCTTTCTCCGGATTGCCCCTGCCGAACATGACGTCACCCATGTAGACTTCATATTGTCCCGTCTTGGCTGCGGTGCGGATCTGCTGGATATAGGGGACTGCCTCGTCGAACCGGTCGTCGTCCAGGAGGTTTTCGATGATCGCGTAGAGCCCCCGGTAGTTGCCCGGATTCTTTTTCAGGAATTCCCTGAAATATTCTATGACTTCGAAATGGTTGTCGTACCACTCGTCCCCGCAGACTCCGTTGTTGGCTTCCAGGAACGCCACCCAGCCGCCCTTATCGTCAGGGGCCAGCTCCAGGGCTTTCTTGGCGTATTCGCTGGCCATGTCATGGTCACTGGCCGCCCTGTGGTTGTACAGATAGGCCAGGCAGCAGCAGGCCCGGACGTTCTTCGGGTCGCTTTTCAGCACGCCCTCCAGGAACCTGACGCAGTGGTCGAAGGTCTCGGGGGCGATGCGCCTCTCATGCCAGAACATGTTTTCGATCCGTTCAAATTCGGCTTCGTCCGAAAGCTGGAACAGCTCGTCGATGGTGACCCCGAAGAAGACGGCGATGCCAGGCAGCAGCGCGATGTCTGGCACGCTGGCTTCCGTCTCCCATTTGCTCACGGCCTGGATGGACACGCCCAGGTACTCCGCCAGCTCCTCCTGCTTCACTTCTTTCTCCAGGCGCAGATTCCTAATCTTTTTTCCGATTTCCATATACTTCCCTCCATTCAACTGTCGTTTGATTCTGTTCTTTATTATCAGGCGATGGATTCAGTATATATCATAAGTATCTGATTTTCAATCGAGGTGGATTCTATCTGATTCTACTGTTGGTTGAATATATGAGATGCCCTGCATCGAACCGAATTCCCTGCATATACTACATAAGACAGCATCCATATGACTTTTTGTACTTCAATCAGGCTTTTGGAAATCTCCCCAAAAGCCTGCTATACTTTAGCCAGGAT
>OFHB01001188.1_pt1 | contig 15469 bp, 11 predicted proteins | sample 1521881 | NCBI WGS metagenome assembly OFHB01 (sample SAMEA3504090, study PRJEB24116) | mouse gut metagenome | biome: mouse gut; feature: mouse-associated habitat; material: faeces | place: Denmark | collected 2011
AGCGAAACGGTTTTTCCGTGCCGGTTTATCCATCAGAATAAAAACAGGAGCTACATGTTCCGCGTGACGTACTATAAGTACCGCATTAACCTCGAGGTGTTTCATGTGCTGACGGACGGCATGGGGGGAATCAGTTTTTTAAAGGAGCTGACCTATCAGTATCTGCGCCTGGCGCACCCGCAGCTGGCCAGCCAGGTGGGAGACTCCCTGAGCAGCGACACGTCGCTGAACCGGGAGGACAGTTTTCTTAAAAATTACAAGAGGAGCCATGCGAGAGGCTATCAGACGAAAAAGGCCTACCTGATCAGGGGGGAGAAGCTCCGGCCCGGAGAGTTCGGGGTTATGCACGGCTACATGAAGATACCGGAGCTGAAGAAAGTCTGCCGTTCGTATGACGTCAGCATCAATGAGTACCTTGTCGGGGTCTTTATCTGGAGTGTTTACACGGAGTGCATTCACGGAATGGCATCGGAGCGTCCGGTCCGGGTCGCGGTTCCCGTCAATCTGCGCCCGTATTTTAATTCCATCACCACAAAAAATTTTTTTGTCATGGTTTCCGCGGAATTTCATCCGGTGAAAGATGTCTACACATTTGAGGAAGTGCTCGGGGAAGTGCGGGAGAGTCTGCGCAGTCAGATTAACAGGGAACATCTTGAAGAGCTGTTTTCCTACAATGTCTCCAACGAGAAGCTCCTGATTGCCCGCGCGGTGCCGCTTTTTCTGAAAAATATCGCTATGCGCTACATTTACACGACGTCGGCGCTGGCGAACACGACGACTGTGACCAATATCGGGAATATCACGGTGGCGGAGGAATACCGTCCGTATGTGGAGATGTTTCACTCTTTTCTGGCGATGTCAAAGGGGCAGCACATAAAGGGAAATATCTGTTCCTACGGGGACACGCTGGTGTTCAGTTTCAGCTATGACCTGGTGGATCCGTCGGTACAGCGTGGGTTTTTCCGCAAGGTTGCGGCGGACGGGATACACGTTGAGGTGGAGAGTAACGGGGTGAATTATGAGTAAGTGCAGAAATTGTAAAATCGAGGTGCTGGATGAGACGGAGCGCTGTCCGCTCTGTGATTCGGTTCTGGAGAAGACGGTGGAAGTGGAAAATATGTATCCGGATGTCAGGGTGATGACGAGGCGGATGGCGCTGATCGGGCGGATCTATCTCTTCTGTGCGATTCTCACGGAAGCGGCGCTGATCGCGGTCAATGCCCTCACCGAATCGCAGACCTGGTGGAGCGCGATCACCGGGCTGTCGCTTTTGTATGTCTATATGCTGATCCGCTTTGCGATTCTGGGGAAATCAGGTTATAAGAGCAAGATTATCATACTGACGCTGATCGCGGTGCTGATGGTGATCGCGATCGATTTTGTGTCGGGATACCGGGGCTGGTCGGTCAATTACGCGCTGCCTTCCGGGATTATCCTGACGGATACAGGAATTATCATTCTGATGATCACCAACCGCAGGAACTGGCAGAGCTATCTGATGTGGCAGATTCTGATGATTCTGTTCAGTCTTGTGCCGATGGGGCTGTATCTGGCGGAGCTTGCGACACAGCCGTATTTTGCCTTTTTTCCGCTGGTGTTCTCGGCTTCCCTGTTTCTGGGGACCGTGATTATCGGCGACCGCCGGGCAAGGCTGGAACTGAAGCGGAGATTCCATATCCGGTAGAAGACAGATCTTCGCAGGGGGATCACGCTGACTGTACAGACGAGGGGATGCGGACAGGCGGGAGGCGCTGTCGGGGAATGCGGCGGCACAGATTCAGAAAAAACGGAGGCACGAAAGCACAATGCGGGAGAGTGAGCCAAGTATCAGCGGAAAGTTCATGCGTGACATGATCGCCCGCGTGACAAATGATCACCTGATCGGAAAAAGAATAAAAAGCGGGGAACTGCGGAAAAAAATCGGGGAGACAGAGCCCCCCTGGAAATGTCCGGCCTGTTTTACGCTGACTGTCACAGAGCTGGAGAATTTTACAATGGAGCTTCTGGAATCAAAAGAAGGGGCCAGTACGGACAAAATCATCCTTCAGCTGCACGGGGGAGGCTATGTCGGGGCGATGCGCAATGCCTACCGGATGTTCGCGGGACTTTACAATGAAGTCAGCCACGGTATGAGCGTGCTGACCATTGATTACCGCGTGGCGCCGGAAAATCCTTATCCGGCGGCGCTTCTGGACGCCTATGAGGCGTATGCGTACCTCATTTCCCAGGGCTGGTTTGCCGAACAGATTATTCTGGCGGGAGATTCTGCGGGAGGAGGGCTGGCAATGGCGCTCTGCCATTACCTCAAAGACAGGGGAATGCAGCTTCCCTGCGGAATTGTGGCGATGTCGCCGTGGACTGATCTGACGGCTGGCGGGGAATCGTATGAAACAAACTTTGAAAAAGATCCTCTGTTTGGAAAGACGAGGGACAGCCTGATTTTCAATAAGGATTATGTGGGGGACCACGATCCGATGGATGCTTATATCTCCCCTCTGTTCGGCGATTTCAGGGAGTTTCCGCCCATGCTGATTCAGGTCGGCTCTTACGAGATGCTGCTCTCGGATTCGGTCAGCGTAGCCGCAAAGGCCAGGGAGCAGGGCGTAAAAGTCCGTCTGAGTATTTATGAGGGAATGTTCCATGTGTTTCAGATGGCTGCGAAAATGCTGCCGGAATCAAGGCGTGCCTGGGTGGAGATCGGAAAATTCATGGACGTGCTGCTGCGGGAATAGACCGGCTGCCGGGTGGAAGAGGAGGAGAGAGTCATGGCAGTGTGCACGCTGTGCCCGCGAAACTGCGGCATCTCCCGCAGGCCGGGGGATACAGGAATCTGCGGGCAGACTTATGAGATAAAGGTAGCGCGCGCGGCGCTCCACTTCTGGGAGGAGCCGTGCATATCCGGCGAAAAAGGATCGGGGGCCGTGTTTTTTTCCGGCTGCAGCCTGCAATGTGTGTTCTGCCAGAACCACGACATCGCCCTGGGAACCGGGGGATATGCGGTTCCGTTGGAGCGGCTTGTCCGGATTTTCCTGGAGCTGCAGGACAAGGGCGCTGCCAACATCAACCTTGTCACCGCAGGCCACTTTATCCCCCAGCTCTGCTACGCCATCCCCAGGGCCAGGCAGCAGGGGCTTTCCATCCCTATTGTATACAATAGTTCCGGTTATGAGGAGGTGTCCTCCCTGGGCCTGTTGGATGGCCTGGTGGACATCTATCTGCCTGACCTGAAATATCGCTCGCCCCAGCTCTCCGCCCAGTACTCCCACGCCCCGGACTATTTTGAAAAAGCTTCCGCCGCCATCGGGGAGATGTTCCGCCAGGTGGGCCGCCCGGTGTTCGCGCCGGACAGCGGACTGATGAAAAGGGGGGTCATTGTGCGCCATCTGCTCCTTCCGGGCCATGTGGGCGACTCTAAAAGAATACTCCGCTATCTCCATGACACCTACAGGAATGACATTTATGTCAGTATCATGAACCAGTATACGCCCATGCGGCATCTGGCCCAAATGCCGCAGTTGAATCAGACAGAGCTGTCACGCAAGGTGACTGCGGAGGAATATGAACGGGTTCTCGATTTCGCCGACCAAATCGGCATCGAGAATGGCTATATGCAGGAGGGGGACGCCGCAGCCGAAAGCTTCATTCCCGCCTTTGACGGCGAGGGATTGTGACCCTGGCCCATTCATTCCAGCCCTCCACTCTCGGCTCCGTCATACCCATTCTGCCTTTCCCTTTTTATTGACTATAAAATCGTCATTAACATGTCATAATTCCGTCCGCATCATGTAGTACCCAAAGTCCCCGACCTGGGCAGGCTCCTCGGCACATTCAAAGCTCTCGAAGCCGAACATGATGGCTACCTGTTTCTCCCTTTCGTAGAAGTTCCCCGGCACCCCTATGTAGTAGAATACATCACCCTTTTTCTCCACTCTGGCCAGAATCAGGTGCTTGTAATTGTAGTAGCCATGGAGCAGGAAGCTGTTGTTCACGGCTTTATAGGAGGCCGCCGGGAACAACACGAAATCCGATGGGCCTATGGAAAGGTACTCCCGCTGATCCTGGAAAGGCCGGATATGGGGATAAATCGCCCAGAGCTGAGGCCATTTGTCTTCCATGGGCTTTATCTGTTTTTCTGCTGACTTCGCCCCTCTTCCGGACTCTTCCCGGCTATCAGCAACCCTACTGCCACCATATCCCGTCCCGCTTCCAACAGACCTTCTGTCAGCATTTCCTGTCCCGCTTCCAATAGTCCTTCCGTCAACGTTTCCTCCACCGCTTCCGACAGACCTTCCGTCAACGTTTCCTCCACCGCTTCCCACAGACCTTCCGCCACCATATCCCGTTCCGTTCCCGATAGCCCTTCCGTCAATATTTCCTGCCCCGCCTCCGACAGCCCTTCTGTCACTGTGCCCGGTTCTACTGCCGGCCAATTCCGCTCTCACGAAGCCCTCTTCATCTTCCTCTCCAGTACTTCCAAATCCCGTTTTTTTAAGAATATTATTTCGTTTATTCATTCGGCCATCCATTCCATATCTGTCATGCTCCTGGCTGTTTAATCCACCTTTTGCTGCATATCCTCCGGGTATATCGTCCGTCTCAAACAGGGATTCCTCCAGAGCTTTTCCATTGCCCTCTGCCACATATCCGCCATATCTGGAACTGCCTGTTTCATATACTGGCTTCTCCCTTTTTAATACACTGCTGTCTGTTGCATGCCCTCCGAATCCGCGGCTATCTACCCAGGACATACCGTTTCCACGGCTCTTTCTCCCCTCACCAGCTGCATTCCCTTCGTTGCTGCTATGGGTCACACCTCTTCTGGCTTTCGCCATGCCTCCCTTCCCTCCCTCCGTTGCCTTTATCTCGCTTTCCTTCGGAATCGTTTCTGTCTCTGTATCCTCCTCTATCTTCCACCGCTCTGCGGCAGCCCTTTCCTTCTCTGACATTGCCTTCTCAGACATTTCTCCTGGCGTTTCTTCCGACATTTCCTTTTCTGCCATTTCCACCGCAGACCCTTCTTCCTCAAAATGTCCCCCGATTATTTTCTTCCGGCTTCCCCTCTCTTCCGCCTGCTCCGCCATGCCGTCGTTCATCCCGGCGTAGCTTTCCTGATTTCTTTCCAGGTTCACCCAATCCTCTTTTGCCGTTTCCATCTGCCCGGATGCTGGCATCACCTCCGTCAAAACACGCCCTGTGCCGCCTCTTGCTCCTCCATCTCCCTCTTCTCCGCCTGCCTCCTGATATCTTTCCTCTTCCGTTTCGTCCCTTCTATATCTCCCCTCCTCCGCTCCGCCTTCTCCATCGCCATATCGCTCCGCGGCAATCCTTTCTCTCCTCCGTCCCTCTTCCCTGAATCCCTCTCGGGTTCCAGGAACCTCCCTCGCATAGCCTTCTCCGGATCGCCGTCCGGCCAATGCCGCATCCTGCCTTTCCCTGGCCGGCATCCCCGTCTCCTGCCATCTGCCGGAAACCTCCCGCCCTGCCCCCAGGGGGATGCGGATTCCCTGCAGGTCCCAATAGCCGATGCCGGTGCCGCCGATATCCTCCAGGTCCTGCCACTGCTGCCGGTACTGGCCTCTGCCGCCGGAAATGTCTATCCTGCCCGCCACCCTCTCCCGCCCCTTTCCGCAGAGCACCATGTCCCGGGCAAAGGTATCCGTGGCATGCAATCCTGTCACCGTCAGATCCATCCGCAGCTTTCCGTCCCGCACCTCCAGCTTCACGAAGCCGCCTCCTCCAATCCGCATCTGCCCCTCAAAGTAGTCCAGATACTTTATCTTTTTTTCGTAAAAATTTCTCCCAATAGACATAAAAACACCCCCGAATCTATTTTCATGGCCTCTTCCATCCAAGGATGGCTTTCTCCATCTAATATATTCGGGGGGTTGTCTCACTTATTCCTATTATTATGAATTGGGTGAACCGTATCCGGAGCCGCCTTTATCCCTTCGCGGCAGTCCCAATGTGCTATTTTCCTTCCGCCATACAGCTATGATCACTTTATCCTTTTGACCGTGTCACAATTGGTTTCGGAGACAATATAGTGGGGCCTATGCTTGCTTTCCATATACATCTTCGCAATGTACTGTCCCATAATCCCAATGTTGGACAGCTGCATCCCTCCCATAAAGATGACAACGCAGACAATCGATGCCCATCCGGCTACAGGATCCCCAAAGCAGAGCCGCCTTACCACCAGGAACAGGAGCATCACAAAAGATGCCGCTGTCATGCCAATCCCCAGCCAGGACGCTATGCTCAGCGGCGCCTGGGAAAAATTGATGATCCCATCCACCGCGTACCCGAACAGCTTCCAAAAGCCCCACTTCGTCTTTCCCGCCACCCTCTCCACATTCTCATAAGACAGCCAATACGTCCTGAACCCTATCCAGCCAAATATCCCTTTGGAGAATCGGTTATATTCCCCCATCTCTACGATGGCATCGACCATGCTCCGTTTCATGAGCCTGAAGTCCCTGGCACCGTCCACGATATCCGCGTCAGAGATTCGGTTTATCATCTTATAAAATCGCCTGGCGAAAAATGACCTTAACGGCGGCTCCCCGGCACGGGAGCTCCGCCTGGCAGCGACGCTGTCATAGCCCTCTTCTTTTATGATCCTCAGCATTTCGGGCAGCAGGCCGGGAGGATCCTGCATGTCCGCATCTATGACAGCCGCATACTCTCCCCTCACATTACAAAAACCGGCATACATCGCCGCCTCTTTTCCGAAATTCCTCGAAAACGATAAATAGATTACATTTTCATTGCATTCCGCATACCCGCGAATCAATGGCAGCGTGTCATCGGTGGATCCGTCATCCACAAAAATCAATTCATATTCATCCATACCACGCAGAATCCTGCATATTTCTTCATAGAAATATGGCAAAGCTTCCGCTTCGTTGAAGCAAGGCACTATAATCGATATCATATTTCCCCCTTGATATCCCTCTCAGTTTCTGCATCCTGTTCTTTCTCTACATCCTCTTCTTTCTCCATTTGATATATGTGCACATTATTTCCTCCAATATACCCGGCATGATACACCTCCGTCGCCGCATAGCCCACTGCGTCAAGCCAGTCCATATCGCTTTCCGACAGATCCCCGCTCCATAACAGCCAGTATGTCACATCCTGTTCAAAGCCTTCATACCCGGCAGATATCAACGTATGTGCCACATCCGGCATGTAATACGAGAGCACCGTCCAATTCAGATGCGAGACATTCGTAAGCATGACATCCCCATCGCCGATATTGGCCTCCATGAACTCATGCGTAGCCTTGCATCTTCTGTCAAGCTCCCTCTCGGTTTTGCAGGTGGAGACATAGCGCGGCAGGCACACTGCCAGGGTGACAATGAGCAGAATCGGTGCCGCTATCTTTCGGATATGCCGAAACCGAGAGACCGCAACGCTGAACACAAGCCATATCACGGCCACCACCGGGTAAAGATACCTTGTAATAAAAGCCGGGCGTATCATGACAGAAATCGCCTCTCCGACTACAATCGTCCCAAAGACAGCTATCATGCCCCACAGAAGCCAGAAGCTCATGTCCCGCATTTTCGCTGACGGCTCTGCCAGCCGGATTTCTATCCTGCCTGTGCGCCTGGCTATCATGACCACTCTTTTTTCATAGACAACCGCCCCTATGATCAAGACAATCGTCAAAGCCAGCATCATGTACGAATACCAGGCTTTATTGGATGCAAAGAGATATGACAGACAATCCTTCACTTTTGGGATACCGGTCATCCAGAACCCTTCCGAGGTCCTCTTGAACGTAGAGACCATCGTCAGGAACCATGGCATATATCCTATTATAGTTGCCAGATAAACGGCCAGCATCTTCCAAAGCTTTATCCTTTTTGTAATGACCATGACAAGTAATGCCAGATAGAAAAAGGCGACCGACATCATGGCATAGTAATGTGTATACGCGGCCCCCAAAGAGGCCAGGACAAAAAATATGTATGCGCCGGCCTTCCCATTTACGATGATCAGATAAAAGCCATAGTATGCCAACAGCATGAGCAATGCCGCCAGGGAATACATCCGCACTTCCACATTATAGGTGACAGCCGTGTTCATGATTGATGCGAACGTCACCATAAACAGCGCCGTCGTCTTGCCAAATCTTTTCCATATGACAGTCATGATGAAGACCATCAATATCCCATAGGGCAATATGGATGCCATGTGGTACGCCCAGCTCTGCCCCCCGGAGAGTCGATGTGCGCCAATCAGCAGCAGATAATACAGGGGAGGGTGGACATCTCCGGCTGTAGTCTGTATCATTTCGCCTGCAGACATTTTCGCAAGCCTGATGGAATAAGCTTCATCCCCCCAGAAATTGTTGTCGAATACCCGCACCAGGTTCAATCCAAACAAGACAATCGCATAAATCACTGCCATCCATCGATATGGCAGTTCTCTGCTATGGCCAGTCCTGTCTATGGATATAGAAACATAGTCCTTCCAGAATCTGCAAAGATAGGGAATGCCCACCGCAAACAGGCATGACAGGCAGATATACTTAAGCGCGAAGTCGCTATATTCCGTTATCTTGTGGATCAAGTTGCCGGAACTCCGTGCAACATAGTTCACCACCAGAAGATCCAACACATTAATGATTAGAACGGAACAGACATATTCAATGAAATGCCTTCTTCCATTTCCAATCTTATCAAAAAACAGTTTCTCCCACAGCACTGCCATGACTACAGCCGGCAGGCCTATGGCAATCAATGCAAGCATACAGCACCTCCTACGCTAATCGTGCAATCCCGGAAACTCCCGGGCCTATGCACTCCTTTCCAGAATAATTTCCGCTCCCCGAAGCCCCTCCGCAAATCCGCGCAACAAAAAGAGAGCCGCAATCAAGCATCACAACTAATCGCAGCTCTCCAAAGCTCCGATTCCTCACCAAAGCTGCCTTTCCATGGCATGGCCGATTGCCCCGCCATGGAAGGCAGCTTTCTGTGAGAAATCAAGAACAGGGTGTAAAGTATGCGTCCACACTTTCACCCTGTCTATGTAGAAGGTTCAGAAACAATTCTGCAAAAACACCACAAAGAGATTGCAAAAATACTGCACCTGCTTTATAATAATTCATGTGTGTATCGCAGACATGTTCTGTATTGTGTGGTAGGCTAGATACCATCCTTGCTGCAAGGAGCTGCAACTCCTTGTAGCGGTACACCATTTGCTCTTGAATTCTCTTACATATATTACCATACCCATGCACATTCTGCAAGTAGGAAAATCACCAAAAACCCGTAGTCATGAGAAACTATGGGTTCCCATAAGCCCTTCCTGGTAATAGCATAAAAATCCCCCCGAATCTATTTTCGCGGCCTCCTCCATCCCACAATGGCGTTCTCCCTCTAACAGATTCGGGGCGTTGAAGCAAAAGCATCAGAGCGGCTCCTGCACCCGCTCCGGCGCTCAATAATCGATACTGTCCAGATACTTCATATAATTCACCACCATCAAAGCGATCTTGAACGTCAAAGCGTCATCGAAATTCCTCAGATCCAAGCCCATGCTCTTCTGCAGCTTCTCGATCCGGTAGACCAGCGTGTTCCTGTGGACGAACAGCTGCCTGGAGGTCTCCGATACGTTCAGGTTGTTCTCAAAGAATTTATTGATGGTAGTCAAGGTCTCATCGTCCAAATCGTAGGGCACATTGTCGCCGAAGATTTCATCGATGAAGATCTTGCACAGGTTCACCGGCAGCTGATAAATCAGGCGGCCTATCCCCAGGGTGCTGTACGCCACCACGTTCTTCTCCGCATAGAAAATCTTGCCCACATCCAGTGCCATCTTGGCCTCCTTGTAGGATTTGGACACGTCCTTCAGCTCCTGCACCACCGTGCCGAAGGACACCTTCACGTTCAGCATGGCCTCCGTGTTCATCATCGCAACGATGACCTCCGCCACCTCCAGAAGGGAATCATTGGTATAATCCGGCTCCAGGGCCTTGATCAGGATCACGCTGCTCTCGTCCACTGCCGTGATATAATCCCCTGCATGGCTGGAGAACATGCCCTTCAAAAGCTCCATCACCATGCCGTCCTTCTCCAGATGGGTCTCCACCAGGAAGACCGCCCTGGGCACAGCTACCTCCACATGGAGCTTCTTGGCCCTGTTGTAGATATCCACCAGGAGCAGATTGTCCAACAGAAGGTTCTGGAAGAAATTGTTCCTGTCAAACCTCTCCTTGTATGCGATGATCAGGTTCTGCAGCTGGCACACCGCAATCTTCCCCACCATGTATACATCCTCGCCCGGCCCCTTCGCAACCAAAATATACAGCAGCTCGCCCTCGTCCATAATCTTCAACAGATGATGGACCCCTATCACTTGGCTGTCCGCAGGCGAATACGCGAAGCCGCTGATCAGGTCCGCGGCAATCTCAAACTGCGTGGTCGTGGTCGCCACCGGTGCGCCCGATAAATCATACACGCACAAATCCACTTTGGTAATGGCTTTCAGTTCATCAATACTGGTCTGAATCGTCTGACTTGAAATCATGTTGTCTCCTATCTGCCCCGTTAGCGGTCACACCAATCAGGCTTGTATTATTAAAAAAGGGTGCCGTCTCCGACACCCCTTATGTTTCTCATGCTAATTCGTGATAATCTGCTCGGTCTCTTTATCGAACACATGAATCTTATCGATTTCGAAAGCGAACTTGATAGTATCGCCAGGTCTTGCAGTGGTGTTAGGAGCCACTCTTGCGGTGATAGGGAACTCATCCAAATCAAAGTACAGATAGACTTCTGCACCCAACAGCTCGTATACCCTGACGGAGGACTCAAATACGCATTTAGGATCGCTCTTAGCCAGGAATTCCGGTGAATCATAGATGTCCTCGGGACGGATACCGAATGTAACGGTCTTTCCATCATACTTGCCATCAATGAGCTTCTTGGACTTCGCTTCCGGAAGAGGAATGCTGCGGCCTGCAATCTGAAGGTATGCGGTATTGCCGGTCACCTTGACGGTAGCATCCAGGAAATTCATCTGAGGAGATCCCATAAATCCTGCTACGAACAGGTTCTGGGGCTTCTGGTACAGGTTCTGAGGAGTGTCAACCTGCTGGATGACGCCATCCTTCATAACGACGATTCTGGTACCCAGGGTCATAGCCTCTGTCTGGTCATGTGTAACGTAGATAATGGTAGTTCCCAGTCTCTGATGCAGCTTGGAAATCTCAACACGCATCTGCACACGCAGCTTAGCATCCAAGTTGGACAGCGGCTCATCCATCAGGAACACCTTGGGATTACGCACGATAGCACGGCCCATGGCAACACGCTGTCTCTGACCACCGGACAGAGCTTTCGGCTTACGGTCAAGGAGCGGGGTCAGGTCAAGAATCTTAGCGGCTTCTTTCACCATCTTGTCAATCTGGTCCTTCGGCACCTTCCTCAGCTTCAGACCGAATGCCATGTTGTCATACACGGACATATGAGGATACAGAGCGTAGTTCTGGAATACCATGGCGATATCACGATCCTTGGGCTCTACATCGTTCACGACTCTGTCACCAATCTTCAGTTCACCGGAAGAGATATCCTCCAGACCTGCAATCATACGAAGGGTGGTGGACTTACCGCATCCAGAAGGTCCTACGAAGATGATGAACTCCTTATCTGCGATTTCCAGATTAAAATCCTTAACGGCCTCGAAGCCGTTCGGATACACCTTACAGACATTCTTTAAAGATAAACTTGCCATAATAGAAAACTCCTTTCACGTTTGCATGGTTTCTTTATTCTAGCTTTAACGATGTCTTGCATCGGATAATGCTTTTTGCATCGCTTCACCCTGAACATAGTATATCGAAAAATTAAGATTTGCGCCATGCCACTATTTCACAAAGTTTTTTTAACGGATTGTAAAAAATGCTTATAAACTTGAAGCCATTTTGTTTCCCTCGGCACTTTGCACAGATTATTCATTTTTCATTAGTCAAAATGTACAGGTCTATGCTTTTCCGATGCCGGCCGTTTCCTCCTGCAGGCTCTGGTCCAGCTCGTCCTTGAATATCCTCTCGTCCGCCTCCGGATCCTGGCCTTCCTCCGATTCGGCAGCATCTTCACCCCTCATTCCGTCCTCCAGCCTTTTGAAGAACTTGTTGTACAATTTCGCGGAGACCCAGGCGGGAGCCGAGAAGCACAGCAAGAACACGATTGGGATGATCTGTGGCGCCAGCACGAACAGCACCGCCGGTATCAGGGAGAGGATCATCATCAGAATCGTCTTCGGGAACTGGAGGATGCCGATGAAGAGCGCGTTCTTCAGCGTGCGCATCACTGTGTTGTCGAACTTGGCCAGAACCGGATACACAAAGGTGAAGAGAAACAGCACCAGAACCGCCACCACCATCAGGATGACCCGCATGGGCTCCCCGAAGGCCACTTCGGAATTCTGCAGAATCAGAAAGTCCCCAATCAGGAGAGACACAATGACCAGCTCTATCAGCCATATCACAATCCCCTGGCGCAGATTCAGCTTAAAGGATTTGAAATAATCCCTGGCGATATAGCATTCCTCGTTCCGCACCATCTTCAGCGCCATGTAGTGCAGCGCCGTCAGGGCCGGCCCCACGGTGATGACCGGGATACAGCAAATCAGCGTCAGAATGTTCAGCCACATCAGATCGGCCACCTTGTTCAGGGCCTGCATCAGCGGGCTATCCAAATTGAAAAACTTCATGACATCTTCCTCCTGTCCTCAAAACACTTTTTCCATAGGCGTCACACGGATGCCCCCAAAGGAAATCTCGGGCCGCACGGCGCGGAACCCCTGCTTCTGATAGAAGCTCACCGCGTAGGGCGACGCCTCCAGGGACATATACCGCTCTCCCGACTCTTTTTCCAGGTAAGCGCACAGTTTCCTCAGGATGGAGCTGCCAACGCCCCTGCGGTGGTAGGCCTCGTCCACGAACAGGAGGGAAAGATGGTTCCTGTCCCTGACCGTACCGGCACCGATGATCCGCTCTCCGTCCAGCGCCACCATGAGCAGATACTCGCCCTGCAGAAAAGCCTCGTGCAGCTCGTCCCCGGAGATGAATTCAAAAAAATGATGTACGCCCTCCTCCGAGTACTCCTCCCCCTCATATTTCAGAAAGGTGCGCCAGACCATCTCCATGGCCGGCGCCCACTCGTCCCTTCTGGCCCACCTGACCTCATAGAACCTGCGCATCCTTCTCATATCCATCGTTTTGCCGCTCCATAGGCACCGCGCCAAGACGCGATTTTATTTCAGAACCGTACTTCGAATCCAATCAAAGATATCCTCCATGACCTCCTGCCGATTGGTCTCGTTCAGCAGCTCATGCCGGCCGCCCTGGTACATTTTCAGCTTAATGTTCACAAGCCCGGCCGCCACCAGGGAATCATAGGCCCTCTGGACGCCCTTCCCGTAGCCACCCACGGGATCCGCATCCCCCGACACCAGGAACACAGGCAGCATCTTCGGGATGGCCGCCAGGTTCCCCGGATCATGGAGCCTGGACACCAGCTCGAACAACGCCCCGAAGCCATTGACCGTAAAGGTGAAGCCGCACAGGGGATCCGCGATGTAACGGTCCACCCGCTCCTCATCCCGGCTCAGCCAGTCAAAGGGAGTCCGGGGATTCGGGATTGCCTTTCCGTAGCTGCCGAAGGCCAGCCTGTCTATCAGCCTGCTGGTATGGCGGGAGCCCTGCAGCCGCTTCTGAACCTCCGCAGCCGCTTTCGCCATCTTCAGGGTGCCCCGGGACTGCATCCCCGTGCCCATGATGATCGCCGCGGACACCCCGCTGCCGTACCGGCACAGATAATTGCGGGTGATGAAGGAGCCCATGCTGTGCCCCATGATGATATAGGGCACGTCGGGATACTTCTCCTCCGTGAGCTTCTTCAGCCGGTGGACGTCCCGCACAAGGACCGTGGCCGGGTCCTGCTCACAGAAATACCCGTACTTTCCCTTCTCCCCCACCGACTTCCCGTGTCCCAGGTGGTCTTCCCCGGTCACCACGAACCCTTTCTCCACCAGAAACCGGGCGAACTCCTCGTACCGTTCCACATATTCCGCCATGCCGTGCACCACCTGCAGGACACCTCGAATCCGGCCCCCGTCATCCGGCCTGTACCTGACTGCATGCAGCCTGCTCTCCCCGTCCCGGGAGTCAAAATAGAATTCTTCCTTGACCATTCCGCCTCCTCCGCCGCACCGGCGGCCTGAACATTTCTCTGTCAGCAGATTTCCGCGCCTGCGGGCATCGCTTTCTCGGGCGTCATCAAAGCCAGCTGTCCTTCCTCGTCCTCGGCGCACAGGAGCATCCCCTCGGAGAGCACCCCCGCCAGTTTCGCGGGCTTCAGGTTCACCAGCACCATCACTTTCTTGCCCACCATCTCCTCCGGGGCATAATGGGCCTTGATGCCGGACACGATCTGCTTCACCTGGCTGCCAATCCGCACCTGGCTGCAGAGGAGCTTCTTGGACTTGGGCACCGCCTCGCAGGCGATGATCTCCCCTACCTGGAACTGCATTTTGGCGAAATCGTCATAGGCGACCTCCGCCTTGGGCTCTATATCGATCACCTGGGCTGCCCTCTCCCCGCTGCCTTCCTGAGAGGCTTCCGTCCCGGCATCGGCCCCGGCGGCTGCCGCCATGGCCGCAGACATCTCCTCGTCCTTCTTCTCCACTTCCTTCATGTCCAGCCTTGCGAACAGGATCTCCGGCTGATCCGTGACGCGATTGCCGCTCTCATACAGCCCGAAGGTCTCCATCTGGTCGAATCCCCGCAGATTCGTGTTCAATTGAGCGGCAATTTTCCCGGCGGTCTCCGGCATATAGGGCTCCAGCAGGGAAGCGCCGATGCAGATTCCCTCCACCAGGTTGTAGAGCACCGTGGAAAGCCTGTCCGCTTTGGCCTCGTCCTTTGCCAGGATCCAGGGCTCCGTCTCATCGATATATTTGTTGCAGCGCTTGAAGATGCCGAAGATCTCCGTCAGGGAGTCCGCCACCCGCAGCTGCGCCATTTTTTCCTTCACTTTCCCGTAGGTTGCGGTGACCACGGCCTTCAGGTCTCCGTCCAGGGCCTGGTCCACGGCGCCCTTGTCCGCCACCACGCCGCCGAAATATTTATTGCTCATGGAGATGGTGCGGTTCACCAAGTTCCCCAAAGTATTGGCCAGGTCGGAATTGACGCGCTCCGCAATCAGCTCCCAGGTGGCGTTGCCGTCATTCTCAAAGGGCATCTCATGCAGCACGTAATAGCGCACCGCATCCACCCCGAAGAAGTCCACCAGGTCGTCCGCGTAGATCACGTTCCCCCTGGACTTGCTCATCTTGCCGCTGTTCATCAGAAGCCAGGGATGGCCGAATATCTGCTTCGGCAGGGGCTCGTCCAGGGCCATCAGGAAGATGGGCCAGTAGATGGTGTGGAACCGGATGATGTCCTTACCTA
>OFHB01001192.1_pt1 | contig 15445 bp, 18 predicted proteins | sample 1521881 | NCBI WGS metagenome assembly OFHB01 (sample SAMEA3504090, study PRJEB24116) | mouse gut metagenome | biome: mouse gut; feature: mouse-associated habitat; material: faeces | place: Denmark | collected 2011
GAGATCAAACGGATCTGCGAACACGCCAAATTAACAACAAATACTGTATCACCCATGCGGAATTTCTTATTAAGAGGGTCTGCGGGAACGGGAAAGCCCGAAGGCGCCAAAGCGATTGCTTCCGGCCTACCCAGAGTTTCCCTTCACGGATGCTGCGCTCCGAAAGCCTCGTGGGGATGAACGGACACGAAACAGCACATCTGTTATTTACGGACTTCACAACCCTTGGGTTGTATCTGCGCAGCATGGAGAACGGCTCCTTCTATCCAAAAGAGCCGTCCTTCGATGACCAGTACCAGGAAAGCTGTGAGGGAATGCTGGAAGCCATGCAAGAAAAGGATAAGGCTGTATGTCTGACGCTCTCTGAGTGCGCCTCCCATATCAGCAACATTTTAGAGGACATTTACATCGAAGCCCGCATGTGTGACGCCTATCCCGGTATTTTTAAGCAGGGGATCGAGCTGAACTGCCTGCGGATGAATGAACTGATGCCGTCCCTTCAGAGTCAGATCGACAATGGATTCTCGGATTTTGCTATTGTGGCAAACCTTCTCCTGCAATACTGCAGGGCAGGTACAGTTAATAATCTCCATGGTTACACCGGTCCCTATCTGGATTACCTGGAGGACTGCGTACCATATGTGGAGGAATCTATCTACTCGGATGACGTGAAAGACCGGCTCCATGCCTCCAACCACATCCTGGGGATTCTCTGGGAGTATATCAAACCAATGGTGGAGGACACCAGGGAAAAGCTAAAAGCTGCTTCGGAGGAGGATGTGAAAAAACTGCTGAGCGGGATTCTGGGCGACCAGATCCAGGGCGGCACCCCTCTGCCTTCCGGAAAAGGCGGAGCTATGCCGAAGCAGGCGGAAGCCGGAAAGAAAGCACAAAGCTCCAATCCACCTCTGCAGTTTTCTCCACAGGCACGCCAAAATATTATGTCCGGTGTGCAGGATGTGGTGACTGAAGAAGGCGACCGGATCCAGCTTGCAAAGACTTCCACAATCTTAGAAGGAAACAATCCGGGCATCACTTATAACCACCAGTATCTGGGTTCCGGTTATGAGAAATCCGCCAGCGACCTTTTCCGCATCCTGAACAGTGTAGCAACGGAAAAAGCGGAGGAACAATACCAGCAGGAAATGACGGAGGAACTGCAGAAAGCGGCCAATGATATCCATTACGGCAACGCCCATGCAGGAATCCATGTGACGGTAAACCGGATGTGCAGTGTACCAGATGATCTGGTAAAAGCATATCAGTCCGTTGCACCGCCGCTTCTTCGGGCTTCCAAGAGACTACAGAAGACCATCGCCCCGCTCCTGAAGGAAGAAAGTGAAGGCGGGAAATTAAAGAACCTGCAGTTTGGAAAACGCCTGGATACAAGAGCGCTGCACCATGAGGACGGTACATTTTTTACAAGGACAAGGCTCCCTTCGGAAGAACAGAAACTGGCGGTAGGTCTCCTGATTGATGAAAGCGGCTCCATGAGCAGCTCCGACCGGATCACTTATGCAAGGATGACAGCGATTGTCCTTTATGATTTCTGCCAGAGCCTGCAGATCCCGGTCACCATCTACGGACATACCACGCCAGACTGTGAGGCCGGAGTAGCGCTTTACTCTTATGCAGAATTTGACTCCATAGACTCTTCTGACCGCTATCGTTTAATGGACATGAGCGCCAGAAACGGGAACCGGGACGGCGCCGCCTTGCGTTATGTGGCAGAGCATCTGAGCAAACGTCCGGAAAACCAGAAGCTGCTCATCATCATTTCCGACGGGCAGCCTGCGGATTACGGATACAGCGGCACAGAAGCAGAGGCAGACCTGCGCGGGATCAAGAAGGAATATTCAAAGAAAGGGATCGTCCTCTTTGCTGCAGCCATCGGTTCAGACAAGGAGAACATCAAGCGGATCTATCAGGATGGATTCCTGGATATCACCCGGCTTGAAGAACTGCCAAAGAATATGGCGCTTCTTGTGAAGCAGTATTTGAAGTAACACGTTGAAATTCGTATTGTGCCGTATATTACCTGATGAGATGGTTCCTACGGTACGATATGAAACAGCTTAATAAATATTTAGAAAGAAGGGACATTGATTCATGAATCAGAATTATCAGACGAGGATATCCCCTCAGATCTGCAAAGTACAGACCGACCGGAAGCTGATCGCCGTCTATGACCAGTTGAAATGCGCGGCGTTGACCCATTATGCACAGCTCCACGCAAAAGGTGAATATAAGGAGAATGACCATAAGGCAAATTCCCTGATCAAGCTCACCATCCAGGACTATTCCAACGGCACCGGCGATAAAAATATAATCGCCCAGTTCAATCTGGCTCCCGAACAGATCCAGTTTATTTTGACCCGGATCACTGCAGGGTTCCAGGAATTTGAATGGTCCCAAAGCAAGATCTACGGCGCACCTGATGCACAGGGGTATTCTACAGCGCAGCAGTTTTCCATCTCGCGACACGCTTGTGATTCCAGCGGGCGGCCGATGAAGAGCCCGTGGCGGATCCAGATTGTAAACGGGAAAGGCGTGAAAGTCCAGAACCAGAAAGGCGGTTCCTATATGAAATCCGGAAGCTTTCTCTCGGAGAAAAATGCGTTTATCCAGCTGACGGATATGGACCTCTATACGCTCCTAAAGCGCACGGATTCCTATATCACCAACTGGGAGGCATGCATAGCACCGTCACTGATCGCAAACGGAAAGCAGGCGTATGAGAAACAGCAGCAGGACTGGCAGTCACAGAATCAGGGGCAGGATCAGGGGTACGCTCAGAACGGGCAATATCAAGGACAGGCCCAGGAATATTCCCAGAACAGTCAGTACCAAGGGCAAACTCAGAATTATGCACAGAACGAACAGTATCAAAACCAGACTCCGTACTATATGCAAAATAATACACAGAATAACCCATACCAGAACCAGGCGAATACAGATACTTACGCCGCTTAGGTTTCAGGAACTATTATTTTTGGAAAGGAAGCGGCCCTATGGCGGCTTCCTTTCCGTTAGAAAGAAGGTGAATCTATGAAATATACCGATATCTGCACACTGGATGCACAAGGACGGATCGTGATCCCGACCAAGATGCGTAAGATTTTAAACCTTGTGAATCAGGACTCTCTGGAAGCGGAGCTTTCCGGCCAGGAAATCCATCTCAGGAAATGCGGAGATCTGCCTGCAGACACACACAGGCTCGCCTCTTTCCTTACCATCCTGTACAACAGCAGCCGGCACACCGTTGCCCTCTGTTCCGATACACAGGTCGTTAGCGCGGTAGGAAGTTTTCTTCCAGACAGAACCCCTGTCTCCAAGGAACTCTCTGCCTGCATCCAGGCTGAAAAAGAATATCTCCCGGACATGAGCAGGCCAGTCTATCTTACCTCCTGTCCAGGCACACCAGTCGCTGCGCTTTTCCCTGTCCATGCCGAAAAGCCTCTGGCATTAGCAGTACTTTCTGCAAAGCCGCTTACCGAGGTGGAGATCGGATGTACAAGGTTAGTAGCAGCCACAATTACACATGAATTTATCGGTCAAAGACAATTTGAACAAGAAATAAAATCTAACTGAAAGAAAGGATAAAAATACTATGAAAAAAATACATCTATTAACCCCCAAGCAACAGCAGTTTGCAGAACAAAACCATCAAATCGTAGAGTGTTTCCTCTCCAGAAAGAGACTGGATGCGGACGAATTTTACGATGTGGTCATCTTCGGCTATCTGTTAGCCGTACAGGAATATCTGGAAAACCCCAGGTTAACCGACAACTACGCCTTCAATACCATTGCATGGCGGAACATGAATGACTGTCTGATTAACGAATATACCTACTGGAACCGGGGGAAGCGTTCAGCAGCAACCAGCCCTTTGGATGAGGAGTATCTGTCTATTGACAGACTTCTCCCCAACCGGATGCAGCGGGCGGCGGAAACTCTGGACAACCAGAAATTGCTGGTCAAACTGCTTGCTTATATCACTCCAAAAGAGCAGGAAGTTGTCCGTCTAAAGGCAGACGGCTATACATATCAGGAGATTGCAGAAAAATGCAGGATCTCAGTCTATGGTGTGGAAAGCCGTTTCAGCCGGATGAGACAGAGACTGCGGGCACTTGCACTAATGTAGGGGAGAATTGCTATGAATGATTCACAGATACAGCGTGCAGCAGAGCTTCTGCAAAAGGAATTTGGTACAGAATGGCAGGCCATCGCCGGAATGCTCGGCACGGAGGGACTGCGGAAACGGGTAGGCAAAGAGCTTACTTCCTTTATGGCATTTCCAGAACGCGGAAACGGCGGGAACAGCCACTGGAGAGGCAACTGCTCTCCGGAAGTGGTTGCTTCCATCCTGCGCTATGTCCTGGACTGCAAGCGTTATTACGGCAAGGATGTAAGCCAGTTTACCCTGATGGATCCTATGAGCGGTTCCGGAACTTCCCAGGCTGTGGCAGACCATTTCCAGGTACGGTCGTTACTTTACGACCTGAATCCTGCACCTGCTTACGGCTATGGAAACTGGAACGCGTTAAGAAATGATGTGGAGGACTCGGCCGACCTGATCTTTTTCCATCCGCGTACCACGACATCATCAAATACAGCGGAAATATGTGGGGCAGGCCCCACCCGGATGACCTGTCGAGATGTGAGAACTATCAGGATTTCCTGGAAAAGTTAAATTACTGTATCCGGAAGTTCTTCTTTGCATTACGGAAAGACGGCAGGCTCGCGGTACTGGTGGGGGACATCCGGAAAGACGGACATTTCTACAGCATGCAGAACGACCTTATTCGCATGGGCGAATTTGAATCTTTTCTTGTAAAAGGCCAGTTCAACTGCGTATCCGATAACCGCAGGTACAAGAAACCGTTTATACCGGTCGTCACGGAATATGTGTTGATACTTAAGAAAGCCGATTCCCTGACGGTTCCCTTTTCCTGCAGGCAGGAAGGCTGCCTGTCGGTAAGCTGTACAGACCTTCAGACCATCACCTGGCACCATCTGATCCGGATGACCATGGAAAGTATTGGCGGAACAGCCGCATTGTCGGATCTGTATGACCTGCTGCGGGATCATCCCAAAGCACGGAAGAATCCACACTATGAGGACCGGATCCGGGCAACCATCTACGAGCATCCGGACCAGTATCTCAGGACAGCCCAGGGATGCTACCGCTTAAACTATGCTGTGGCATAGAAATATAACACAATCACCCAAAGAAAGGAAGATATCTACCATGAAAAGGCACCGAAAAGAACCTTTACAGAATGTCAAGAAAGCAATCGTCACCATGACCGGCACCCCGTCCCTGCCTCTCTGTATCGGAGAGCATGCATGGATCCGTACCCGTCACCAGCTCTTTACAACTTCTATGGTCTTAAAGATTATGGAAGTGGCGGAGGACGGCATAAAGTTTGAGACCTGTAATACCATTTACCATCTCAGATACGAAACCGTTTCTACGGAGAGCGGGGTGATGTGCGCTTGACAAAGATCCAGGAACTGGGAAGCAGCCTTGAAAAGCTGCTTTCCACCCTAAAGAAAAACCGGGAAATGATTTCCCTTGAAGTTCTGAGATCCCATTACCGGCAGCCTTATTATGCTCTGATCCAGCAGATCAACGGGACTGCATCTGCATTTGTGAAGGCAGTGCTTACTGACCGGCTTATCCTGAATCCGGATATTTCCATAGAAGAGCAGGCGGCTCTCATCAACCAGGTGATTGCAGACTCCGGCATGGAAAAACAGATGAGTGCCTGCATTTCCAGAACCTACAATTCAGACCAGCTTTACCAGATGGCTCTGGAACTGCGGCGGAAAATAGAATGTGCCTTATGGCCGTACATTGACCTGAAAACCTGCCTGGTGTTTGATCTGGACAATCCGGAAACAGAACCTGTTACCTATAATACTTTAACCAGACAAATTTTAAGAAACGGAGTCTGGGCGAATCAGGAATTAGATCTTTGGGGCAAATTTTTATTTTACCCGAATACAAGGGTTCGCCCATACAAGATATCATTCAAAGAAGAAAAGGAGAAGAATGACTAATGACTATGACTACTCATATAGAACTGAAAACAACTCCACACCTGCCGGATCAGGAAATGGAGGAAATTTACCGCATACGGCAGCGTTTTTACTGGGAAACTGATTTCATAAGCCGCTGCGGGGAACGCAGACTGGAAGGAACAGGCTTATGCAATCTTCCCTACAAAACACTTCCAACCGAGAAAAAGCTTCTTGATCTGGCATATGAATTATATAACGATATGGAAGATTCCAACACTGCCTATAACGTGACCTTAGATCTTGTCATCGATGAGATTGAACGGCGAATAAAAGATAAACTTTGGAATATGGAAATGGAATTGGAGGTGGATGAGTAATGGCAAATATCTGCTGTGATGATGTATATTTTTATTCAGAATCCAATCCGGAGCATCTGACTGCACTGTGGGAAGACCTGGAAACATCCATTACTTTCTGCCGGAACGAAGACCTTGCATGGATTGGAAATCTGCTTCAATTAAAAGGTATTTCTACAGAAGGCCTCTCCCTCCGGGGAACGGTCAGCTATATGGAACGGAATGACGACAACATCCTTCTTTGTACTTCTGCCGCATGGTCTCCGCTTTACAAAGCATATCTTGCGATTGCCAAAGCTTATCAGGTGGATTTTGTCCTGCAGAGCATAGAGCCGGGGTGTAACATCTATATCAATACGGATCACTCCGGCCAGTATTTCCCAGACCACTATGCTGTGTCCATGGAAGACGAAGCTTTCCTGACACCAGCAGGTATTCCAGTGGGTGAGAAACTGGAATATGGAGAAATGTTTGAAACGGATACCTCTCTACTGGAATGCTTTGCCGAGATGGGATATCCTGCACGTACACTGGAAATGCTGGATACGCTTTTAGATGATACAGGAATTGGGATTCACAGATTTGACGATCCTTATTCTCTAAGTGATTGACGGACACGGAGGAATGACGCATGAAGCTATATGTATTATGCAGCTATGGAGACGGACTGAACGATCCGCCTGTCTCTACAGATTATCAGGAACTCTATGAAAAAATGGAGAAAAGCTACCGAATGACGCTGGAGCACGTTTCCCAGACAGAAGAAGAACAGGAAAATACCTATCTGAGCGGATACAGTGCCAGGGCTGTCATACATGGTGACTGGATCGAATGGTCCATTACGGAGCTGGATCTGCCAGTCTTAGCTGATAAGAATAAAAAATGTTTTACTCCAGAGTCGGATAATCCATATCCATTATGTATTGGTAAAAACATGAAGCAATGTAAAGAATGTCAGCTTCGGGCAGATTGGGAACCAGATGATCCATATGCGGTTAACGCATAAAAACCATAAAAAACTATAAAATACTAAGAGTTTGAGCCGTCACTTTGGACGGCTCTTTTCATCTATAACTCACATAATAATCAGAAAAGCCAATATTACATTCCTCTTTTGCGGATACGAATTGATATTTCTTGATTAGTTTCTGCCTTTCTTTGGCATCTTTCTGAATCTTCATGATAACAGATGCAACCTGAAAATCCTCATAAATATGTACCATCAAAATATCCACCAGTTCTTCCAGTACGGCCTGTTTTTCATATTCTGATTTTAGGTCTATCCTCAGAATCCCCATCATCTTACCATCAACTGCATATTTTAAGGACGGACATAGCTCAACAGTCCCAATCAGAGACTTCTTTTCCTTATCCTGGATACTCCATCTGACAAAATCCTGTGCTTCATACCGGCTCAGCCAGTATTCCACACATTCCTGAAACCTATCCTTATCTGTATAATAGAAATCATCCCCACAGCAGTCCCCATTAAAAAAACGTGCTGCTTCCGGGTCGGAATAGCAAAGAAACAGTTCGTCTGCATCCTCCACTTTCAGTTTCCTTATCTTAAAATGCGCTGTTTCATATTCAGGGCATACGCTAAATACATTCATCATCTGTCTTATCCTCTCCATTCTTTTTATCTCTTCGTATTTTTATCAATACATTTCTGACATTAAATTCCATTATACAGAACTTACGTTCTTTATTCAAGCGGATCTTTCCTATTATTATTTCCAGATTCTGGTATATAGTATCCCCTATATTTCGTTTTATATTCACACAAAACACCACATTTTGTATATTATTATTTGACACAAACCATATATAGTGGTAAGATGATATTGTAATTATTTTTTGTGTCAGTCCGGAAAGGATTTCACACGCAGTTTAGGTTTGTATGTTAAGTCAGGAGAATTCTGCCCCAGTGCAGCATCTTCTGGCTTTTTTTATTGTCAGACATAAGATGAGAGCAGACAGCTTTTTATATCTTATGGGATGTTAGAGAATGGACGCTTATGGTGTACATTCTCTTTTTTTGCCTGAACGCAGAAGGAAGGAAGATGAGAAGCAGCAATCCCTTCGGATGACACCACAAGAAAAGGAGGTCTCAAATGACATATGAAACATTTAGAAGAGAAGTTTTACAGGGCTTACAGAGCAGGGACATTGGCAATGCCAGTCTCAGCCTCACAAAAAAATTGAAATCCAATGGGCAGATCAGGTACGGGATTGTCTTCATCAATCCTGCTACGAATACATCTCCTACGATCTATCTGGAAGAATATTATGGACTTTATCAATTGACAGGGAATTTTACTGAGATCGTTGATGCGCTGGTGCACCTGTACCGTTCTTTACCAGCAATACAGGTGAATGAAAAAGAGCTTTATGATTTTTCCACCGCCAAAGACAGGATTATCATGAAGCTGATCAACACAGAGAAAAACCGCGCATTCTTAGAAACAGTTCCACATATCCCATTCCAGGACTTGTCTATCGTTTATTTCTATTTCATGGGGAAAGAAGGCAACAGGTTCATGGATATGCCGGTTAATGATGACCTAATAAGGCGATGGGGTATTGATACCCTGACACTGCATCAACAGGCTATGGCAAATTATAACCGTTTGCTGCCGATAAAATTTGGCAGCCTGGATCAGCTGCTTTTGGAGCGCGGCCTTTTAGACAAGAAGGATTACGCTGCATTATCTGATGATGGCTGGAGTGATGCCCTGTATTATTTAACAAATGAGTTCTCAACAGGCGGCGCTGTCCTGATGACCTGTAAAAATCTGATGGATAAGATTGCGGATTTCCTGGGGGAGGATTTCTATATTCTTCCAAGCAGTACCCATGAAGTACTCCTGCTTCCAGAATCCAAGGCTCCTTCCAAAGAGGAGCTGGACCAGAGGATACAGGAGGTTAACCGGGAAGCTTTGAAACCAGAGGATTATCTTTCCGACCATGCCTATTACTACAGCAGATCCGGACAGGATTTAGGCGGTTATAAGAGCCTGTTCCAGCATTCACCCGGAATCATTTCTTAGAATTACCCTCAAAATCAACAAAAGAAAGGACAACTATTATGAACCAGATTCAGAAAATTACTTCCCTGGTGCAGGAATTAAACGAGCACAGGAATGCTTATTATAACCTAAACGCACCGACGATCACAGACAAAGAATATGACCAGCTATTCGATGAGCTTCAACAGCTGGAAACGGAGACCGGATTCATCCTCTCCAATTCCCCGACTCAGACCGTGGGCTATTACCCGGTCAGTAGCCTGAAAAAAGTGCAGCATCCCATCCCTTTGCTATCCTTAGATAAGACCAAGCAGGTAACGGAGATCACAGCGCTTCTTGCCAGGAACCCGGCATTACTGATGCTGAAACTGGACGGGCTTACGACCAAGCTGGTGTATGAGGACGGGCATCTGATACAGGCTTCCACACGTGGAAATGGAGAAGTTGGCGAAGAAATCACCCACAATCTCCCTGCCTATCAGAATGTCCCCTTATCAATCCCTTACCGGAAACGCCTGGTCATCACCGGGGAATCCTACATCCACATCAATGACTTTGAACGTCTCAAAGAAACACTGGTAGACAGCAATGGAAAGAAATTCCGCAATGCGCGCAATCTGGTCTCAGGCACAGTACGGAGCCTGAATCCGGAAACCTGCGCAAAACGCTGCGTCTATTTTTCACCGTTCAATGTATTAGAAGGGTTAGATGAGAGTCCCTATAGCGACAGTAGGCAGATACGGCTTTCACTCTTAAAGGAGCTTGGCTTTGATACCTGCCCTTATATTTCCATAGAAGGGCAGACGCCGTCAGAAGATCTGGTCACCACCAGTATCGACATGTTGGTAACAGAAGCTTCAAGACGGTATATTCCGATTGACGGCATCGTTGCAATCTTCGACAGCCTCAGTTACTCCAAAAGCTGTGGAAAGACGGGACACCATTACAAGGACGGGCTTGCTTATAAGTTTGAAGATGAGCAGTATGAGACCATTTTACGAGAGATTGAGTGGACGCCTACCCGCTTCGGAGAGATAGCGCCGGTCGGCGTTTTCGACACGGTTGAGATCGACGGCTGTGAAGTATCAAGGGCATCTCTGCATAACTTAAGCTTCATTAAGAACCTGGAGCTGGTTCCGGGATGCAGGATCCTGATCTCCAAACGGAACATGATCATTCCCCACATTGAGGAAAATCTGGATCGAGGCAGATATCAGGATGTCGTGCCACCTCTTTGTCCGTGCTGCCAGTCGGCTACCTGGATTAAACAGCGGAAAATCAGTGACGGCAGAATTGTGGAAACTGTCCACTGTAACAATCCGGCATGCGACAGCCAGATCCTGCGGAAGTTTGAGCATTTCGTAGGTAAGAAGGCTATGGATATCGAAGGTCTTTCTTCGGCTACATTGGAGCGGTTTTTAAAGCTTAGTTATCTGGATTCCTTTCAGGATCTGTACCATCTGGATCAGTACCGCGAGGATATCCTTGCACTGGATGGATTTGGCGAGAAATCCTATGAACGCCTCTGGAGTGCCATTACCAGAAGCCGGGAAACCGACTTCGTGCATTTCCTGGTGGCAATGGACATCCCTATGGTGGGGCGTACAAAGAGCCGTATTTTAAATGACGTATTTTCCGGAAGCCTTCATGACTTTGAAGCCGCTGCTGTCGGCAGTTATGACTTTACCACGCTAGAGGACTTCGGGGAGACACTGAACCACAACATTCACACATGGTTTTCGAATGAAGAAAACTTGTGTTTATGGAAAGAATTACAAAAAGAATTAACATTCACAAAGGAGGAACACATCATGAGAGAAGTAACAGAAAATCCATTTATGGGCTGCACAGTTGTTGCGACAGGAAAGCTTACGCATTTTACCCGCGACGGCATCAACACAAAGATCCTAGAGCTTGGCGGAAAACCCGGAAGCTCTGTGACGAAAAAGACGGATTATCTGATCTGTGGGGAGAAGGCAGGAAGCAAGCTGAAAAAAGCACAGGATCTGAATATCCCGGTTCTGACCGAAGAACAGTTCCTGGAGATAATTGCGTAATCTCTCGTTCATCACATAATAGGGAGATCTGCCATGAAAGAAATGATTTATGAAGTATGCCCACACTGTAGTATGGAAGTTTCAGTCTTATGGGATGCCACGATTCAGGGGTATCTTACAAAATGTCCAGTCTGTGACAGTTGCTTATTGCTCTGCAGTGAATGTACCCGCGACAGTAACAGTGACTGTAATTATGACTCAGACTCCACTCTATGCAGACGGGTCATTGAAACTATGTGGCAAGAGCTTGCGGATATACCCTTGGAAGTACCGGAAATCGGAGACGAATTTTTTGCAGAGCCATTTACTCTGCAGGGAATCACATTTCCTGCCGGAATCACAAGGACAGAACTCTGGCACTGGTTTGATGAGCACCATCCAAAAGGTGTGGCATATTTACTGTATGGATTACGAAAAGAATAAGCAAAGAGAATCATTAGATGAGAATGGGAAGGTATGGCTTGATGCCGTACCTTCTTTTTGGAAAGGAAAACAATATGAAATTTGCAGAGAAAATATTTGAGAGGGCAACGGTAAAAGGTGTTGCAGATTACTTGCTGTATGGCATGATCCCTAACCGGGATGACCGCAGTTACGAGACGCGTCTGGATGATGCAGACCTGGCTTACGAGAAGGTCGCCAAACAGTATGACGAAGACGGGGCTTCGGTGTTGTTATCCGCAGCAAATGAGTTGGCAAATGAAAATGCCAGTGTGTACATGGAACTGGGACTGCAGGCAGGAATCCTGTTAATCACCGATTTGTTCCAGAATATTTGCCGTGGAAAGAAGCAGGCAGGAATCAGCATGGTTTCCCATAACCGTAAGACACAGGAAACGCAGAATCAAGATTCAAATGCAGGTTTGGATGCAGGTTCGGGTATGAACTCTGACACAGAGCCGGACAATTCAGAAATCCGGCACACGGTTCTGCAGCAATTTATCCGCGACAGGCTGGATACTGCTTTGGAAGATATGCTTAGAAAAGACAGGCAATATCAGAAGTCAAAACAGAATGCCGAAGTAAAGGCTGGCAGACTATCGAAAGATAATTTTACACCTGAGCAATGGGAACTGATTGACGATGCCCTGGAAGAAAGCAATGCAAGCGGTTCCGAATATGGGCGGGTTGCTTACCAGCAGGGATTTTTTGATGCTTTAAGCTTTTTCAAAGATATTAGCTCAATGAAGGGAGAATCTATATGAATACACCTGAAAACAATAATAACACTTTAAAACTGAAACCGATTGGCACAGACTCATGGTCACGTCCCGTCTATGAAGACCAGTACGGGCATTTGTGGAAAGATATTACATTAGGCCGCAATAAGCCAAATCTATGCTCTGCACTGAATAATGCATTTGACGGCGAGCCGGATCTGCCGATTCGGAGACCATTCATCATTTTATCCAATGAAAAGCAGATTAACAAAGATAAAAGATTTCAATATCAGATGCTGGACAGATACAGATGCGATTGTGACTATTATCTTGGATACGGCAACCGGAATCCTGACATCTTATCATCAAAAGATGAATGGGAACACATAGAATCCATGAAAAGGATGTGGCTTAGTTTTCCAGACGGAGAAAAACCCGAATGGCTGACATGGGATCAGATTCTTGCATATGAAAAAGCAATGTGTACTGGGGATTAAAACAAGAGCTATTCCATCCAGAATGGCTCACTTTAACATTTATATATACAAAGAAAGGGAAAAAACAAAATGAAAAAATCATTAATGGAAAACGTCACTCCCATCGCGTGGAATGGGAGATTCTACTTTGAATGTCACCATTGCGGCGCATGCTGCCGCAATGTAAAAGACAGCGTTCCACTGGAGAGCTTGGACGTCTATCGGATTGCCAGATTCCTGCAAAGCCAGGACAAATCTTTTGATTCCATAGACGATATGCTGTCCCGGTATGCAGATCCAGTCCCGATTCATGAGTGCGGTTACTTTATCTACACACTAAAGGCAGTTGGCGCAGACGATGCCTGCATTTTCCTAAAGGACAACCGGTGTACGATCCAGGCCGCAAAACCGCGGGCCTGCCGTACTTATCCGTTGGTAGCGGAGCCGGATGACGCTTCCTCTTTCCAGTACTATCTCAGTATGGAGAAGGACCACCATTTCACAGGCAGGAAATTCAAAGCACGGAACTGGATGAACCAATATTTCACACAGGAAGACCGGGCATTTGTCAATGCAGACATTTCGGCAGTATCCGAGATTGCGCAGTTGCTCAGGCAGATACCAGAGACACACAAGCGCAGGGCATTGTTTTGTTTTCTGTTATACAAATACACAGACTTTGATCTGGATCAGCCGTTTCAGGAACAATACGAAAAAAATAATCAAAAACTGATTGCTTCCTTAAAGGCAATGGTTCCGTAATCAAGGAGGACTACATATGAATACAAGAATGGAAGAAATCATGAACGCTATTGAACATAACAAACTGACTGCCGATGATTCGTTTCGTTTTCACTGCACACAATGCGGGAAATGCTGCATCAATCGGGAGGATATCCTGCTGACACCGCTGGATCTCTTCCGGATTGCAAACGAACTGAAGCTGTCTTTAAAAGAATTCATCGACCAATATTGTGAATTGTATATCGGGCCGGATTCGCACTTCCCGATCATCCGGCTGAAACCCAGAGGTTCTGTCAAGCGGTGCCCTCTGCTAAAAAACCGCAGATGCTCCGTCCACAAAGCAAAACCTGCTATGTGCGCCATGTTTCCAATCGGACGTGTCATTGCGTTTCCGGAAGATGAAACATCTTCAGAAGCACCAGTGATTGAATACTTTTACATGAATCCAGAATGCGGGAACAATACCAGAACACAGACATTACGTGAATGGTTTGATTCTTTTGGTATTCCGCTTAATGATAACTTCTTTATTGAATGGGCGACATTCCAGAAGAATTTTGTAACGCTCATAAGGGAAGCAGAAAGATTCCTGGACGAAGCAGCTATGCGGCAAGTATGGAACCTGGTTTTTGGTATCCTTTATCTCTGTTATGATCTGGAAAAGGAATTCCTGCCACAGTTCCAGAAAAATGCTGAAAAACTGCTGCGGGGATTACAGATGACAGCAGACACAAAAACAACATAGGAACGCTGCAGGTTATACCAGCAAAGACGGCTATACTTGAATTTAAAGGTAAAAAATGATATGATAAAATCACTAAACAGAAAGGATAACATATGGGAAATATATATGATGGAGCGTTCCGGACAATCCTGAATGACTGCCGGAAATTGATTATACCTGTAATCAATGAAATTTTTAAGGAACATTATACGGGAGAAGAAGAGATTCGTTTTTTCCCTAATGAACACTTTTTAGACCAGCAGGATGCGGCTGACAAAGAGCGGATAACAGATACTAATTTTCAGATTATTGGCAGAATAGTTAAAAAATATCATCTTGAATGTGAAAGCAGCTTACCAGATGGCAAAATCACAATCCGGCTTTTCGAGTACGATGCCCAGATAGCGCTTGATGAGGGCGAAGTTACAGAAGAAACTCTGACGGTAACATTTCCCAATACGGCAGTGATGTATCTGCGGTCATATAAAAAGACTCCGGATAAAATGAAATATGTGATCGTAACACCTGGCGGGACGGTACAGTATGATGTCCCGATTATGAAGGTGCAGTCATATTCACTGGATGAAATCTTTGAGAAACGCTTATTAATGCTTATTCCATTTTATATTTTCTCACATGAAAAAAGTTTTTCGGAATATAATAACAATGAGCAGAAACTGGAAGAACTGAAAGCAGAATATCGGATAATTTTAGAAAGACTTGATGATTTGGAAAAGCAAGGTATTATTGGCGCATTTGACAAGCGGACAATCATAGAGCTTTCAAGTGATGTGATCCGGGAAATCGCACGTAAGTATGAAAACGTGCAGAAAGGCATAGGTGCTATGATGAGAGGACCATTGATTCAAACA
>OFHB01001193.1_pt1 | contig 15418 bp, 16 predicted proteins | sample 1521881 | NCBI WGS metagenome assembly OFHB01 (sample SAMEA3504090, study PRJEB24116) | mouse gut metagenome | biome: mouse gut; feature: mouse-associated habitat; material: faeces | place: Denmark | collected 2011
TTCCGTCGTCCTCCAGAAATTTTTCTCCATAATCGCCGAACAGCTCCGTATAATAATCAACGAATTTCCGCAGCAGCAATTCCACATCAAGCTGCCCGTCCCTGATAAATTGATTCTTTCCCGCCAATGCCAACTGTGAAATTTCGCTGTTTCGACTCTCTTCGGACAGAAAACCGTTATAAAGCCTTGTTTCAAAGATGCGGTTTGCCACACATAGAAAGCCGTTTTGAACGGTGACAAATCCAAACAGAACAGCCATCCGCATGCTCTGATTTCCAGGAACGTTCTCAATGGGCTTCCCCTGAAGCAAAAGTTCCTTCAACATCTGCTTTAAATCAGGGTAGTCAATCAGCTTATTGTCCATGGATTCAAACAGAGTGTTTTCTTCCGTGAGGAGCATTCTGACTGCCGTGAGGAAACCTTCTTTCGTCCAGGCTGCCTGCTTTTGAGGAAATTCCCCGCTTCCGGCAATTTTCTCATCCATCAGTTTGCAGAGCCGGGACACCAGAAAGGGATAGCCGGAAGTATAGGCATGGAGCAGAGCCGCCATCCCGGCAACATCCATTCCCGTATGATAATCCTCCTCATACTCCCGCAGCATCCCTGCGATATCTGCCTGTGAAAAGCTCATCTCCACATCAAAATCTGCCGCAATGTTCCAAGGACTGTTTGTTTTCCGCCCATCCTCGGACCGAAGCCTGCTCTTTAAACTTTTGATATCATAGAGTCCTGCCAGAATAACGGATTGGAAGGTAACGGTTCCCCTGGCCTCACGCTCCAGATAGGAATATCTAAGCTGTGCCAGGAAATCCAGGAATACCTGGTTGTTAGAGGCGCTGTCCGCCTCATCTATCATCAGCACAACCGGCCTGGGAGAAACCTCACAGATCCGGTTTAAATTCTCAAACAATTCATAGAGCGAATAAGAACTATCCCTGCTTTGACAGATCTTCCGCAATGTTTCCGTTTCCCTGTTTACATCCGGGACATCCGGCTGCCCGTTTCTGGCCAGTTCCCGCATAAAAAAGTCAGCAAAGGAAAGCGCAAAACGATTTTCGTTTTCGTATTTTGCAGTACCCAATTTCTGGAAATCTATGCTTATTACCAAATAGTCTGTCTTCAGATAAGATTCCAGTGCATAAAGCAATGTGGTCTTTCCAAATTGTCTGGCACGATGGATGGTGAAATATGCTCCCTCGTCTACCATTTCCTTTATCTGGGCCAATCGCTGTACCAGATTAACCATATAATGCTTTTGAGGTATGCACAGACCTGTCACATTAAACCGTTTTCTCATCTCTGGTGTCCCTCCTTTCCTGACTGACGGCAATCTCCTGTCTCACACCGCTGTCCCGCCTGCATTTTCTGTATCTTTTTCTGCCGTATCGTCGTAAAAACGTTTCGGTTTTTCGAAAAGTATTCCCACCCTATTCTTCCCAGTGTTCCAGTTCATCCGCGGGGTAGGCTTTGGTCCAATGGTATGGCTGTAATTCCCTTAATTCTACAAATTTGATTTGATTCTCCTCCGTTGTGACAGCCACCTGTACCTCTTCCCCCCAATATCGCAGTCTCTCCTGACAAATGCCGCAGGGTGTTAATACCCTGTACGGGGAATTTTCATCATCCCGAACAAGGCACATGCAATGGGTTACTTTTACGTTATATTTGTGGGCTTCAAGCATCGCTCCCAATTCAATACATACGACTGCAGATGCATTCGCGGTATCAATGGAGACGCTTGTATAATCATTCCCCTGGGACGTGTGAACCACACCCGCGCCGCCCCAACCGGCAGGATACCTTTTTTTCTATCAGTTCTACCGCTTTCCGATACATATTATCTTCGATTTCGTAATTCCGCATAAATATTCCCCCAAATTCCCATCATGAAAAATATGTGCCTGTTTCGTGCAATGTCCTTTTATAACATGGATAGCTCATTTCGCAATCAATACTCGCTGCTTACTCATAAATTCATGCAGCAGTGTACCGGTAAGCTCGTTTATCCCGGATACACCATTCCCCAAAAAAGCCTTCAACTCTCCGAAAACTTTTTCCGGATTTCCGAATCGGTCTTAAAAAATCCGTAAATCAAAACGCCGGCTCCCACACAGATTCCCACATTGACCGCAACCCAGATGGAAGTATGAAGCAAAAACAGGATTCCGCTTAGAATAATCTCCATGACACCCAATTTTTTTCCCAGAGAGATGAAAATATCCGGCGCAATGCTCTGTGCATAGTCCCAATGGGCCTGGGATTTCCGCGAAGCGGGTGTGTTATATCCATTATGTGACTCCATATCCCATTCCGGATGTTTCTTAATGAGATATCCCACTAAAATCATGACAAAGGGTACAATAAAGTTTAATAGCAATAAACCCTGCATATCTTTTCTCCTTTACAACGCTCATTTTATTGATGCCATGGATTGCTCCGCATTTTCATGTCGCGCCAATCCCAAAAGACCTGAATTCCCCTGAATTCACATAAGACTTTCTGCCTGCAAAAGCGCTTCAGATTGCCTGCAGAGGCGCTTCAGGTCCCGAGGAAATCCAACACAAATGCATCGATATCCGCATAATGGGTTACCTCAAGTCCTGCTTTCTGGTACTCCTTCCGGTATTCCTTTAATACCCTGTCATAGGCCATTGCCGTGGTGTGCAAATCCTGGGGATCATACCCGCCCAACACATCATATCGGTCAATCTCTACTTCGCTTTCCAGTTCCTCAAACATGGCGCCTGCGCTGATCAGGCTCATAAAGGCCAGATGCCTGTTTCCGGTTTCTGCCGCCGCGTGCATCTTGTTCCGCCAGTTGGAATACATCTCTTCGTAGGTGCCAGTCAGCTCCTCTTTTCCTGGCGTTTTCTTCTGCATGGCAAGCGTTTCTTTCACCTGATAAAACACAGCCGTTGTCTCTCTCATCAGGGCAGACAGCCCTTCTTTTACAGCCGGAACAGAGTCCGCCGAGATCACATTTTCTATCAATTCACACAGGTTTTCCGGTCTATTCCGCATTGCCTGCAGCTCCTCATAGGTGCGCTTTACCCCATAGTGAAAATACTGCTTATTTAACATTGCAATTGCATTTTCAATATAGTAAATGGCTCTGCCCGCCCCGTTGAGCACATCAGATCTGTTCTCCGAAATCATGGCCGCCGTGTAGCCGTGCTCCGCCTCTTTTAACTGATTTTCCGCTTTGGCATAATCCTGTTCCGAAAAGGGCGCATCCAAAATATCCCTTGCCGTTTTCCGCAGTTGTTCCAGTTTTTCTTTCTCTTTCTCCTCTGCGCAGTAAACGATTTCAGCATCCATAAGCTTGGAAATATGGGGATGTTCATATCCGGCGTCGCGCTTCAGCCTTTCCCATGTGGTGCAATAGATGTCATGGCCCACCTGCAAATCGTCCTGTATAAAGGTGCTTCCCAACTGCCATCCTCTGTCATCACGAATCACAATCAACAGGTCCAAATCTGATTTTTCGTAATAATCTCCTGTCATAAAGGAACCGTTTATGCCGATCAATGCCAGGGAACCCGGACACACTCTGTCTGCCTTTGTGATAACCGCATCTATGATCTTTTGGTTTCTTTCTTTCAAATCCATCCTTCCTTGTCCTCCTCTTCCCATTCCTCATCGAACTTCAGTTCTCCGTCAAACAGCATCTCCTCCTGCATATCCGTCTCCTGCTGCAGCCGGGTCAGCCATTGCTCTGCCAGTTCCCGGGCATTCCTGACCTCTTTCTTTCTGCCGCTGGCCAGTCCCGCCAGGATTCTGCCGGTGAGGGCGGCTATGGTCTCCCGGCGGCGCCCGGTGCTTTTTTCATAATATTCCAGAAGGCATGCCAGCATTTCCTGATTTTCGGGCTGCTGAAGGGGCGGCAGCATGATTTTCTCCATTTCCCGGGCATACTGTTCCAGTTCTTCCTCGCTTAAAGTCTGATTGGCCAGGAGAATCTGTCTGCGCTCCCCCATTTCGTTCTCCACCGTCACATGGAGGATTCCGTTGATATCGTAGGTAAACTGCACGTCCACCCAGGCCTGCCCTGCAGGTCTCAAGGCCACTTCTATGGTAAGCTCTCCCAACAGCACGTCATCGTCCACATAGTATTCTTCCCCCTGGTAAATCCGGATTTTGATTTCCTTCTGATAATCGTATACGGTGACAAATCTGTCTTTGCGGGAAGCGGGCAAAGTGGAATTGCGCTCAATCATGGGGCTTAGGATGTTTTTGTCCCGGTTGGCCCTGTTGTTCACGCCGATGCCTAAGGTAAAGGGGCACACGTCCGTCAGCAGCATATCCCTGATTTCTTCTTTTCGCTACCGGATGCCCGCATAGACTCCGGCGCCATAGGCAACCACCTTATCCGTCTCTCCCAGGACGATGGGTTCCTTGCCCAGAAGTTCCCGAAGAAAGCGCTTCACCACGCCCAGTTTTGAGGAACCACCCACCATAATCAAGTCGTCTATCCCGGAAACCCTGGAATCGGCATCCTCCAGAATGCGGAGAAAGAGCTGTTTTATCTTTCCGAACAGGGGCATGCAGATTTCGAACAGGCGTTCTTCATTGAGAACGGCCCTGCAGACCCTGCCGCCCACCGTAAGCTCCTTTGCCGCCGCCCCTGCCAGAAAGCCCTCTCCCTCCACATATCCCACCACACTGGGCAGCAGAAAACTTTCCCCTTCCATGGGAATCAGCTGTACCCTTCCGTCCTTCCAGTATGCCCCCAGGCTGTTGGTGGTCCCCAGGTCAATTCCGATCACTGCCATAATGTTCCTCCGCTGATGCCGCCGCAGCCGGCCTGCTCTTCATCCTGCCGGCAACTGCGCTTTTCCCTGTCCATGTCTGTCCCTCCCTGAAATCCGCAGGTTGGCAGAGCTTTTACGCGCCTTTTGCCTGGCATTGAAAGTCTGACACTGGCATCCGGGCATTCTGCGGAATCGGACGGTGCATTTTTTCTTTTTATTATACTACTTCCACTCCCTGTTTTCTACCATTTCAGCAGAGAAAAGTACATGGATGCAGAATGTGAATGCAAAAGATTTCTTGAGGCGGGGCATATTATATTGCTTTCCGCTGTATGAAATGCTATAATCAATTTGTTTCCATTTTGTATAATTAATTACAGAACTCTCTTTTCGGAATTGTGTATCTATTGAAAAATCACTTATAAATATGCATTGCAATAACAGTAAAGAATTTATGATGAAGTATATAGATTAAGAATATGGAAAGGAGTCTGTGATACCAGAGTAAAATGGGTGCTGTTTTCGCAGAAAAATGAGCGGACTTCAGTATGAAATCAATAATTGGAGAAAAATCAGTATGAATCAAATAAATGTACAATTAAACCCAAATTTAGAATTTATGAACAGCATTTTACTGACCAGTAGGTACAATGAAATGACAAAGAAATATATCGGCTACGGATTAATGACCGAACAGAGCAATGCATACACGAACCGGATCAAAAGCTTTTTTGAGAAGCATCTGAATCATCCGATCTATCCTTATATAGAAAGCCTTATCCCGAACGGCTTCACATTTTCCCGGCCTGTGGAACTCATGCTATCCCTTGGAAACAGCATGGATTTTTCCATACAGCATTCGCTGTCAGAATTATGCATCCAATACTGCGGGGGATTATCGGCAATCCAACAGTTATTGCAAATGCTGAAAACCTTTGAAAACGACATTGGTTATTTTGCTTTTTTTGAAGAAACCAAGAATTATTACAAACCTATAATAGACAGAGCAAACAGTGTTTCGAATCAATATCCCTATATATCCCTTTTGGAAAACGAATATGGAAAGGAACAGAATTCCTACAATTACGTTATCTCTTCTTTGATGGTGGGAAATTTCGGAATCTCTTTTTTAGATGAGAAGATGAATAAAATGTCCATATTTTCCGTCTTTACAACGGATGATTGCAGCATCTCTCCATCCGTATTGTTCCATGAATTTTCGCATCCATTCATTAATCCTCTCACGGAGAAATTTGCAGATGCCGTCAAAGAGTATGAAAATGCATTTGAGTTGTTAAAACCATACAAACTGCCCGGATTTGGGTCAGGCTACGGCGACTGGAATGAATGTGTAAATGAGCATCTTGTCAGGGCCATGGTCATTCATCTTCTGCAAAAATGCGGTCTTGAAGACATGTCAGCCAAAATGCTTGACAATGATCTGCATTTCGGTTACAGATATATACCTTTGATACTGAAGCAATATCGCTATTACGACAATCACAGGGATATTTATCCTGATTTTGAATCTTTCTATCCTGTGCTGCTTCCGGTATTTTCTCAAAATATAGAAACTTTTCCGGCTAGATTCTAAGTGAATCGAGGGGGCGGAAACCCTTAGCGCTTATACCCGCATCCGCCCCTCTTAAGTCTTATGAACAGGTGTTTACATTTATTATTCAGTGATGGTCAAATAATAAAATGTTTTTCCGCCCTTTTTTCTGTGGTTATTCCAATCTTCTTCTATAGCATTCTTCACATTTTGGGCATCCAAAAAATTATTTCCTCGTTTTTTACAATGTTCAGCCAACAATTCATCGCTGATATCAAGATATATTACTACATCACAATCCACAATAATTGTAGTGAACAACGGATGCCCGACTTTTACCGATATTTTCTCATAGACCAGCTTATCAATAAAGTCACCAATCTCCTTCGTCCATGGTTTTTGGCTGATAAATTCCGCTTCCTCCCTGGTTAATTGCGGCCATAATTCATCGTCCAAATCTACACAATCAGGAATTTGCTTCAGCAAGGTTGTTTTGCCGCAGCACGTTGTTGCCAAAACACAGATACGCTCGTTTTAGGCAAGCTGCACATTAATGCAGCACTCTGTTCTATAATTTTTTCTCCGCATCTACCGTCACCATTTTTATGTCTCCTCCCCCTTTGCTTTTTTCCGCGCTGTTTTTTCCACATCTTTAATCGTTTGCAGATATGCTTCCTCAACAGGCGAAAGTGTCTTCGCCTGATATTTTTTATATTCTCGTTTGGCTTTTTCTAAAGCCTGTACATGACTTACTGTTCCGGCACCCTCCAACAAAGCTTCGCCAGTTGAACGAAGAATACGATCCAGATGTTCCACATAATCACTCATGTACATAGGATTATGGCGCAATGCCTGTATTTCAGCAAAATCAAAATATCCTGAAACAATGTTGTTCAATATCTTCAATTCCTCTTCTGCCAGGTAATTTTTTGCAATTCCAATCTCCTTCGCTGTGGGAAAATCTCCTGAAAATACTGTCAGACCCATAAATGGTTTGTCTGCATCCGCACGTTCGTAGATCACCTCGGCAGCGGTATGACCATGTGCCGCATAATGCAGCTTATTCTGTATCATCTTAAAAAAAGCAACAGACTCTGCGCTCTTCGGGTCATAGTCCACACTGGTGGCATATAAGTCAAGCACTTGCCGATACATCACCTTTTCCGACGAACGAATATCTCTGATACGATCTAAAAGTTCATGCCAATAACTACCGCCGCCGAGATTTTTCAGCCGTTCATCGTCCATCGTGAAGCCCTTGATCATATATTCCTTTAATCGCTCTGTTGCCCAACGCCGAAAATGTGTAGCTATCATGGATTTTACGCGATAACCAAGAGATATAATCATGTCCAGGTTATAGTGAGGAATTTCCCTTGTAACCTGGCGTAAGCCCTCCATTCGAACCTGTCGGAATTTCCGACAGGTTGACTCCTCGTCCAACTCGCCTTCCTCATAGATATGTTGGATATGCTCCACAATATTCGTTCGGGAAGATTGAAACAATTCTGCCATTTGCTGTTGGGTGAGCCAGACTGTCTCATCCACAAAACGCACATCTATTTTTGTGTCGCCGTTTTCAGACTGATATATAACAATTTCACCCTGATTGTTATCATAATTTGCATGTAAATCGGACACCCTTAATACCTCCTACACATTCAGGCGAACATGACCTGTCAGCAGATCATCCATTGCGCTTTTTCTGATTTGAATTATATTATCCTCATATCTGGCAATGGCACTAAACATTTGCCTATTGCCTCTTGATCAATTGTAGTCATAATTGCAGTTTTGGCGGAATGGCCCCTCCCACTGCGCTTTCGGAAGATAAACGATTTCATAATCCGCAAATTTCATCTCGTCTCCTGTTCGATACCTTACCTGATTTTCATCTTATCATTCTTTTCAAATACTGACAAGGAAAAATGACCAAAAACGCCCGCACTGCCCCTAAAAATACAGAGGTCTTCTCAAAGCCAAACTGCCGGAGGAATATTTCAGCGGATTATTTCAGCGGAATAATTCTGTCATAACAGCGCGCAAAAAAGCTTGAGTTTCCGCAAACTGTAATCGAGAAATGGATATAGGATCCCAAAGTACCAATCTGCCAGTTTTTTGAAGTATACGAATGGCAGTATCAATGAGTAATGGTACTCAAAATAAGCCCCGCCGGAACCGGACACTGGGAGACATATTCTTTTATCTATTCAGACGGCCAGCTTGAGGCAGAGTTGACGGTAGGCCGGACGCTTCGTCCGGAACCAGAGCCTGACGCCCTCTTTCGCATACGACAGTATGCCGGTGACGCCTTTTGCCAGCCGGTAATAGCAGAAATGTACCTTCTCCTTTATAGGAGCCGCCGTTTTTATGATAGAGACCTTAAGGGCATTCGTTTCCGGCTTCATGGACAGGTGTGCCAGGAATGCCATGCATAAGGTGATATAGAAATTAAGGGCGTTTATCGCCTTAAGTTTCCTTACCCGGAACCCCTCGAAACGGAACACCTGCTTCTTGCAGCGGAAATATTCCTCAATGCGCCATCTGGAAAAGTAGAGCTTTGCGACCCTGATGACCTCTTCTTTGGAAGAAATCTTCTTATTTGTGGCCAGCATCATGGGATGCTCCGTAATCCCATAGACCAGCACCAGATAGATGTCTTTCCGGGAAGCGGTGATCTGTACCTTCACATGTGACAGGTACGCATCATGGCTCTTGCCTCTGTAATAGAGCGGCATCTTTATCTTGCCTTTGCGCTGGTCCCTGAGCCGTGTCGCAGGTACCCATTTCCCGTGGAAGAAGAGTTTGCGTTTTTCAGTGAGGCGGATGACATAATCCTGCTCCATGCTGTCCAGCTTGAGGAACATCTTGTTGTCATCATATCCCCTGTCCATGACGAAGGTGGCCTTCCCCAGCAGGGAAGCGCCACGCTCCATAGCGGAAAAGGTCACATCATTGATGGAGGTGAAATCCTTCTCCTTTGAGGAATGGATCTTTGAGAAGAGGCTGACCGGATGGCCGCTCCCTGTCAGGGCACAGGCTTCTGTCACATGATAGCCTTTTTCATAGACATTCTTGGTGTCCGTGCTCTTAGAGCCATCCCTGACGAGCCCCAGGGCTTCGAATTTTCGTCCATCCGGCTTCACGATATCGCTGTCATCGATGTGTACGACAGGCTCATCCGGAATCCATTTACGGATGGTCGACAGGTAGGAGCGCAGGGCTTTTGCAGGGATGCCTTTGTTCAGATGTCTGGTGAGACGTTCCACAGAATTGATCTTTTTGGAATCTTCGTGGAGCTGGTCAACGATATCTGTGAGGAGGCAGCTGCCGGAAGCGAGCATGCCGTAGGCCATGTCGGCAGTGAACTTCCTGTCAGGTTTGGAAAGCTTCCTGGAAATCTTATTTGAAAAAGTCAAGATTTCCCGTTTCAAAGTATAGGTATCTGTAGTATAATGAGCCATAAGGAGTCCTCCTGATTTTGTTTAGCAGCATTTTGACTGGACATCTTAATTCTACTACAAAATCAGCCAGGATTCCTTATATTTTCGGTGTAATTTGAAAATCGTAGATTATCAGCGCTGTTAAACGGCATCCATGTGGATAAAACTGCGGAAACTCAAGGCAAAAAAGGGATTGACAAACTCCGAAATATATGCTTAAATAACAAACACAATTACAGACAAAAGGCATCGATGAGGAGAAGTACATACAAATCCGGATGTACAGAGAGAAAGTGGTTGGTGAAAACTTTCGTGAAGGACGTATGGAAGTGACCTTAGAGCTTTGAAAGGAACGGAGGATTGTACTGGTCCGCCAAGTAGATTTCAACGGAGATTCCCACCGTTAGCAGGGAAGCCCTATCGGAATAAGATCCGTCCCCCTGGGACAGTCGTATTCCCGTATGGTAATGAGTGCAGAAGTATTTCTGAATTTAGGTGGTACCGCGGACATGTTGATTCGCCCTAAGCATATGCTTAGGGCGTTTTTTGTCTGTTTTGTAAAAATTTTACAGGAGGTATCCCCATGGATAAGAAGTACGATTTTCAAAAAACGGAAGAAGCATTACAGGAATTCTGGGAACGGGAAGGCATTTATCAGTATCAAAACGAAAAGAAAGGAAAACTTTTTCCCGGAAAACCTTTTCCCAGAAAACCTTTTCCGTTGATACTCCCCCGCCAACCGTAAGCGGAAAACTGCATATCGGACATGTATTTTCCTATACCCAGGCGGAAATCATTGCCAGATTCAAGCGCATGCAGGGATATAATGTTTTCTATCCCTTTGGTTTTGACGATAACGGCCTGCCCACCGAACGCCTGGTTGAACGGGATGAAAAAATCCGCGCAAACATGCTGCCCAGAAGCGTTTTCCGCGCCAAATGCATGCAGACAATCGGGAAATACAAAGCGGAATTTAAAGGCCTGCTGAAGCGCCTGGGCTTTAGTGTGGACTGGAATCTGGAATACCGGACAATCTCCGACTTATCCCGGAAAATCTCACAAAAATCCTTTCTGGAACTGGCCAAATCCGGGAAAGCCTACCGAAAGGAATCCCCGGTACTGTGGTGTACGGAATGCCGGACATCCATTGCCCAGGCAGAACTGGAGACAAAAGAATGCCAGACCCTCTTTCACTATTTCAACTTTCCTACAGAGATAGGGCCACTGCTCATAGCCACCACCAGGCCGGAACTGCTTGCCGGATGCGTGTGCCTGTTTGTCCATCCGGATGACCGGAGATATCAGGCGTTTGTGGGCAAAAAGGCCACTGTTCCCCTGTATGATTTTGAGATTCCCGTCCTGGCGGATGAGACCGTTTCCATGGAAAAGGGAACCGGCGCCGTCATGTGCGCAACCTTCGGTGATTCCACGGATATGGAATGGTGCCGGAAACATCATCTGCCCTACCGAAAAATAATTCTGGCCAACGGCACCATTGAGGAATCGGTTCCCTATATAAGGGGAATGAAAGTCAAGGCCGCAAGGGCGCATCTGGCAGCGCTTTTGGAGCAAAAGGGGCTTCTGGTAAAGCAGAAGGAACTGACCCACATGGTTGCCATTCACGAGCGCTGCGGAAATGATGTGGAATTCATCCCTTCCTGGCAGTGGTATATTGATGTTTTGTCGGAAAAAGAGAGATTCCTGAAAGCCGCGGATGAGATAACCTGGCACCCGGCGCATTTTAAGCACCGATATATCTCCTGGGTAGAAAATTTAAAATGGGACTGGTGCATTTCCAGGCAAAGGTATTTCGGAGTCCCCTTTCCGGTGTGGTACTGCAAAGCCTGCCGCAAGCCCCTGTTTGCGGCGGAAAATCAGCTCCCGGTAAACCCTCTGGAAAGCCCGCCGCCCCATGCCTGTGCCTGCGGCTCCAGGGAGTGGATACCCGAGGAAGCGGTTCTGGACACCTGGGCAACCTCCTCCGTCACCACCCTAATCAATGCCAGATACGGGGAGGAAGATGATATTTCAGATCAAATCCTCCCCATGGGAATGCGGAGCCAGGCCCACGATATCATTCGCACCTGGGCATTTTATTCCATTGTAAAAAGCCTTTACCACACTGGAAAAATTCCCTGGAAAGACATTATGATAAGCGGTTTTGTCTTTGCAAAGCCGGGTGAAAAAATAAGCAAATCCAAAAAGAACGATTCCGATTCTCCCATGGATTTGATTCAAACCCATTCTGCAGACGCAGTCCGCTACTGGGCCGCCAGCAGCAAGCTCGGCACAGACACCTTCTTCACCCAGGAAGAATTGAAAACCTCCAAAAGATTCCTCAATAAGCTGTATAACGCGGCAAAATTCTCCATCCTGCAGCTGGCAGATTTCCAAAAACCCGATTCCTGGGAGGAAACCGAACTGCTGCCTGTGGACAGATGGATCCTGCAGCGGGTGAAGGAAACCACAAGAAAAGCCGCAGATCTGTTGGAGGATTATGAAATAGGACAGGCAAGGCATGAAATTGACAATCTGTTCTGGAAGGATTTTTGCGATTATTACATTGAAATCGCCAAGGAACGCCTCTATCAGCCTGAAAAACACGGCGCGGAACAGCGATATTCGGGGCAGATTGCGGTGTATTACAGCCTTCTGGGAATTTTGAAATTATATGCCGTCTACACGCCCTATATAACGGAGTATATCTATCAGGATTTTTACAGAAAACAGGAAAAGGAACTCTCCCTGCACCAGACCCTTTGGGCCGCAGAACAGGAGGACATGCTGTATCTTGCATTCGGCGAACATTTGAAGGAAACCATCTCCCATGTGCGCAAAGCCAAGACGGAAAAGCAGATGTCCATGAAGGATCCCATCCCGGAACTGATCATTACATGCCCTGCAGAATTGGGGGATTTGTATCGAAAATCCGAGAAAGATATCATGGCCTGTACCGGGGCGGAGAAAGTGCTGTTCCGTTTTTAGTTACCTGCAGCGCAGCGCCCGCCCTGGCGGCTGTCTGCTGATTCGCCGTCAGATAGCCGTTATTCCTGTGAGAACCGGACTTCCCACCGTCCTCCCAGGAACAACGGCCATCTGTCAGCAAAAACCTGCGGTTTCCTTCTACCCGGAAAGCCCCGGCTTCTGTGTGGTCAATACTTTTTCAGTTTATTTGGGGGGCGTTCAGTCTATCCAATTATCAACCAACGCTTTCCCTAATTGATATGTTTCCTGTGTTTCTTTCAGCATACTTTCATAAAATGCTTTTGCTGAATATTGACGCTGCATTGCAATTTCTTTCCCTCTTTTTGTATAGAACCGGGTGTACAGTCCTTCCAGTTTGAATTTATATTCCTGAAAAAAAGAAGGCGTCAAATCATCCGTCCCGTCTGCCACATATCCGTTTTCAGTCAAAGAATACAATGGCTCATGAATTTGAGCTTTATAAAAAATTGTCCGTGCAATTCCTATTGTTCCAGTTACATCAATTTTATCAGAATCAAACAAGATTTTCTCTTCAATCTCTATGGGCGGATTTCCACCTCTATAGCGATGTGCACGTATACAGGAAGCTACTCTGTCTGCAAATGCAATGTCAAAGCCATTTTTCACCAAAAAATCATGAGCCTTAATCGCACCAACGGCTGCATGGCATAATTGAGGATTGTCAAATTGCTCCTGACGCCCTATATCATGCAGAAGACACGCTGCTATTAGAACATTATGATCAACATCCTTTTCATATTCGGCGATGTCTAATGCTATGTATAGCACCCTGTAAATGTGATCTTTGTCATGTGCACTATCCGACATGCAGTCAAGCATGTATCTTTCAATAAGCTCATACTCCTGTGTTTTCATTTTCTCACCTCATAAAGCATAACGACTACGATACCAATCCTTCAATTTTGTTTACCATTTCACCTCGTTTTTCCCTTCTTATAACCATACGCCCCAATCTCCATAGTTAAATGTACCGCTGCCATGATGAAGTTTTCCATCTTCCTTAAGATTTCTAAATGCTTCCCGCATACGAATTAGGATTTCTGACTTTATATCCAGTGAATGATGGGCCGGAAGCACTTTCTTCACAGGCAATGATGCAACCTTTTCCAATGAATTAAGATATGCTTCCGGGTCAGTAGACGGATAATAAGCAAACAGAATATCCTGATAAACCAAATCACCTGTAAATAAATATCCCCTGCTTTTTTCCCAAAAACACAAATGCCCTGGACTATGTCCGGGAGTATGCAGCACTTCAATTTCCCTGCCGCCAATATCAATAATGTCATGGTCTTTCAGCACTTTTGTCGGCATACCTTGAAACAATTCATAATTGTTTACACAAAATCCTTCGGGCAAATCACTGCGGTCAATGACCATCTCTCTAACCGTTTCAATTGATAAAGGAAATATACCATTCAGCCACTCCAATTCGTCAACGTGAGCATAAAAATCCGTGAAATACTTATGCCCTCCAATATGATCCCAGTGAATATGCGTAGCAACTGCCGTAATAGGTTTATCGGTAAGTTTCAACACTTCCTCATATATATTGGAAATGCCAAGCCCCGTATCAATAAGCAGACTTCGGGTATTTCCATTCAACAGATAGCAATGCGTTTCCTCCCAATGCCGGTATTCACTGATAATATATGTATTTGCATCAATTTTATCTATTGTAAACCAGTTATCCATTACTCTATACTCCTTAAAATCTCAATAAATTTATAGCTTCTCTATCTCTGCCAAAGAATTTTGAATATCCTTATAGACCAATGGTTGCATACTGTCTGCATAAATAGATATATCTTCTTTTTGTAGTGCCGATACAATATCTTCTTTTAATTCCGGCTTATTTTTTGCTATCATAGGTAGCAATTTTATACACTGTCTTGCCGTTATCGGCTTAACATCTTCTATATGCTTCAAATATTCGTCTATGATTTCATCAATTTTATTATCTTTATCCCATTTAGCGTTGTAGGCAATCAGCGTAAGCCCTCTTGTCCGAATGTAAGAATTATCATTGTCAATCATATCGGCTAACTTATCCATATAACAATATACCTTGTCAGATTCCTCACATTCTTTCTGTAACGTCTGCAATGCCTTGTATGCCGTATTATTATTTTTATCAAATAACAGCGAAAAATTATCCTCAATATTTATTTCCATGCCGTTTCATCTCCCATATCTTAAATCATGCTTTCGATTATAGCACTTTCTCTCTGTATCTGCCACTATAAAATACAGGGCATAGCAACCGCCACGCCCCACATCTCTTATCGTTCCAACGACTTTTCAAGCTTCTGTTTCTGCCCTTTCAAATCGTTCTGCTTTTCATACAGATTATTCCGCTTTTTGCAGAGTTCTTTCATACGCTCCAACTGCGTCCGTACTCCCTCCCGGCAATCCGGCTCTATCTTTTTATATTCCCCGATCAGATTACGAATCGTATTATTGTTTTCTTTTATCTGCTCCGATAAACACACCCAATCTATCAGATTCTGCACTTCCTTATCCGTTTCGTAAAGGTCTGTTTCTGCCACGATTTTAGCGCACAGCCGTATCATCACTTTTTTCTCCATATCTGTCATATCCTATCAATCCCCTTTCCTATCGGCTCATTTCAAAGGCACGTTTCGGGCGTTTATTTGCCCTTTCTG
>OFHB01001194.1_pt1 | contig 15397 bp, 9 predicted proteins | sample 1521881 | NCBI WGS metagenome assembly OFHB01 (sample SAMEA3504090, study PRJEB24116) | mouse gut metagenome | biome: mouse gut; feature: mouse-associated habitat; material: faeces | place: Denmark | collected 2011
GGCGGTTACGGCCGTTAAGACAGGAAACGGAGTTTCATTCGATAACGCCGGGGGAATCGGCGGAACCTCAGCGGCTTCCTTCAGCGGAGACCGGTCTTCTTACCTTACGCTAAACCTTGCGGAAGCAAATCTTGGAGTAACCGCCTCCGGCGCATTTACGCTCGGGCTGTGGATTAAAATAAACTCCCTGCCGGCCTCCAACGAAAACACCAGTATTTTTCATCAGGAAGGCGACCAAAACGGCAACGGAAGAGCCGTTCTGACCATTGGCGGAACCGGAAAACTGGGCACATATTTAGACGCCACAAACCGCTACTGTACCGACACAATCCAGGCGGAAGAATGGCATCATGTTATGATTGCCGTTGAAGCTGCCGGAGGAAACACAAGAAACGTGCATTTTTATCTGGACGGGACAAAGACAAACCAGGAAGCTTTTACCGGGAACTTTGTAAACGGCAGCGGAAATATCCGCGTCGGAGCGCACCGGGTAAATACGGAAAATTCTGCCGTCAACGGAATCATGGACGAAATACGCTATTATAACAAAGTCCTCAGCGCAGATACCATAAAAGCGATTTATGAATTGCACGGAGAAGATGTGGAATTAAAAGCGTTAAAAGAAGAACTCAGAGTTTTAATCCAAAGGGCGGAAAGTCTTGGAGCGGATGAACTGACACAGATAATCGCCAAGGCAAACGGCATTCTTTCCAATGCATCCGCGGATAAAACATCTCTTGGGAATATGATTACAGAACTCTCGGATGCGATAACCGCTTATGAGAACCGGAAACCGATTGGCATTGAAGTAAACGAAAACAATGTAATCAGGGAGATTCCTTCCGCCATGTTTGGTATTAACCACCGTTATCACAAGTACGGATACGGAACATGGGATAAGGAAAACCAAATGATAAAGGAAGAGTTTAACGCGCTTTCAAAAGACGCCGCATTCGGCTCCGTACGCTATCCCGGCGGTACGGTTTCCAATCTCTTTACCTGGAAAGATACGATAGGAGACGACAGGACAACGACGATCGCCGGAAATAATTTTTATTCCGACGCCGGGGAAATCCCCGTAGATCCGGCATTTGGCGTAGACGAGGCAATGACCTGGATTTATGACGATCTGAATGCGGACGCCATTTTCGTTTACGGCTTAGGACGCGGCAACCCGCAGGATGCGGCGGATCTGGTGGAATACCTAAACGCCCCGAACGACGGCAGCAACCCAAACGGCGGCATTGACTGGGCGGCGGTACGCGCGGAGAACGGCCATGAAGAACCCTACGGCGTGACCCGCTTTGAGTTGGGGAATGAATTTAGCGATACGGGACAAAACTACTGGATGTCCGGCCAGAGCGAGAACAACAAAGGCGTCGTAGACCTTTACATTGAAGGCGACGTTATGACCATTTCCGGCCAGAGAAGTTATTATCAGACCAATAACCGGGTTGCGAAAAAAGGCGACTGGCGTCCTTCCGCTTCCAAAAGCAACGGCAACCCAAATGAAGAGCGGTATGTCTACTACGTTCCGGTTGAACCTGACACCGCAGAAGTATTTGTAGCAGGAACAAAATGGCAGATTACAGATTCACTCGACGGCGCAGGCGCGGCTAACGTATGCACGTTTGATTATGAAACGGGCAAAATTACTTTTGGCGACGGCACAAACGGCAACATTCCTGCGGCAAACGCAGAAATCACCTGTAATTATAAAACCAGGCAGGCCGGATTTGTCGCATATTACGACGCTATGAAAGCAGTGGATCCCAATATTGAACTTTATTCCGGCATTGTTGACCGGCTTCAGAATGAATTTATTGATAAAATGCACCAAAAAGGCTATGACGCAAAATACGACGGCGTAATTATCCATCCGTACAGTAACGGCGTCACGGGTTATGAGGATTCTTTGGTAAAAGCAAAATCCTTTTCCAACAATATCGCGACATACAAAGATAAGATGCATACGGTAACCGGCGACGACAGTAAAAAAGTTGCGGTTTCTGAATTTGGAATTTTAAGCGTCAGCCCGGCCAGCAATTACCAGACATCCCTTGGCCATGCAATTTATATTGCAAACCATATGATTGACTGCGTAAACTCCGGTGCGGCATACCAGAATAAGCATTGCCTGGTGGATACGGCTTCAGGAAGCGATAACTTAGGCGCATGGCAGCAGTGCGTGATCCAGTGCCACGAAGGAACAAACGGCAATCAGTTTGTATCTACGCCGTCGGCGCGCCTCTTCTCTATTTTTAACCGGATGACCGGAAACCGGCAGGTGAGCCAGACCGTTACAGGCAATCAGGTATTTACCGGAAGCGGTGCAAACGCGGTAAACCAGATTAACGTCTATTCCACCAAAGACAATATGGGAAACACCTATGTCCTGGTTGTAAACAACAAAAAAGAAAGCGCTTCATCCGTGGAAATTTCCATAGCCGACCGGGATTTAACCGGCAAAGAGATTACCGTATGGTCTATGAGCTCTCCTGACGTTGCGGACGCAAATACACTGGCCGAACCGGACAAAGTAACGGTAGAAAAAACACAGGAAACTGCCGCCGGCGCAAGTATCCCCTATACGCTGGAGCCGCATTCCGTTTACAGTTTCAAAATTCCGGCGGAACCAATTCCGGTGATACCAATTCCGTCCGAAAAAATCGCAAAAAGTGAAAACATCGCGAAAGGAACCATAACGGGCGTTCCGGAAGAAGCGGTCGACGGTGATGAAATAACCGTTACAGCCGTTCCAAATGAAGGATATCAATTTACAGGCTGGTTTCAGGAATCGGACGGCGCTTTGGTTTCCACCAAACAGACCTATACCTTTACCGTTACCGCAGAACAGACGCTTATAGCGCGATTTGCAAAAAAGAAATTTACCGTCAGCGTAACGGCTCAGACCGGAGGAACCGTATCCTGCAGCGCGGCAGAAGCGTATTATCAGGATTCGGTTACCGTTTTGGCTGTGCCGCAGGCCGATCACACATTTGACGGCTGGTATGACGGAACCGTTTTGGTATCGCAGTCAGCGTCTTATACGTTTTCGGTTCAAAAAAATACGAGCCTGACTGCAAAGTTTACAAAAATAGAACAGACCGTTAATCCTCCGGCTCCGATCCAAAAGCCAAAGACGCCGACCGGCATCAAGGCAAAGAAAACGAAACAGGGTATTCAAATCAGCTGGAAAAAAGTAAGCGGAGCAGACGGCTATCTGATTTACCGCTCGTATAAGAAAAACAAAAATTATAAAAAAATTGCGGAAATCAAAAAAGCCGGTACTAAGAAATATCTGGACAAGAAAGCAAAAAAAGGAAAAACGTCTTATTACAAAATTAAATCATACAAAATTGTAGAAGGCAAAAAAATATTAAGCGCAAAATATTCCAAGATTGTCTGGAAAAAAAGATAATAGAACATGCAGCCGGCAGTTTCCTTCAAAACAAGGAAACTGTCGGCTTTATCTTTTCCAACTCAAAAAAGAAGCTGCCGCAGCAGCCCCCTTTCTATTTTCATTACTTCTTTCTCCTCATAAATTCCTCATATTCAAAATGCTCTGATAAATATCCAGCCTCCCGTATCCTTCCCGCCTGTTCGGATAAAGCTGGTTATCTATCCTGCGCGCCCCGTTGATAATCTGGTTTCTAAGCTCAATCGAATTAACCGAACGGTTATCCATATAAGAGATATTCCACTCCAGCAAAAGCGCGCACGCCCCGGCGGAAATTGCGGCGGACGCGCTTGTGCCGCTCATGCGGTCGAAGCGCCCATACTGGTTCTGGGTAAAAACATTGACCGCCGGCGCGGCAAAATCCGGCTTTATTACGCCGTCTACCGTGTAGCCCCTGCCGGATTCAATATAGATTCCGTCCGTCACCGAATCGTACCCGCCGACTGCCATCGGAAATTTGGCGTTGGACGGCACCATCAGGGTCATATCCGGATTGGAACGCACAAAAAAAACATCCGCATAGAGGAAAGAAGAAACCGGCAGGTACATATTAAAATTCCCGTCAGAAATACGATATGGAAATACCTCGACTATCCAAAGCCCCTTGGACGGATTTTCAAAATCAATATGGATCAGCTGCTCCCTGCTGCGTTCTGAACCAAGCTGATAATTGACCAGAACCGTTGTATTTTCTAACAGAAACCGCTGCTTTTGCTGCTGCCCGTTCCATACGGAAACCCGCGGGAGCACCTCCCCGGTCGGAGAAGTAACCGACACCGCAAATATCTCCGACGAATGTCCCCAAAGTTCTACCATAAATCCCGGCATATCTTCCGTTACATTGATTTCCACCTGTTCCGACGAATCCTGCGTCACGCTTCCGTAAAAATGATGTCTTGCATTCGCCTCATCTCCCACCGCAATACAGACTGCCCTGCGGTAAAGGGCGGCAATATCGTCTAAGTATGCCGTCAGCCTGCCGTTGCTGCCGCGGTGTCCCTGGTTTGTACCAAGGCAAATGCAAAGAACCAGCGGCTGCCCCCGCTTATCCGCCAGCTGATCCAGATAATCAATAGCGGTAAAAATATCGTTTTCCTGGAACGCCACCGCCCCGTCCGGAATATAATAAAAATCCCTCAGATTCTGCTTGGCGGGCTTTAATTTGACAACCGCAATATCTGCCTGCGGCGCGGCGCCGATAAAATCATATTCCGTATCCTCGCTGCCCGCCGCAATGGCCGCTACCATTGTCCCATGCCCGACTTCGTCTGCCTGCGGCACATATTCCCTGGGATTTTCCTGCTGCAGCGCAAAATCAATCTCCTGTTTGGTATATTCCGTCCCGTAAATAAAGCCTTCCGGATTCGGCCCTTTTGCATCGCTCTGATCCCAAATTGCAACAATCCTGGTGCTGCCGTCCGTATTCCGAAACGCGCTGTTTTCATATGCAATCCCGGTATCTAAAAAACCGATCAAAATCCCGCTGCCGCTAAGTTCTAAGTTACGCTGCGTCTGTACCCTGGTAATCCCGCTGATATCCAAAGCATTTTGCTCTAATACGGTAAAACATCTGGGAATATTGATGTACTTAAACCCGCCCACCGAAAGCGGCGGCACTTTTCCAAGCAAGAAATAAAATACCGTATAACGGTTCGCAAGATTTTGCGTACAGACGCGCTCGAACCCCGGTATTTGGTAGAAAGATGCGCCCATGATATCATAATAGTCGTTGGAATAGACCGCTTCCTGGCAATCCATGGTTTGTTTTCCCGCCCATTTCTTCTTTACCGCCAATATATGAAGCAAAAGCTGATTTTATGCACGCATCGTAATTAAAGGGCCTCCGCTTCCTTCTATATATTCTTTGGTAATGGTCACTATGCCGATATTGTCGTCCTTTGGAATTTCATACATAATATCCAGCATAAGTTCTTCCAGGATAGCCCGAAGCGCCCTTGCGCCTACTTTTTTTTCTTTTGCTTTTCCCGCAATGGCGTGCAAAGCCGCCTCTTCAAACTCCAGCTTTACCTCGTCCATTGCAAGCAGCTTCTGATACTGGCGGACTATAGCGTTTTTCGGTTCCGCAAGCACACGCGCCAGCATATCCTCCGTAAGGGCTTCTAACGAAAACAAAATCGGCATCCGGCCCAAAAACTCCGGTATCATTCCGTATTTGCGCACGTCTTCCACTAAAACCTTCGTCAAAAGGTTTTCTTCTTTATCGTATTTGTCTTTCAAATCCGCCCGAAAGCCAATGGAAGCTTCTTTGTTCAGGCGCTCCTTAATAATCTCTTCCAAATCCGGAAATGCGCCGCCGCAGATAAACAGTATATTTCTTGTATTTACCGTAACCATAGGCACCATGGCGTTTTTACTGCTTGCCCCGACCGGAACCTCTACTTCCGCCCCTTCTAAGAGTTTTAACATACCCTGCTGCACGGATTCCCCGCTGACGTCCCTGTGATTGGTATTTCTCTTTTTGGCGATTTTATCAATTTCATCTATAAAAATAATTCCGTGTTCCGCCTTTTCCACATCATTATCCGCCGCTGCCAAAAGTTTGCTGACCACGCTTTCTATGTCGTCGCCGATATACCCCGCCTCGGTCAGGGATGTGGCGTCCGTAATGGCAAGAGGCACGTCTAAAAGCTTTGCTAATGTTTTCACCATGTATGTTTTCCCGGATCCGGTCGGGCCTATCATCAGCATGTTGGATTTTTCAATCTCCACTCCGTCCGTGTCATCCGAGGCAACCCGCTTGTAGTGGTTATACACCCCCACCGACATTACTTTTTTGGCATGCTCCTGTCCGACAATATATTCGTCCAGGCTGGCTTTGATTTTGTGCGGAGCGGGTATCTCACGGATATCAAACGCGCGTTCCGGCTGTTCTTCTTTTTTCTTCTTTTTGATCTTTTGCTGATACGGGGAATAACCCTGTAAATCCGCAAGGTTTATCATACTGATATTCGGCATCCGGTTCATTTCAGGCAAATTGTCCACCGGAAACCCAGTATGATTTACCGCGTCAAACGTCTTTTGCATACAATCGCTGCAAATGCTTAAATTCCCCGGGATCCGTATCATCTTCCCCGCAACGCGTTCCGGCCTGCGGCAGACGCAGCAAACCTGTTCGTATTCGTCTTTTTCCGGTTCCTGCTTGTTATCCTCCTGAAATTCCCCGTCCTGGTTTTCGGTTGGTTCTACTTCATAAAAATCCTGTTTTGACATACCATTCTCCTCATTATTTCTATGTAATATCATCCAAATCAGCCCTGCCGGCCGTCTTGCTCCGGACACCGGGCTACTCACCATTCCAAGTATAAAGCATCCGATTGCGGATCTCAACGCAATTTTACATTTTTCATATTTCTTTTATATTTGGCAGAAAATATTTATATCCACACTTTTTTCCACATTGTATCCACATTTTGTGGAAATATTTGTTCTTTTCCATCACAAAACCTGAATTTACGCCATCTTTTGCCTTGCGCAAAATGTGGATAACTAAAAAAGGTTTGTGTATATCCTGTGAAAAGATATCCCTTACTCCGTCAGCGTCTCTTTTAATATCTCTTTTATCCGCCCCGGGTTTGCCTTTCCTTTCATCGCCTTCATGGCCTGCCCGACCAGAAATCCCATCGCCTTCTCTTTTCCGTTTCGGTAATCTTCCACTGACTTGCGGTTCTCATTTAACACCTTTTCCACTACGCCGCGCAGCGCGCTTTCGTCATGGACGGTCTTTAACCCATGTTCTTCCACATACCGTTTTGGATCCGCATCCTCCGCAAACACATGCCCAAACACGTCCTTTGCCACCGTACTGTTAATAACGCCCGCATCCAAAAGTTCAATCAGCGCCGCTAAATTTTCCGGAGAAAAACGGATATCTCCGGCATCCATCCCGTTTTCTTTTAACAGGCGCATCGTTTCGCCCATCAGCCAGTTGGACGCCTTTTTGGGACTTTTGCTTATAGCGGCCGTTTTTTCAAATAAATCCGCCAGCTTTTTTTCCCCGGTTAAAATTTGGGCGTCATAAAGCGGCAGGCCGTATTCGCTCTGATAACGCGCCATCTTTTCCTCCCGAAATTCCGGCTGGCGCGCTTTGATTTCCTCGATCCAGGCGTCCGAAATCTGCAGCGGCGCCAGATCCGGATCCGGAAAGTAGCGGTAATCCCTGGCGTCTTCCTTAGAACGCATCGCGTAAGAATATTCTTTCAAATCGTCCCAGCGCCTTGTTTCCTGGACAACCGTCCCTCCGGATTCAATCAAATCGATCTGGCGGTTTTTTTCGTTTTCAATTGCCCTTGCAATCGCTTTAAAGGAATTGAGGTTTTTCATTTCCGTACGCGTGCCAAACCCGACGGCTCCCGCTTTTCGGACGGAAAGGTTGACATCGGCGCGCATGGAGCCTTCCTGCAGTTTACAGTCGGACGCTCCCAGATACTGTATCATAAGCCGAAGCTTATCTAAGTATGCGATCACTTCTTTTGCAGAACGCATATCCGGATCTGAAACGATTTCGATTAAAGGCACGCCCGAACGGTTAAAATCCACATAAGAGCAGTCCTCCCATTCGTCGTGAATCAGTTTGCCGGCATCTTCTTCCATATGGATTTCATGGATTCCAATATATTTTTTATCTCCTGATTCCGTTTCGATTCCTATTTTCCCGTTTCTGCAGACCGGCAGGTACAGCTGGGAAATCTGGTAGTTCTGCGGATTGTCCGGATAAAAGTAATTTTTCCGGTCAAATTTACAGTTTTTCGTGATATCGCAGCCCAGCGCAAGCCCGACTGCCACCGCATATTCCACCACCCGTCTGTTTAAAACCGGAAGCGCGCCCGGCATCCCGGTGCAGACCGGGCAGGTATGGGTATTTGGCGCGCCGCCGAACGCGGTGGAACAGCCGCAGAATATTTTGGTTTTGGTGGCCAGTTCTACGTGAACCTCCAGGCCGATTACGGTTTCATATTGCCTGTCCATATCATGCACCCCTTTCTGGCAAACCATCCCCGGCGGCAAGCGGGCTGCGGCGGTACGTCCCGGTACACTCCAGGGCATATGCGGCGCGGATGATTTTTTTCTCTGCAAAACAGTCTCCGATTAGCTGTACGCCGACCGGAAGCCCCGCTTTATCTGTCCCGCAGGGCGCCGATATTCCAGGCAGGCCGGCTAAATTGACGCTGACCGTATAAATGTCCCCCAAATACATCTTTATCGGATCGCCTGTTTGTTCCCCCAGCCGCGGCGCCGTGAACGGCGCTACAGGCCCTAAAATAATATCAAAACGGGCGAACGCTTTGTCAAATTCCCGCTTGATCAGGGCTTTGGTACGAAGCGCCTTTAAATAATACGCGTCGTAATAACCGGAACTTAACACAAAAGAACCTAACATAATCCGGCGTTTCACTTCCGCCCCAAAGCCTTCGGAACGGGTTTTTTTGTATAAATCGTGAAGCCCCCCGTACTGCCCCGTACGATAGCCGTACTTAATACCGTCAAATCGCGCAAGATTTGAACTTGCCTGCGCGCATGCAATGACATAATAAGCCAAAACGGCATATTCCACCAATCCAAGGTCAAATTCTTCCACAACCGCACCGCAGCCTTCGAGTTTTTTTGCCGCGGAAAAGACAGCCTCTTTTACTTCCGGTTTCAGGCCCGTTCCAAAATACCCCCTTGGAATGCCGACTTTCAAACCGGATGCGTCTTCTTTAAGCGCGGACGTAAAATCCAAATCCTGCCGCTTAACCGACGTTGCATCTTTGTTGTCATAAGACGCAATCGTTTCCAAAACCGCAGCGCAGTCGGCCACATTCCTTGCGACAGGCCCTATCTGGTCTAAAGAAGAGCCATAGGCAACCAGCCCGTAGCGCGATACCGTGCCGTAGGTAGGTTTTATGCCCACAACGCCGCAAAAAGAACTGGGCTGGCGGATCGATCCGCCGGTATCGGACCCCAGGGCATACGGGCATTCCTCCGCCGCAACCGCCGCGCACGACCCTCCGGAAGATCCGCCCGGAACATGCTTTGTATTCCAGGGATTTTTTGCCGGACCAAAATAGGACGTTTCCGTCGTGCTTCCCATAGCAAATTCATCCATATTCGTTTTACCAAACACAATCGCCCCTGCCCGGTTTAAGTTTTCCACAGCCGCCGCAGTATAACGCGGAACAAAATTGCTCAGCATTTTCGAGCCGCAGGTAGTCAGAACGCCCTTTGTGCACAGATTATCTTTGACTGCAACAGGCACGCCGGCAAGCGGGCCGGTAAGCGCGCCTTCGTCAATCTGCTTTTGCACCTTTCCGGCGCGCCTGCGCGCCCCTTCCTCATCTACCGTAATAAATGCGTTTACCGCAGGTTCTTTTCTGCGCACGGACTCCAAAACAGCCTCTGTAGCTTCCAGAACCGAAATTTCCCTCGCCCGGATCTTTTTCCCCAGTTCCAAAGCGGACATACCCGTAATACTCATACGCCCTCCCCTTCCTCCGGGTGCGGTACGGCAGACCGATCCAAAATAGTCTTCGGCGCCAGAAAACCTCCCTTTTTTTGCTCAGGGGCATTGGCAAGCGCATCGCAGCTGCCGTCGCCGTTTGTAACAACATCCTCACGGAACACATTATGGAGTTCAAAAACATGCGACACAGGTTCGGCGCCCGACGTATCAAGTTCATTCAGTCTATCTATATAATCCAGCATTTCAGCCATATCTTTTTTTGCGCGTTCCCTTTCTTCTCCCGACAGTTCCAGTTTTGCCAGAATACCCACATATTCAATTGTTTCGTCCGAAATTATATTTGCCATTGTCTTCTCCTTTAATCTAAAAAACGCCCCGGAATACATAGCTGCATTCCGGGGCGAACCGTCTGGCCATCCGTACCAAGCCCGCATTGGTAAGCGGCAGCGCCGCCGGATTTCTGCCGTCACCCAAAACCAGGCGTCTTTTTCATCGCTTTCACTCTTTATTCAGGTAAATTTATATCACATCCCCTGCAAAATTGCAAGAACAAATTACGCCTCCGCCCGCAACGCATTCCCCGTCATAAAAAACGGCTGCCTGGCCGGGCGTAATGGCGCGCTGCGGTTCGTCAAATACAAAGCGTACCAGCCCTTCTCCCTGCGGATACAAAGCAGCGGCCGCTCCCTTATGCCCATAACGTATTTTTACCGGAAAACGGCTGCCCGGTTCAATCCCGGGCACGCCCATATACTGTACGTTTTGGGCAATAAATTCTTTTGCAAACACATCATTTGGCCCGCCTATCACTACCTCATTGGTATCCGGACGGATTTGAGACACAAACACCGGGTAGCCCATGGCAAGATTTAATCCTTTGCGCTGTCCGATGGTATAATGCGTAATTCCTTTATGCCTGCCTAAAATTTCACCGTCCGCCGTAACAAAATTACCGCTTCCTGGCGCCTTTTCTCCGGCTATGCGTTCAATAAACGCCCCATGATCGTGATCCGGGATAAAACAGATTTCCTGGCTGTCCGGCTTAGCCGCTACCGTAAGGCCGATTTTTTCCGCAAGCGCGCGTATTTCATCCTTCGTATATTCCCCGACCGGCATCCGCGTACGGGAAAGCTGCTCCTGCGTCAGGCTGTAGAGGGCATAGGTCTGATCTTTTCTGGCTGTTTTGGAAGCCGCAACGGCAAACCTGCCGTTGTCCCGTTTTACTATTCTGGCATAATGCCCGGTTGCAATACAGTCCGCTCCAATTTCCATTGCCCGGCGAAGCAGCGATTCCCACTTTACATAGCGGTTGCAGGCGATGCAGGGATTCGGCGTCCTGCCCTTTATATATTCCTCCACAAAATAATCCACTACGCTGCGTTTGAAATCGTCTGCGAAATTCATTACATAGAACGGAATGTCCAGTTTGGCGCATACCCGCCTCGCATCTTCCACCGCGCCCAAAGAACAGCACTCCTGCCCAGACGCTTCCCGCTCTGCGTCTTCCTGCCAAAGGCGCATGGTAACGCCGGTCACTTCATACCCCTGTTCTTTTAAAAGATAGGCGGCCACCGAAGAATCCACTCCGCCGGACATACCTACCACAACTTTCTTTTTTGCCATAATTTATACTCCTGTATTTTTCTTTTTGCAGCCCCGCCATCTATGTTATACCATCCAGGCAGACAAATGCAAGCAGATTCTTCCCGGAATGCCGGTCGATAACTACACTCCCGCATTCTTCGCATACACCTCTACCGAAAACCGGTAGCACAAAAAGAAAAACAAAGCTATCACGCCCACGCTCGCCGCATATACCGGCATCAGGTTCGTATACATCATCTTTTCCAGCGCATGCACCGCAAAATAAGCCGACACCGCCATAACCGCAAACGGCAGCCCGTATGCAGCCTTTAACTCATGGGAAAGCGATTTTTTCAGCGTCCGATGCGCCACGCCCAGTTTTTTGAGCACCGCATAACGTTCCTGCTCCTCAAACGCGTCATTATAAAGCTTCATAAACAGCACGCTCCCGCTTGCCAGGACAAATACCAGAAACATAAAAATACATACCGTATACAGTACCTTAATCCACTCAATATCGCTGCTGTTTGGATCGACCGTCACCCTTGCAATCTCCCCATTTCCTTCCGCGTTTAACGTATCCAGTTCATCCACGGAAGCCGCAAAATTATAAATATCCTCAATCCGGTAATTGTACGTATACATCTGCTCCCCGAGCGGCAGAAGACGCGCGTACTCCGCGTCGCTTACCATATAAAAACTCATGATTTCCTGTAAATACCCCATATAAGGCACATTCACCTCCGCCACCTGGCGGTAGGTTTTCCCATTCAGCGTTTCGGTCCGGCCCGTCCTGGCAGTCAGAAGCGAAAGCAGGTACAAATGGGAAATCTCAACCATTTCATCATCCTGCAGCGCCTCCGTTTCAAATTCCAGCCCGGTCAGTCCCGCCAGCTCCTTTACCTTTGAATACGGCAGGACGGCATAATTGCGGCTCGTAAACGCCGTATCAAACAAAGAAGCGTCAATCGCCAGAAACGGAATCTGCGCGCCATACGAAATCCGGTTGTCTTTTTCAATCAAAGGGCGGATCACCCCGTCCAGATCCTGCCTTGCGCTCAAAAACTGGTACGTATACGTATTCCGGAAATGGACAATGGAACGGTACCTGTATTTCATCGCAACCCCGGTTGCAAGCGCCGTCACGGAGCACAGCATCAGCACGCAGGTCATGGCATACGTACGGTAATTCTTCTTCATGCGGAAAATCACGTTATTGACCCAGAGGTTTCTCTGTTTTTGATATAAAAACGCCTTCTTTTTTGCAAGGCTTTGAAACAGCATCGGCAAAAACCCTCCAAAGAGAAGGTACACGCCGATAATCACCAGAACAACCGCCGCAAACACATTGCCCATAACCTCCTGCCCGCCTTCCTTTACGGCAAGGAAGTAGCCTGCCGCAAGCGTGCCGATTCCCAAAACCGCCTTAAACCACAGAACAACCGGATTCTGCCTGACAAATTCGTTGACCCGCGATGCGGATACCAGTTCAAGCACGCTGCTCCTTACAATATTGACATATCCTTTTACGGCAAACAAAAGATACATCACCAGATAGACGCCCGCCGTAACCAAAACGGGCTTTACCGCAAAGCGAACGGAAATATCGACCGAAATCTCAGAAACGGCAAGCAGTATCATCTGGAACAGATATGTGGTAAGTATGCCGAAGCAAACGCCCAGCGCCAGCGCACAGCTGCCGATAAACGCCGTTTCAATCAAATACAGAGTACCGATTTTCTGGTTGTTTAACCCCATAAATACATAGATGCCGATCTCCTTTTTCTGCCTGGTCAAAAACACGTTCGTCGCATACCACAGAAAGAAAAACATAAAGCAGCCGAGCACAAAGCAAATCGTTTGCACCAGAATATCGATATATTCCCGGTTATGCTCTCCAAGCACTTCAAACAAATCCGACGAAAGAATATTCTGGAAATTTAAAAACACTAAAACCGTAAACGCCAGCGACACGATAATTGCAAGATAATTTTTAAAGCTGCTCTTAAAATTCGCCATTGCCAGTTTGGTCATGCTCACGAGAAATCACCTCCCATGGAAGCCTGCATGTCAACGATTTTATCGTAAAACGCCTTCCGGTTGTCCCCGCGGCTGATCCGGCACCGGATCTGCCCGTCGCTTAAGATATAGACGTCCTTCGCGTAAGATGCGCTGAACGCGTCGTGCGTCACCATTAAAATCGTCGCCTTGCCGCCGTCGTTTACCGCCTTAAGGCATTCGAGCAATTCCCTGCCCGAACGGGAATCAAGCGCCCCGGTCGGTTCGTCCGCAAGCAGTAAGTCTGGTTCTGTAATCATTGCCCGCGCCACGGCAGTCCTCTGTTTTTCACCGCCTGAAACTTCATAGGGGTATTTTTTTAGCAAGTTGGAAATCCCTAACATGGGAGCTAGCCGTTGTAATTTTGGCTCCATATCCTTATGCTTTTTTCCGGCAAGCACAAGCGGGAGATAAATATTGTCTTCTAACGTTAAGGTATCCAACAGATTAAAGTCCTGAAAGACAAATCCCAAATGTTCCCGTCGGAATTTTGCAAGATCGCCGTCTTTAATGGATACGGTATTTTTCCCATTTAACAGCGTTTCTCCGTCTGTCGGGCGGTCAACGGAAGCTAAAATATTTAACAGAGTTGTCTTTCCGGAACCGGATTCCCCCATAATTGCAGTGTATTCCCCTTTTTCAACAGAAAAATTTACATCTTTCAATGCGACGGATTTATTTCCGCCAAAACGTGTTGTATATACTTTTTTTAAATGATTCACTTCTAAAAATGCCATATTGTTTTCCTCCTTTGATGAGATTACTATATCAAAAAAAGAAATGTCCTGCCTTAGCTTTAGCTTACATTTCTTTTCGGAAACTTACAATTTTGTAAGGGTGGGGAAACGCATAAAAAATAGCGCCTTTAAATTTTGTTTTTGCCATGGGAAGTTTTTTGCATATTGCTATAGGATACTGGCAGCGGTCAGTTATGTGTCAGTTAGAAAAAGAGTTCTACTTTCGTTCCGCCTTCTTCTTTCGAAGTTACTGTAATTTCATGTCCAAGCTGGTTTAAAATTCTTTTGGAAAGATACAGCCCGATTCCGGTGGACTGTTTCTGGATTCTGCCGTTGCATCCGGTAAACCCTCGTTCATATATCCGTGGCAAATCTTCCGGCAAAATGCCAATCCCCGTATCTTCTAAAATGAGAGAGCCTTTTTTATTTGGGTTCATGTAGATGGAAACCGACCCTTGTTTCGTATATTTTAAAGAGTTGGATAATAACTGTTTTAGGACAAACAAAAGCCATTTTTCATCGGTTGCCACGGATACGTCAGATTCTTCCAAATGAAGGGAGATTCGTTTTGCAATAAAAGACCGCGCAAAATGTTTTACTGCCTGTTTTACAATGTCAAACAAACGGTAATTTTGCAAGACAAGATCCGAGTGAAGCGTATCCAGACGCACATACTGCAAAGAAGTGTCCACATACTGCTCAATTTCAAACAGCCTTTTAGCAAATTCACGGCGCAGGGCGTCAAAATCTTTTACATTTTCATTTTGTAACATAAGCTCCATGGCAGTAATCGGCGTTTTAATCTGGTGCGTCCAAAGCGTCAGGTATTCCTGACGTTCCCTTGCCGCTTCGTTGTTTTTTTTCACAGATGAATGAAACCAGATAAGGAGAAAACTCAAAATTTTGTTTAAGACAGTAGACATAACAACGTGGAGTGAATATCTTATCTGGAGAAAATAGAAAATGGCAAATATATTATTTGAGAAACTGGGCGGCAAATATGAGCGGCAAGGAGATTACTTAATACCATGCTTGACTGTACTCGCCGAAGAAGAACAGCCGATAGGCACATGGGGACAGCGGCATCTGGACTATCTG
>OFHB01001196.1_pt1 | contig 15372 bp, 22 predicted proteins | sample 1521881 | NCBI WGS metagenome assembly OFHB01 (sample SAMEA3504090, study PRJEB24116) | mouse gut metagenome | biome: mouse gut; feature: mouse-associated habitat; material: faeces | place: Denmark | collected 2011
TAAATTAAAAATTTTGTGTAGGAATAGCTTGACAAACTCCTACACTATGATATATGATCATTACGGGCAGTGCAAGTCCCAAAAAGAAAAAGGAAGAGGTAAAATCGCCTTTCGTAGTCACCTTTCATAAAGTCCTTTCTAAAGTAAGTTTACCTCCTCCATAATACCGTTTGCAATTTCTGCGGAGGTGTCGATCATGCTCATCAAATGCCCCGAGTGCGAGCTGCAAGTCAGTGATAAGGCTCCAGCCTGTCCACACTGCGGTTACCCTATGAAGCCAACCGTCAAACGAAAGCCTCGTGCGAAAAACAACAAACGAAGACGCCTCCCCAACGGCTTCGGTCAGATCAGCGAAATAAAAAACCGTAACCTTCGTAATCCCTTTCGGGCGATGGTTACGGTCGGAAAGACCCAAGATGGAAAGCCTATTTGCAAACCCCTTAAGCCGGAGTCGTATTTTCCAACTTACAATGATGCGTATGCGGCCCTCGTAGAATATAACAAGAACCCATATGACCTGGAGCCGTCTATCACAGTGAAAGAGCTCTATGACAAATGGTCAGAGGAGTATTTTAAGACCTTGAAGGCAGAGGGCAGTGTTCGTGGCGTTGAATCGGCCTGGGCCTACTGCTCCGCAGTCTATGGTATGCGGGTTATGGATGTTCGTGCCCGTCATATAAAGGGCTGTATGGAAGAGGGGACGGCCACCGTCAGAGGCAAAGAGCAGCACCCCAGCGCCTCCATGAAGAACAAAATCAAATCCCTGTTTAACCTCATGCTCGACTATGCCCTTGAGTACGAACTGGTCGACCGGAACTATTCTCGCACATTCAACCTTACCGAAGAGACCATCAAAGAGATCCAGACCGTAAAGCAAGAGCACATCCCATTCAGCGAAGACGAGATGAGGCGACTCTGGGCCCATGTTGACGACAAACGGTTTGTAGATGTCATGCTGATCCAGTGCTACTCAGGCTGGCGTCCTCAGGAACTTGGTCTGCTGGAACTGGAGAACGTAGACCTCGAAAACTGGACGTTCCAAGGTGGTATGAAAACTGACGCCGGCATGGACCGGGTCGTCCCCATCCATTCAAAGATACGTCCCCTCGTTGAACGAAAATATAAAGAGGCCCTGTCTATCGGCAGCAAGTACCTCTTCAACTGTACGGATGGCCGGAGCGGTAAGCCCACGATGATGACGTACCAGCGATACCAAAAAGGTTTCGGCATGGTTCGGGACGAGCTGAAGCTAAATCCAGAGCACCGTCCGCACGATGGCAGAAAGCATTTTGTCACGGCTGCTAAAAAGGCCGGCGTTGACGAGTATGCCATCAAGTATATGGTCGGCCACAAGATTTCGGACATCACTGAAAAAGTTTACACCCAGCGAGAATTTGAGTGGCTGAAAACAGAAATCGAAAAAATAAAATAGCGTGTATGGCTTGCGCTGTTCCACAGCCAATGCTATAATTCTGCCGAGATGAACAGCTTAAAAAGCATCTTGAAATGGAAGGAGGTGGAATTGTGGCATCGAAGCAGTACATTCCGTACGACCGCTTTTACAAGCCAAAAGACAGAGTGAGAGTTGCCCGATTTTTGGTTTCACGCTCTCGCAATCCACAAGAAAGAGCGTATTCCATACTCGACTTTTTACAGTGGGCAAAAGTAATTCCACAGCAGCCGCTCGGTATTCGCAGTACCGGGCGGTTCGCTTTTCCTTCCGCTTCAAGACGCTTTTTAGGCGTCAGTCTCCCAAAGGTTCCCTTGGTCGTCAGGCACAAACCTGCGACTGCCCTCCGGGTTTATCGCATGAGCGACATCCGTAGTGTGTCGGCACTCGAATCCTCTTTTGTAGCAACCGGTTTTCGAGCACGTTTCGACATTGCCATCGCATAAATATAAGGTTTCTTGCATAGCAAATCCTCCGTTCGAGAATGTAGGAGTAGCTGTATAGGAATAATACAGGAACAATATATGAGTTATCTACATTTCAACACTTTTATCCACTTCTGTCTACTGCTCAAACTATTGAAATAACGGCGTTTAGAAGAGGGTGGCAGCTAAAGATGTTTCTATCATATAACATATTTTGCTTGACTATACAATATTCGACTGTTGGATAAATGTAATTGTATTTTCTCCCTTTTTATGGTATAGTGTATATACAAACTACTTGGGCAAATCCTTTATAAACTCACTCTCCATTATCACCGCTGATAACAATTTGATAACAGCCCATCGTATAGGCTGGATAATATGGATATATCAAATAATCAAAAGAACAGGGCATCATATTTCTAAAGCAAAATCCGTTAGAATATGATACCCAGCAACGAGTGGGAATAGATAGAAAACTCCCGGAAAGCCGCATAGCTGCTGGCTTTCCGGGAGTTGTTATATAGGGATTGCGTGTATTCCGCGTGCATGTATCAATCGCAGGGACTTGGCAGTCACCATTGATTTCTTCCTTTCCCCATGATAAAATCGGCTCTGACAAGGAGGTGTTGCGAAATGACGCGCTTATTTCCTTTTTCCGCAGATGTCTATGCTCCGTGCAAGGTCTAATATAGGACGATCCCTGCACGGAGCATTTTCTCCATTTTAATGTAAATTGATCGTCCGCATTAGGCTTTGCGTTCCATGTAACTGCAATCATTATTGTGTAAGGAGCAAAGCCATGAAAAATTTAATATTTATAAAAGAATTACGCAGTTTTTTACTTTTATGGGGTTCGCAGGCCGTCTCCGAATTAGGTACGGCTATGACCAGCTATGCGCTAATCATCTGGACTTATGAGCAGGAGGGGACGGCGTCCAGTATAACGCTTTTAACAATCTGTTCCTTTTTGCCGACAATTTTCTTTCGCTTTATAGCAGGGGCTTTGGCGGATCGTTGGAATAAAAAGCGTATTATGCTGTGCGCTGATTTGATAGCCGCTTTCGGGACGGTAGCCGTCCTTACGCTGTTTTCCTTTTCAGCCCTTATGGCATGGCATTTATATGTTATCAACGTTTTGCTTAGTTTTATGAATGCCTTTCAAAATCCGGCTTCTTTTGTCGCGACCAGTTTGTTGGCGCCGAAAAAATATTATACCAGAGTTGGCGGACTGCAGAGCCTTTCCGGTTCGGCTATTTCCATTCTGGCTCCGGCATTGGGCAGCTGTCTGTTAGCCTTTGGAGGTATGACGGCAGTTCTGGTGTGTGACCTGGTAAGTTTCTCCGCCGCGTTTTTTACGCTGCTGTTCTTCATTAAGATTCCAGAAATAAAACATCCGGAGGAGAGCGCCCATGCGCCGTTTCTAAAAAGCTGCCTGGAAGGAATACATTACCTGTGGGAGCGCTCAGTCCTATTACGGATTACTCTTTTCATTGCCATCATCAATTTTCTTGCCAAACTGGGCAATGATGGAATGATTGCCCCCTTTGTTTTGGGTAGAACCAATAACAGCCAGCAAGCGCTTGGCATGGTTCAAAGCGCTGTGGCATTAGGATTGCTTACAGGAAGCCTCCTTGTTACTATGATGAAGCCTGCGAAGAACAAGCCAAAGGTCGTTTTCGTAACCACCGCTTTCGTTTTTGCGGGCAACGTAGTACAAAGCCTATCCTTTTCCCCCTTGGTTTGGTGTATTGCCGCCTTTGCGTCATATATCCCCGCAGTCATAATGAACGCTAATTTAACAGCAATCCTGCGCGAACACATCCCGCTTGAGATGCAGGGACGTGTCTTTTCCGCAAAGGATACATTGCAAAACTGCACAATTCCATTAGGGTTATTTTTCGGCGGTATATTGGCGGACCATGTCATAGAACCGTTTATGACGTCAGATTCGCCTATGCAAAAGATCCTTTCTCATTTTTTTGGTTCGGGAAACGGATCAGGAGCGGCTGTTATGTTCTTTAGCGTAGGAATCCTTGGAATCGTCATAAGCCTTTCACGTTTGAGAAAGCCGATTTACAAAGATTTAAATCAATAAGTGTAGATTTGACCGCTGCTATTACTTTGGCGAAGCAGCATCGGCGTATAGCGGCAGGATATATCCCGAAGTCGGTATTTCCTGCAAAACCAGAAAGGCCTCTTGCGCAGACAACAGGTTTGCGCAAGAGGCCTTTCATTTTCAAGCGTCGAGAAATAAGAACATTAAGGAGAAAATATGCGCCGGATTTGTTGCGCATTAGCTTTTTGGAACACTTTATTTTACAAAGCATTTAAGATATGGGTATGGCATGGAAGGTATTTTAACCTCTGTTTTCGGGGACGCTTCCCCTGCCAAAGTTCCTCTTGACTTTTATAAAAAAGTCAGGTATAATGCAGAGCATGGAGATGTCGCGTAGCTGGTCGAGCGCGCACGATTGGAAATCGTGTATACCTCAAAAGGGTATCGAGAGTTCGAATCTCTCCATCTCCGCCACAGTAAAAGCCTTGCGCCTCAATGGGTGCAAGGCTTTTTTTCCGTCTGGATCATGGCATTTACCCTTTATTTTACCCTTTACAGGCGTTTTACCCTTTAGCGGCGAGGTTGTCATAGTAGCTCTGCATCCGCGCTGCCGTGTCCTTCATCATCTGTTCGGAGGTATGGGCGTAGACGTTGAGGGTGAAGCTGGCCGTGGCATGACCGAGAAGGTCCTGGACGCTCTTAATGTCCGCGCCGCTGGCAATGGCAACTGTGGCCGCAGTGTGCCTGAGGTCATGGGGCCTTGCGTCCGGCCTGCCGATGCTGGCGGCAATCTTCTTGAAATTCTTGTAAAACGTCAGGATCACGTAGTGCCGTCCCAGTTCATTCGTAAAAACCAGGTCGTCTTGGTTGCTCCAGGCCGGGCCAGCTTTCAGCCGGTTCTCCGTCTGCTTCCGCTTTTCCGCCCTCAGATATTCAAACGCAATCGTCGGCGGCTCGATGGTTCGGGGCTTGCCGCTCTTGGTGGTAGGGGAAAGGAAGTATTCACAGCCGCCTGTCTTCTTCTGCTGGAGCTGTTGGCTGATGGTGATCCTCCCTCGCTGGAAATCCACTTGTTTCCACGAAAGGCCCAGGCATTCCCCTTCCCGCAGTCCGGCAAACAAGCAGAGGGCGTAAGCGTTGCGCATGGGGGAGTCCTCTATAGCGGCGAGGAATAAGGGAATCTCACTGTCTGACAGCGGCTTAATCTCCCGCCGCTCCACTTTGGGCCGCTCTGCACCGTCACAGGGGTTTGTCCGGATGATACCCTGCTTGATAGCCACGCTGAACGCTTTATGTAAGACTGCGGAGACATTCTGCACCAGCTTCCCGGAGAGGCCGGCCTTTATCATGGAGTTATACAGTTTCTGGATATGAGTACCCTTGACCACCTGCAGCTCCATAGCGCCAATGGCGGGGTTGATGTGGTTCCTGATCAGGCCGGAGTAGGTTTGCATTGTCAGGAGCTTTACCTTGCCCTCACAGAAGGTAGCGAGCCATTCCTGCATCCACTCTGAAACCTTGATCTTGTTCGGGGCCTGATAGATGCCGCTGTCCAGATCGGCCACGGCCTGTGCCAGCTTCTGCCGGACCTCCTTCTGGGTGGAGCCGTAGACGCTGCGCTGGATCTGTTTGCCGGTGCCGGGGTCCCGGCCTACGGTGAAACGGGCTTCCCAGCGTCCATCCGGACGCTGCCGGATCGTGCCGCCGCCCTGGGCGGCTCTGGTGCTTTTTCTTGCCATTGCAATTCCTCCTTGTTTCTGGTATGATAGGAGGGCAGAGCGTCCGCCAAGACTTCTGCCCTATTGCCGTCCCCGGTGTTGAGAGCGCCGGGGGCGGTTTTTATTTTTCGACATCATCTTCTAAGTTTTGCTTATATTGATTCACATAATCGCATATAACTGCATTGATAAATTCTTCATTATTAGAGTAGTCCTTCTTAAAATCGTCATAAAGTCGAGGTAAATCTTTAATGATTTTTGCGAACATGAACGATTCGTGCTCAGTTTCGCTTGGTGAAAGTATGCTATGCGGCATAGGTTTATATAGTGACATCAAAAATAGATTTTTGGACGATCTTACTTTTTCTTTATAATTTTCCCAATCCTTCCTATTTGGAGCACATTCGCCTATAATTTTTACTCCAACTGAACCCCATACAGAGGCGGAAAGATATTCTATCATGTCGTAAAATCCACCATCGGAACAAAGGATATAGTCCGCTACTGTAGACATATAGCTAGAAGGAGAATCCTTTAGGTCCGATAAAAATTGGACGGCTTCTGCACTCAAACCTGTGTAGTTGCAGATTTGCCTAATATCGCCGTTCATTTCCTTTTCGTGGGATAGTCCAAGTAACCAGTCAGCAGAAACCCCGCATTTTTCCGCTATTACTTTTATTCCTAAAGCGTCCGGGATTCTCTGTCCTGCCGAATAAAATCCAACTGTTGCCCGCGACATATCAAGTTTTTCTGCAAATTCCTTTATGGTCATGTCACCCATAAGCTCATTAAATGCGGTCTGAAACTCTGGAAAGCGAACGGGAGCAGCCTTTTTTGCTCTACTCATTAGCAAAAACCTCCTGATAAATCTCGTATTGTACATATTAGAAGATAAATTTCTCCGTTTATTGATTTTTCTCTTTTCGTTTGTTATAATCAGATTGTAGCACAACAACCAGAGAAAGGCAAGAGAAAAATAAAAACAAAGGAGGACCATCAAATGGCAGAAATGACCTTAGAGGAACGCGCCAGAGAGGAACGCCGGGAATACTTCCGGCAATGGCGGTCTAAAAACAAGGACAAAGTCCGGGAGAACAACCGCCGCTATTGGGAGAAGCGAGCAGCAATGAAAGCCCAGGTGGAAACAGGGCAGGAGGAGGTGGGCTAATGTCGGACAAGCTTTCCCCTCTGGCCGTCTCCGCCGCCGAGGCCGCACGGCTATTGGGCGTGTCGAGGCCCACACTGTACCAGCTCTTGAACCGAGAAGATTTCCCAAGCTTCCGGGTGGGCAACTGGGTCCTGGTCAGCGTGGCCGGGTTGCAAGAGTGGATCGAGCGGCAGACAAAGGCGGTGGCCCAATGAGCGAAAAGAAAAAGGCCCCCACCAGCGCGGCAACGCTGACAGGGGCAGTGGAAAACGGGCGCGTGTGCAAAACGGTCCAGTCTCCCACCTCAGAGCATACCACATCCCCCGCCGAGAATCAACCTTTCCGGATCGCTGACCTGCTCCACCCCGGCGCGGGAAATGCCATTCCTCGGCGGGACCTGATAGCCCTGACCGGCCTGTCCGACCGGGAGCTGCGGCAGATGATCGAGGCGGAGAGGCGGAAGGGAACCCCGATCCTGTCGGACAATATCCGCGGCTATTTCCTCCCGGGGGATTCGGCGGAGCGTGACCGTTGCGTCCGGAGCCTCCGCCGCCGAGCTGGGGAGATCATGGAGACAGCAGCGGCAATCGAACAGGCGGAGGTGTAAGCGTGGCAGAAAGAAGAATGTTTGCGAAATCGGTGATAGGTTCCGCCCGGTTCCTGCGGATGCCGTCCACTTCCCGTCTGTTGTACTATGACCTGGGAATGCAGGCTGACGATGACGGCGTTGTCGAGGCGTTTTCCGTCATGCGGACTACCGGGGCCACGGAAGATGATTTGCGGGTTCTAGCATCGAAAGGATTTGTCAATGTCCTCAATGATGATCTTGTGACCTACATAACAGACTGGAGCCGAAATAACTATATTCAGAAAGACCGATACCACCCCAGTATTTACAAAGAAATCCTTGTCAAATTAGCCGATGGTTCCATAATGGATACAGGCTGTATACAGAGTGTATCCGAAATGGATACCCAGGTTAGGTTAGGTAAGGTTAGTATAGGGGAGAATGGGGCGGACAAGCCGCCCGCTCCCACTCGAAAGAAACACGGCCAGTATGGCTGGGTGAAGCTGACCGACAGCGATTATAGCCGCCTGTTAAACGATCTGGGCCAGGCCGAGGTCGAGCGGTGCATCGCATACATAGACGAAAGCGCCCAGGCTACCGGCAACAAGAACAGGTGGCGGGACTGGAACCTGGTGATCCGCCGGTGTCACCGTGACGGCTGGGGGCTCTCCCAGCAGCAGAAGAGCGGAGGGGATAAGTTTGATGGATATTTCTGATGTTCTACTCTTCCAGGAGCGATTCCTGGACCCCGCCCTGAACACCGGCCTGTGGTGGTGCCTGGATTATGACGGCGTGGAGGCCGTACAGGTCAATGCCGTCTGTAAGGCCATGTCGTCCACCTGGGAGGACGTGGGGCTGTGCCGGGAGTTCGTGGGACAGTTTCCGTTCATCCTGGTCGCGGTCCCGCCCGGAAACGCCCAGCGGGAGATCGCGGACGAGCTACTGGCCCGGTTTGGCGCGTTCGTCTGTCTGCCCGCCGATGACGCGTGGCATGGCTGCGCCACGGTCCAGGAGCTGCGGGACAAGGGCGGGATCAGGGCCGTGGAGCGGCTTCTGCTGGGATGCCGGGAGCTACCGGTCAACGGGCTCTTGAATATCTCCGACGTGCAGCCGGACGAAGCGGTAAGCAAAAACCGGACCTTCTCCGGACTGCCTGCGCTGGACCGGGCCGTAGGCGGCTTCTCCGGCGGGGAGCTGTCGGTATGGACCGGAAAACGGGGCGAGGGCAAAAGCACCCTTCTCAGCCAATTTATTCCCGAGGCCATAGCAAGAGGAAAGCGGGTGTGCGTCTACTCCGGAGAAATGCCCGCCGCCAGCTTTAAGTCCATCCTGTACCAGCAGATCGCCGGGAGCGGCAATATTTACCGGCAGACAGACACGGTCACCGGGAAGGAGCTGCACGCTGTCAGCGTCACAGCCCGGGAGCGGATCGACAAATGGCTTGACCGGCGGGTGTTCATTACAGATATCCGGACGTCCAACGCCCACGACGAGGACAACATCCTCAGCCTGTTCGAGTACGCCCAGCGGCGTTGGCACTGCAGCTCGTTCGTTGTGGACAACGTCATGACTGCCGCGCTGAAGGACGAGGGCAAGTTGGGCCAGTGGCGGGCGCAGTCCGTGTTCGCTTCCCGGCTGGTAGCTTTCGCAAAGCGGTTTGATGTTCACGTCCACTTGGTCGCCCATCCCCGGAAGACCCGGGACGGCAATTTCGATTCTGACGATGTAGCTGGTACCGCCGACCTGACGAACCGTGCCGACAACGTTTTCCGGGTGGGCCGGGTCCCGGACGAAAAGGTGGCGGAAATGGGCTGCTCGGCGGGGATCCGCATTTTGAAGAATCGCCGGTATGGTGACCGTGGAACGATCCAGCTTGATTTTGACCCGGTGACCCGGCGGTTTTATCAGGCGGGCGGATCGCCATACCGGAAGTTCGATTGGGAGGTGGAACGATGATCTGGGTTTGCGAGTATTCGCTGAAGCAGAATGCGTTCCACATCGATACCCTGGACCGGGTCCTGGAGGCAAACCGGCAGGCGGTAGTCCAGGGAGAGGAGCCTGGGTATGTTATTCTCTGCATTGCCGCTGACAGCGAGGCAGCACATGCCTTTACCCGGAAATGGGAGGTGGAGCATGGGCGGTAGATCAAGCCAGCGCAAGGGCCGCGCCGCCGAGCTGGAGCTGTCCCGTATCCTCCAGGGCCACGGGTACCCGGTGGAGGCTGGCCGCGCCCGGAGCTACGGGGATGTGCCGGACGTGACCGGCCTCCCCGGGGTGCATATCGAGTGCAAGCGGGCGGAGGCCCTGCGGTTGTCTGAATGGATGGCCCAGGCTCGGCGGGACGCTGCCCGGTTCGGGGACGGCTTCCCCGCCGTGTTCCACCGGCGCAGCCGGGAGGGCTGGCGGGTAACGATGGATCTGCCCGACTGGCTGGAGCTGTACCGTAGTTACCGCCCCGCCGAAGACAGTAACCACGGAGGATAGGATATGTACTGCGTGATACAGGAGGTTCGGCGGAAAAAGCCGGACCCATACGGCGAACATAAAGAAATCATCCCCGATCTGCTGGAGATGTCCATCAACGGCGTGGAGCAGGTCCCGATCTGGCAGTGGAGATGGAGCGAGGAGCGTTTTGAGCGGCCCCGCCTGGAGGCTTACAAAATCAGCATCCACCAGAGCTTCCGGGAGGGCGGCGCGGTCAGAAAGCGGCAGTATGCGGTCTGTACCATGTCCTACTACGACATCTGTGAAAACTGGTGGGGCGACTGCATCGTTGGCGGGGAGAGTGCCCTGGCTAAAAAGGTGGGCATGGATGCCGCCGAGCTGTATGAGATCATCGAGGCCAAGCTGGGTCCCCTGCGGGAGCGTCTGGAGGCCGATTTCCACCAGTCCGCCGAGTATCAGGCCAAACAGGAACACCAGCGGATTCTGGATGCCCACAGAAAAGCCCGGTCCGCCTTTTCCAAACGGTACGGCGTAGATGGGGGCGAATATGACCGCTGCTATGACGTATTCGGCGTGCTGCGGAACAAGGAGTACCTGGCAAAGATCAAGGCGGACCGCAAGGCCCGGAAGCAGGAGGAACAGGCCCGATGGAGTAGTTACCGGGAAAGCTGGCAGAGTACCTACAGCGGAGGCAGTTCTGGTGGTTACTCCGTCCCTGTCCGCAGTACCTACACCGAGGAGGAGACGGCTATCTTGAAGCAGTTTTACCGCAGCCTGTCCAAGACCTACCACCCCGACTTGAATCCTGGCGCGGACACCACAGCGGCAATGCAGCTGCTGAACAAGCTGAAGGAGACATGGGGCGTGTAGACCTCGGCGGCAAAGTGTGGAAAATGCCCAAAAGTGCCAACAGAAAAAAGAGCCTTAACTCGACTTTTTGGATGCCCTGAAAATATAACGGAAAATAATGTTTGCCTACTTGGGAAAACTTGATGTTAGCAAATGTTAACCTTCAGATATCTCAGGCCCTAAAAAGGGACCGTGAAAACCTGAGATTCGGCAGCTGGCGGATATGTTGGAGCTGTTCAAGTGAAGCGAGAAGGAACCGAAAATGAACAACGAGAATTTGCGCCCATTCAACACCATGTCCCCGGAGGAACACCGGGAACTATCCCGGCGTGGCGGTATCGCGTCCGGGGAGCGGCGGCGGTATCTGGCGGATCTGCGGCTGGAGATGATCGAGGCTCTGGCCGGGTATGACCTTGCGCGGGAGACGCGGGAGGAATACCGGCGGGCTATTCGGCGGTACGTCAGGGAGGAGCGCAAAAAGAGGAGGCAGTCATGACGCTGGGGGAATTGGAAAAGTCCATAGCGGAGCTGCGCTCCCGCCCTCTCCTGCTGGTCTGCCGGGACGGAAAAGGCCGGCAGAAGATCATGGGCCTGGAGGAATGCCGCCGAACCGGCAGCGTCTATGTCCACATTGCCGCCGATGATCTGGACGCTCTGCTGTCGGCGGAGCTGGGCGGGGATAACGCCCAAAATCGCCAGAAAAACGCAACATAAAAAAGGGGCATCCAGACAAGGATTTTCGGGGGCAGGATGTTGGGGAAAGTTGAAAAAGGCAGAGCTTCTACCGTGATTTAGATGAGGCGGACTTCAAGGAGTTTGGACAGCTCGCATTTGAAATGCGGGCTGTGAAGAATCAAGGCACTCGTGGCGCCAAGTACGAAAAGGTCTATCGCCTGACCGAGGAGCAGGCCGTCCAGGAGCGCGGGGACCGGCCTCCAGCCTTTAACCACCCGCAGACAAGGGCCGCTGTGCCATGCCTTTGCGCAGGAAGCTGGAGGGATTTCGGGGGTATGCTGTATTTTAAGCAGACCCCGCCAGGTATTCGCATTTCAAATGCGGAAAATGGGCACTGATTTGCCCCTCCTGCAAAGGTAGCGAAACGCCACGTTAGCTGGCCCGCCGTTTTGGCGGGTCAGGGGGCGTGGAACGCGACAGACCGCAGGTGAGGGAATAGAGGGGGCATACCCAAAAGCTACCCACAGTAACCGATCCAACTCTGGACGGGGTAAGCTCAACCGGCAGGTGCGATATCGCGGAGATTAGCACGCAAAGGGGTCGGTTTCAAACAGACTCCTTTTTCGGGAGCAAAGATCGGGTGTAAAAACACGCAAAGGCCGGGGGCATCTTCACCCCCCGGCCTTGCCGTCTCATGCACTGGCAATCATGACCACGAACAGCGTCACGACCGCCACCATCAGCACGCCCCAGCCTCCGCACAGCGCGGCCACGGCCCAGACCATCCCCGCATATACCCCCGCCGCCGCAAGGACGCAGAGGGCCTTAAAACGCCCCTCCGGCATCGGCCTGCGCTCGAACTCGAAGACGGTGCCGTTATGCTCCAGGCGGATCCTCATGCTATCCCCTTCCCATATGTCAGCGTGACAACAGCCCTCTTGCCCTGCGCTGCCTGCTTGCATTTCACCACGTCAACGGCCACCTTTTGACCGATTGCAACATTGCCGGACTCCATTGTCTCGATCCGGCGTGTCTCCAGCCGCAGAGCCGCAAAATAACCGATAGCCCTGCCGCCCGTTGGACGGTCTGGCCTGCCATACACGAACCCAGGCTTTTCCCGCAGCTGGTTTACCAGGAAGAGCGTGCATCCAGTGACATGGAGCAGGCCGGTGAGGATAGGCAGGCATTTTGACATGATCTTTGCCTGCTGATTCCGAGGCGGACCATATTTATCGTTTATACCCACTCGCATATCCTCCCCGGTAGGGAATGCCGTTACAGTGTCGATCACTACCGCGCTGAAGCCGCCAATAGCCGCAGTCTGACAAGCGTCTAAGGCATCCTCCAGCGTGTCTACGTTCAGCAGATACAACTCCCGCCCCCTGAGTATGTACGGGCTCAGTCCGTGGTCAGCGTCTGCATACAGGACCGCCCCGCCGGTCTGCTGGGCCAGATGGAGCGCAAGAGCTGTCTTGCCGCTGCCATCGTTCCCGTGGATCTCCACGATTCGGCCCCGGGGAATGCCCCCGCCGGTCACAGCGTCAAGCTGGGGGACACCGGTAGATATGATCTCCTGCGGAGCTGTCCCATAACCGATATTGGCCTCACAGGTCTGGTTGATGGTTTCCAATAAAGCTGCCTTCAAAATTTGATCCTCCTATTGATTTTTGGAGGGGGCCGGGTGTATAATGGCCCTGACCCCCTCCGGGGTGGTTGTTGCGGCTCCGCTATCTTGCTTTGGTCGGCTGGGATAGCGGGCCTTTCTCATACGCTGAGTACAAAGCGGGTGGTTGTGGTCTGGCGGCTGTACTGTCCGTAGAGGTCGGCGTGGTCGGCCTTGAAGCTCTTGGAATCAAACCGGCTGGAGCTAACGTTCTTCCACGTGGCCTTCCAGCCGTCCCCCTGGAGGACTTCCGCGCCCTGCTCCACCATTGCGGCCTTGAGTTTGTCGGTCAGGGCCTCGGCCTCCGCCTGCAGCTCCTCGATCATCTGCCGGACGCTCATCAGGTCCCGGGCGGTGCTGTTCAGTTCGTTCATGCTCATCGTGATTTCTCCTTTCGATTATTCCGGGGCCTGCCGAGCATCTTCCTGGCTCTTGCCGCTTAGGGGGCGGCTCACATGGTATGTGGCTCGGCACGTTGGGGCGCTTTCGGCCTGGACGGCTTGGTTACCGCTTCTCCCGGCCCCCGGTGGAGGTCTGTTCCCTCCTGACATTATGAATTATACTATATGTTCCCATAGAAATCAATTGGCAGAATAGCTAAATATGTTCCCATATATCTGTGCATTTTATCTATGGACACATATATGCTTTTATGGTATAATTATGGTAAAGGTGGAGAAGAATGCCCAATATCTCGGGCCTCCCCAGGAAAGGAGAAAAACCATGCCAGTTAGTGATGCACAGAAGAAAGCTTCTGTTAGATACTTGGAAAAATTGGACGAAGTAAGAATCAGAATGCCTAAAGGCAAGAAGGCCACCATCCAGGCCCACGCGGAGGCCCGCAGCGAGTCCGTGAACGGCTTCATCAACCGGGCGATACAGGAGACTATGGAGCGGGACAATGACGTTCCAGGCCCCTCTGGGGGCCGGAGAGAGGGCGACGAGGGAGGTGTACCGAATGAGTAACCGGGAAAAGGTCATTGCTTTGCTGGAGAATATCCCAGAATACAAGATCGGCTATGTGCTGGCCTATGTCCAGGGCCTTACCGCCGATGAGGACGCAGACGATGCTTTTTGCCAGCAGCTGTATGAGCGTTACCAGAATGACCCCGAAAAAGATGAGGCTTTCACCCTGGAGGAGTGCAAGCGGGAATGGGGGCTTGCGTAGTGTATCGCTTCATCATCAAGAAGCCTGCCAAAAAGTTTATTGACGGGCTCCCGGTAAATGAGCGGCGGCGCATCGTGGACGCTATTGAGCGGTTGCCGGATAGCGGCGACATCAAGCGGCTCCAGGGGCATGATGATTTGTTCCGGCTTCGGGTAGGTCCTTATCGTGTCCTCTACACCGTGGATAATGGACAACTGGTGGTATGTGTGGTGGATGCCGGGAACCGGGGCCAGATTTATAACCGATACTGATAGAGAAAGGCCGGGGATTTGTTCCCCGGCCTGACCCTTATTTTGACCCTTTAGAAGTTTTACACGGTTTTACGACATTTCCCGCCGAAAGGCGGAACGCCTTGCAATTACTGGGTTTCCTTAATCATATTTTACAGCATTTTCACTCTCTGGTAAAATTCGAATCTCTCCATCTCCGCCAACTTGAAACCCTGAAACCGCAATGGTTTCAGGGTTTTCTGCTATCTCCACAAATTTTCACCCCTAATCATACCCCTTACGGCCCCTTCTCCCTTTCTGCACCCAAGCTGGTATAATACCCCGTATCCGGTCCGCAGTGTCCGCCAGCGCCCGCTCTGAAGAGAGCGCATATACCTCCAGCGTGAAGCTGGCCGCGGCTTTCGGCCCGCCATCGTCATGATGCAGCCGGTTTTCCTGTGCCGCCACGCTATTTCCCTTATTTTCCTCTGAAATTTTTCTTCCATCCCCCTTGGCTCCATACCTCCGGACCCGACTATAACATCTGGCAAAACGGAAAAACAAATCCTTCACATATATTTAACATTTTGTCCATAAACATTTTTCGGGATTTATGCTATAATGACCGCAAAACGGCCTTATGGAGAACGGATCTATATGAGCAACGAGTGCAATCTGACCCTGGGGATCGACATCGGCTCCACCACGGCGAAAATCGTCGCGGCGGAGAACGGCCGGCCCCTGTTTGAGACATATCAGCGGCATTTTTCCCAGGTACGGCAGAAAACCCTGGAGCTGCTGGCGGAGGCGGCTCCCTTCCTGGGGGGTCGCCGCTTCACCGCGGCGATCTCCGGCTCCGCCGGACTGGGACTGGCGGAGAGCGCCGGGGTCCCCTTCGTCCAGGAGGTATTCGCCACCGGGGAGGTGGTGCGCCGGCTGGAGCCGGACGCCAGCGCCGTGGTGGAGCTGGGCGGCGAGGACGCCAAGATCATCTTC
>OFHB01001197.1_pt1 | contig 15368 bp, 22 predicted proteins | sample 1521881 | NCBI WGS metagenome assembly OFHB01 (sample SAMEA3504090, study PRJEB24116) | mouse gut metagenome | biome: mouse gut; feature: mouse-associated habitat; material: faeces | place: Denmark | collected 2011
GAGAGACACATCCCCTCACACCACAGTGAGGTAAGGCTGAGGCTGTGAAGTGAGAGGCAGGGAAACAGAAGAGGAGGAATCAACATGAACCGCATTACAACAGATCACCCCAGCGGCAATATCGAAACAGCGCTGAACCTTTTCTACATCAAAAACGGGGAGACCTGGGTCCGGGGCGGCGGTCCAGGACCGGAGTTCCCGGATGCCTCGCTTTTCGACTACCTCCGTGAAATCGTGAAAATGCACGGCCTGGAGATCGACATCAGCGATGAGACGGCGATCGGGCTGAGCGTCTATGAATCCCTTTTCGACGGCATCGACACGCTGGAGGGGATCGTGGCCACGCTCTACACGGCGGGCTGGGCCTTTTCAGAGCTCCGGGCCCGGCTGGAACTGTATGAGAACATCTGCTATGACGCCGGTGGCCGGGAGCGGGTCGGGCTGGAGCGGCTAAGGGGGCTGGCGGCGGAGGATGGGTCCCATGGAGCGTGAGGCGCTGCTGACGCTGAAAGAATCACCAAAGAAAACATAAGTTGTGTCCAACTTGGACACAATCCCCGAAAGGAGTGAGCGCCCCATGAGCGGGGACCTGATCTGGACCTGTGTGCGGCAGCGGGCCGGGCCGCTGGTGAAGGAATGCCGGGCTATCCGCCCCCGGCTGTCCTCCAATGACACGCCCTACGAGCGGACGGAGAAAAACAAAATTCTCCGTCCGCCCCGGGATTCCTCCGTGTGCAGGACCCGGGTGGACCGGCTGGAGCTGCGCCTGGCCCTGTTTGGCGATGAGGGCAGCGTCTACGCACTCACCTTTGACCGGGAGCATGAGCCTTCCAGCTTTCAGGATGTGCGCCAGGCATGGCGCAGCTTTCTCTACCGGCTGAAGAAATGGCGCAGCCGGCCCTTCGACTATGTGTATCTCATCGAAGGCCGCCACGGAGACCGACGCTACCACATCCATCTGGTACTGCGGGACAGCGACTTTTCGCCGGCGGAGGTGCGGTACCTGTGGAAGTTCGGCGTGGATGTGGATGACCAGCCGCTCCTGCGCCACCCTCGGGACACCTACCGGCGTACGGCGAAATACTTCAATAAGGAGGCCACCGACGGCATCACGATCCCTATCAGCTCCCGGACCTGGGTGTGCTCCCGCTCCCTGATCCGGAAGCTGCCGCCTGCGGAGTGCTGGCGGGATACGAGCGGCGACATCCCTATTCCGCCGGACGCTCGGTGCCATGGCACATACAACGTCTCCAACGCCTTCGGGGAGTATCGGTACGCATGGTACCTTGCAGGCAGGCCCACGATGCCGGATGGAGCGTTTGTTAACGATTTTAATATGTAATACCATCTTGGAATGTAGTCGGACAACTGACAAAAAGGAGAAACCATCTTGCAAACGAAAACGAAACATGGTACACTTGTCGTAAAGGACGGATGGGTGTTCTGCCCGGAGTGCCGGACAATGAAGCTTCTCCGTTTGCCCCCGGACGGCAGAGTGAAGGCGTTTGTATACTGCCGTCAGTGTAAACGGGAGCGATTCCTGAATATCGATTTGAGCCTGAGCCTATGAGCCTGAGCCACATGATCCGCAAGATGCGGGCGTGTCGGTTCAGGCTTTTTTGTTTTGCCAGGAGGTGACAGCCCATGGCCATGAAGCCGATCCGGCCATGCCGGCATCCGGGGTGCGGTCAGCTGACCCGGGACGGCTACTGCCCCGCCCACAGGCCGCCGCAGCAGCCCAGGTCCCCGGAAGCGGCGGCGTGGCGGCGGTGGTACTCGCGGAAGATTTGGACGGACGATCTCCGTCCCGGACAGCTCCTGCGGGAGCCCTTCTGCCGGGAGTGCGCCCGCCTGGGCCTGCGGGTGTATGCCTCTCACGTGGACCACATCCGGGACCACAAGGGCGACTGGGCCCTGTTCACGGACCGGGAGAACCTGCAGAGCCTCTGCCACTCCTGCCACAGCCGGAAGACCATTCGGGAGAACGGGAAAAAACGGCGGAATTTTTAGCCGGATTTTCCCGGGAGGCTACGTCCGCGCACAGGCGCATGTCCGGGCCCGCGCCAGGGCGGACACGCGGGAATTCCTTGCCCCTCCCCCCGCCCTGAAAAGTTTTTGGAGAAGGCGCGGCAGACCGCGCGCCCTCTCGTGTGTGAGGAATATTCCCCCATGGGGGATTTGCCGGAGGAAGGAGGCGACGCCTGTGCCGGCGGCGGTAAAAAACAGCGAGAACATGACCAAGCACCTGACCAAGGCGGAGCTGGACGCCCGCCTGCGGACTGAGGAGGAGGTCCTGCCCCAGAGACAGCGGGTCAAGCTGAAAAAACCGGGCTTTCTCTCTGGAAACAGGCAGGCCAACGCCTACTGGAACCAGATTCTCAAGCGCATGGAGGGACTGGCGCTGCTGGACGATCTGGACAGCGAGATGCTGGCCGGGTACTGCTCCATGCTGGCCCGGAGGGACCAGACGATCCTGCTGGTCAGTCAGCTGATGGACCGGCTGGGGGTGGCAGGCGCGGTGGACAAGAAAAATCCGCCGGGCGAGGACAGTGGACCGCCCATGACGCCGGATGCACCTGACATGCCGCCTACGTCCTCCACATCGGCAAGCTCCCCGTAGGACGGGCACTCGCCGTGCTGATCCATACGCTCGCACAGCATTGTCTGCTTCAGCTCCACCAGTTGGTCGCGATTCAGTTCTTTTACATCTTTCATGGGTATGTAGCCTCCTTGTTTTTGAAACCTCCTGAAATTGAGTTCTACTCTCAATATATGCAGACAGTTCCTGTTCTATTTTTGGAGGCTAGTGTTTTTTGGGGGTTGATACAAGAAAACGGGGGCGAACGAAAATGGTCTTTGGCCCTCCCTCAGCGGGAAAACCCAGGCTGCTGTTCCAGTGGTGTTGCAGCAGGACTCAATGTTTCCAACAACAAAGAGAAGATCGTAGGAATCATCGCCCTCTCTGTGCATGTTTGCAGCTTACGCTGCGGCCTCACCGGTTCCGGGGCACACCGGGAAGCCGTCGGCCATCAGATTCTCCCACAGGCTGTCATCGCTCTGCCGAACCCTCTCCTGCCTGCCCTTACTGGCCTTGGCGTGGCGGCGGTACTGACTGCCCGCCTTGCTCTGATCCTTCCAGCAGCGACTGCGGCGGCCGAAGCAGTGCTTCTCATAGGCGTCCTCCTGCTCCAGCCAGGTGAGCATGGCCTTGTGCCGGACGGGCGGAACCCGCTCCTCCTGGTCAACATCCTCCTGGTGTGCGGCTTCGGCGGCGGCCTGGGCAGTCCTGCGCCACATGGAGGGGCCGTTGGACCTGTGCCAGTGCTGCTTCGACCCGGTGCTATACAGGACGTAGAAGCTCGGCCGCCGGGTCACGATGTTCTGATCCCAGTCGCGGATATCCTGGTGCCGGCCATCGGAATCGGTGACCAAGTAGCGGCGCAGATAGGGGGCGTAGATGTACCTCGCCAGGAGCGTGCCGTCTGGGGCGGTTTCAAAATAGTGCGATTCTGGGTACATGATGATGTCGTTGCCGGTGATGTTCAGATCATCCCAGCCGCGGCCGCAGTGAACGCGCCAGAAGGCCAGCAGCTCCTCCTTGGTGTCAAAGCACATGGGATTGCTTGCCCAGCGGTTCTGGGCAGCGCCGTGCTTATTATAGAGATCGAAGAGATAATATGCCATTCGTTATTCCTTCTTATTTCTTTTGATGTTGTTGGCAATATTGAAATGCCATAGTGGTGTAGCTGGGGCAGCGGCCTGGGATGGCACGGCAAGACCCATCGCCACAGGGGATTCACTCCCCAGCAGGGAGGGGCAATCAGGGCTTGACGGAAATTTTCCCATCTCCAGATTCGGCGTCCTCGGGGAAGAAGGGCTCCTCCTCTTTGGGCTTGGCCGGCCAGAAAATATTCCCCAGGATAATGAAGAGAAGAATACCAAATAGAGAGGCCATGCCAATCATGTAGACCATCGGATCTACCATAAGAAACACATCCTTTCAACTCTATAATATGCAACCTCCACAGTTCGTATTCTCGGAGGCGAAGGACGCTCCGCAACAATGCTGGAGCAGTAGTCCGAGCGGTTTCAATGTTGCTGCAAACATCGAACTCCAAAAAAAATTTCCCCAGCCTTTCTTTGTATCAACCTCCAAAAGAGCACAAAAAGCAGGCCAGAGAAAATTCCCCAGCCTGTGTGATCAGGTAAACAGGTCCGTCCATACGATGGACGATTTCTTAGCCACAACAGTTTTGTCTCCAATGAGCTTGGCCCAGCGCAGAGACTCGATACCCTGCTCAAAAGCACGCGGCTTCATCCGCTCTGTCGATTCTACAACGAAGTCGTACTCGTCGGAACTTTTCAGAATGCCGGTGATGGAGCCGCCCTCGCCAAAGAGCCGAACTTCTTTTCCAACGTGCCTGCTGTTGACCGACAGCGGCTCAAACGGTTCCAGGAAGGGACGAAACCCGACGATGGGGCTGATCGCATCATCCGGCAACTTATAGACTGATTGGACGCCTCGGGCAAGGTGACATCCTGTCGCCCCGGTAGGGGCTTCCTGTCCCCAGAATTGCAGGCCGGGATGCCAGTAGGTGGTGGTCACATTCCCATACACAGACAAGATATCATTCCATTCGTTAGGATCTCCGGGCCCATGTCCAATTCGGAGCAGCCTGCACAGGAAATAGCGGCCGTCAATCTTGATAACCTTCCCGGTCGCAAATCCCATCTCATTCAGCTCGTTCCAGCTGATATTGTTGCAGAGGGGTAGTGTGGCAACCAGCCCCTTCCCCCAGGGGAGAAATGGGATTTCTTTGCCGGCCACTGTATCCCCGATAGATATCTGCTCGCCGCTGCGAGGAGCGCCTGGATTCGCCGGTTTCCCATCCAGGTACAATGTTCCCAAAAATTTTACCAAAACCATATGTATTCCCTCCAAAATTGTTTTCTGGCCGCATCATATGCAAAAATACACGATCCGAATCCAAAATCAGAGCTAAAAATTGCCTCCCTGATTGGGGACATGGGTTTGACGGCTCTGCGCTGTCGCCTTTACAGGCGATATTGAGGCACTAACCCGGGATATTTCAGTGTTGCTGCAAACGTTGAGCCCAGAATTCTCGCCATTTTTTCTTTGTATTAACCCCAAAAGTGTAAAAACAGGTAAGGGAAATCCCCAGCCAGTATCAAGTAACATTGTTTAGGGGAAGAGGTTCAGTGTGACATTGCCATATCCAATGGACTTAGCCTACCATAGCGAATCAAGACTCTGCTTAGCAAGAAATAACAGATGGAATTATTTTTGAATTCATGCATACAACCCATATATAACTCGATTTGGGAGGGAAAAAAGAGTATGACAAGGATTTTGGATAAGTGCGAGAGTACTGCCGCGATGAAGATCGCAAAGAAAGCACTCCTCAAGGAGATTTCCGATTATCCTCAGAGGATTGGCCAGTACAAACTGGTCAGCACAGACGGCATCAAGGCCGTCTATGAGAACAAGAAAGGTAGACTGGAGGAGGTTCGGATGACGGACGACCTTCTCCACGCCGCCCACCGGTACCTCGTCGCCGATGGACTCCTCTCGAACATTGGCTATATATGGCATGCCAATGACGAGTTCTTGCCCGTCAAAAGGGAAAGACTGGAAGCCGATGCGGCCATCCGGAGGGGATACGAGGAGGCTGTCTGGGAAAGCCGGATGCGGAGGGAGGAAGACTAGCTGCCAGTGCCAAAACCTTTGGTAATAAGAGTGAATGGGTCCGCCATAACGCTCTTTGACACTGGAGCCAACTCCACCCCCGCGAGCAATCAATCCTATTAACCACAGCGTTTGGGATACCCCAGGCGCTATTTTTTTGCAAAATTTTGCGTCTGCTGTAGCAAGATGTCTGAGATTTGTCTAAGACTTTCAGCTTAGCTAGCAGCTCGGCTGCCTTGCCGAACACAGCGGATATGGCTTCTGCGCATTGCATAAAAATAAAAATTTGCGACTTCTTGAAATTGTTTTTCTCCTTGTGCATATATTTAGTCCACACCTCAATTTTGGAGACAAATATACATACTGGAGGACGTTACATGAAAATCGTAAATTTGACCCCGCACGCCATCAATGTGGTCGTTGATGGCCAAACCCGCACCTTCGAGAGCGCGGGCATTGCTCGCGCAACACAGACCTCCACCCAGGTGGGGGCGTTGGAGGGAATCCCCGTATTTCGGATGGAGTACGGCGCCCCCGTCGACCTCCCCGACCCCGAGGAGGGGGTCTACTACGTTGTCTCCGCGATTACAGCGACGGCAGCCAGGGAGTCCGGCCGGATCACATCCGACCTCCTCCTTACGGCGACCCTCGCCCGCGACGAGTCCGGCAGGGTTGTTGGTTGCGGAGGGTTTTCGGCCCTCTAAAACCGGCGACTAACCGGAAGCTCACCCTTTTGGGTGAGCTTTTTTGTTGCCCGCATCATATGCAGAAAAGTGCAATTTGAATCCAGAATCAGGACAAAAAAATTGCCTCCCCGATTGGGGAGGCTAAAGAGGGAACCGATGTTGTTGTTTTAGAAGGGGAGCTCGTCGCCTTCATCCTCGGCCACGGGAGCGAAGTAGCCCTCGTCGGGAGCGGGAGCAGCGTCAGCGGCAGCGGAGCCGGCAGCGGGAGCAGTACCGGCGGCGGCGTACTTGAGCACGGTCACCGCATTGTCGCGGGGGCGGATCCGGTAGGACACCTTGCCGTCGTACTCATTGGCATCAGCCGCTCCCCGGCGGTGGTCAGGCGCACACCGTACCGGTCCCGGAGGAGAAGGGAGAGCCCCACCTCTTTTTCCAGCGCGTGCATCATGTGGGTCAGCCCCGACTGGGTATAGCCCAGCCGCTCGGCGGCCTTGCCGAACACGGTGGCATTGATGATGGTCTTCTTGTCGTCGTACTCCTTGCCCTTGTCGTAGGTGCCGCCGGACAGGGCCACGATCTTCTCGGCGCTCATGCCGGTCCGGATGCCGAACTGCAGGTAGTCGGTGCCATTGCTGTTTTTCAGCTCGCCAGCGCCGATCACGGTGCCGCTCACAGTCGCAGCCATGGGAGTGCTGCGGGTTACGCCGTCCTTACCGGTGTAGGTGGTGGTGACAACCGCGATGTCGGTGCCAATGGTGGGGTCAACCCCATTCTTCCGGCTGCCACCGTCGATGATATTGTCAACATTGACAACCAGGCGGGTGGCCGTGGTGCCGTCCTTGCGGGTGTACTCCTCCATCTTCATGGGCCCGGACACAACCACGTGGCGGCCCTTGACCAGAACCTTGGACATCTTCTCGGCCAGGGTGCCGTAGAGGTGCAGGTCAGCAAACTCGTCCTTCTCCAGGCCGTCCTCGCCCTTCTCGCCATACTCCTTGCCCTTTTCGTAGGTGCCGTTGGCCAGAGCCATCATGCGGGCAGCGGAGCCGCGCAGGCCGATGCTGAAGGACAGGAACGCCTTCTTTTCACCGGAGGCCTCCTTAAAGTAGGGGGCGGCGGAAGCGATGTAGCCCTCCAGCTGGATGGCGTAGGGAACGCCCTTGGCAGTCATGCCGACGCAGGAAGTCAGGAAGGGACGAGTGTTGTTAGTGTTGTTGTTAGCCATGATAGAAATCTCCTTTATGTTTTAAATTTTTCCCCTGAATTGTGAGGATGTCATCATCGTATGCACGTTCTCAAAATTCAATTCCAGAACGGAGAAAATACTTTGCGACAGATGATGAAATCCCTACAGCAGGGAATGGCTACAAGAGTATATATGCAAATTCAAAGAATCCAATTCCGGCTGAATCGAATTGCCTCACTTTGCATATCTTGGAATTAGTACTCCATTTTGGGAAACAAAAACATAGAAAAAATCAAAACTGAAAAGGAGAAGAACTTATGAACATTAGAACCGAAAGAACAAGAGATCGGATCGTTATCGACTGCCAGCTGGGATACCCCCTCGTCTTTGTCGACTACTACGGGCTCGACCAGTGCTATGAACCCTTCTTTGCTCAGGCGAAGAGAGTAATGCTCGACAAGATCGGCAGCGGCGACGGACCCATCGACTGGGTCAAGGAAACAGCGACCATCAAGGAGGCCCTGGTGATTGGCCACTGGCTGGAAAAGGGGTATCTCTGCTATCCCGTCGCCAAATATCTGGTGGGCGAGAATTACGGCTGCGGTCCCAAGTATGTGGACACCTACAATATCATCAGTGGTTTTGACAGCTTGATAGCGGTCGGATGGCAGAGGTCCTGCAAATCCCGGCAACTTGAAATTTCGGACTTCCTGTATAAAGCCCAGAAGACCGGGAAACTTCAGAGGGAAAAGGAGGAAAAGACAATGCGGCGGCCCTCCATTGTGGTCACTAAAGAACTGGGCTATCCCATGGTTTTCGTGGAGTACGCCGAGCGCGGGAATTGCAGCGACTATTTCTTCGCGCAGGTAAAGGAAACAATGTTCACCAATCCGTTCATGCCCTCTGAGGAGGTCTACAAAAAGAACCAGGCTACCATCGACGCCGAGACCAGGCTCATCGCCGATTGGCTCGATAAGGGCTATCTGTGCTACCCCGCCAACGGGATCAGTCTGGTGGACGGTGAGCGATGTGATTGTGGGCCCAGATACATTGCGGACATCCGCGCCATCGTGAGGAGAACGAATGGGCCAGTTGGAACTTCATTCTACGGCTACTGCCGGGACATTTACGAGGATGTCCTGCACAGCCTGTGTTTGAATTGCTCCGGGGATGTTGAGACGGCTAAGCCTGCGGAGAAAACCCTGGATGAAACCATCGAAGGATTGGACAATCCCAAACTCTTCTGTAAGAATGGACAGGTGTACTACCGGGCCTACCCCGCTGGGAGAGCCTACGACCAGGTGTTCAATTTCTGGATCCGCAAAAGCGGTCTATCCAATGATGAGATCTACACGCTTGTTGGGCGGCCCCTGGCGAGCAATCTTGTGCTACTGACCCTGCCTCCGGAGATGAAGGGGTGCGAGGAGATATATTGGGCCATCATTGGTTCTGTCATCGCCCCGGGCGATATGCGGGACATCGTTGATACTCAGGCGGCCCTCAGCAAATTCTTGGAGTCCTAACCGAACATGCAAAAGCAGGCCGGGAGAAACCCTGGCCTGCCGTTTTTTCAAAATCAGATTGCGTGGGTTCGCATACTCTGAAGATAGTTCCACAATTTTGGAGAACAATTGGAAAGGAAGAAGCATATGAACAAAATTTGCAAAGATACGTTCTGGGAGATGATTGCCCAGGGGAGAGAAGCTTGCGCCGGGAACCTGGATGCCCTTGTGCAGTGGCTGGAGGACAAGCTGGCTGAGATGGGCCCGGAGACGGCGCTGGAGTTCGACGCCATCGTCCACGCCTACTACGGCCTGGCCTACAAATATGGCCTCTGGAATGCCGCCTCTATCATGTGTAACGGCTGTACCGACGACGGCTTCTGGGACTTCCTGGGCTGGCTCATCGCCCAGGGCAGGGAAGTGTACCTGGCGGCGCTGAAAGACCCGGACTCCCTGGCGGAGCTGCCGGTCTGCAAAAACTGCTGGTTCCCGGATATCGCCTATGTGGGCGATGCTGTGTACCATCGAATTACCGGAAAGGACAATAGCGGCTACCCCGACCGTGAGACCTTCGACGCCTTGAAGGAGGAGTTGAAGAAGGATATCACCTACGGCGACGGAGTTGGCTACCCCCACACTTGGAGCGAAACTGCTGCCTACCTGCCCAAGCTGTGCGCTAAGTACATGCAGCCGGGGGAGCTGGAGTGGCGTATCGCAAACCACAACGACACCTGGAATCCCACCAGCGAGGAGATTCAGATGGCGAGGGCCACAGAAAAGAAAGGAGTGAAAATCTGAGGGCAAAGCAGACCAGAGGATACTCTGGTGCGCTGTATATCCCGGAATCATAACTCTATTTTTGGGGAAAGTACAGGAAAAATCAAAAAAAGAAAGGATGAAAATCATGAAGATGATCAAAATGGCAGATGATGTGGTGATATTCCTGCCTGAGTTGGATAATGCCGTAAACGATGAGCCCATTGTACGTGTTTCCTTCCGAGACATTGGAGAGGGTATTTGTGGGGACTACGATCCCAAGAATCCCGAAGACAAAAAGCTGTTGCGTATGGATGTTGACCTTGCATTCCCGGGAGAGGATGACTTCAGCGAAATTCCCGGGGCCTCTGCCTGTACGCAGCTTCCTGTTGGCACTGACCCAAAGCTGTTGGAACAGACAGCTGCAGCTGCTGCGGAGTTAACCAAAGGGCTGTTGAATGAGGCCAAGGACAGAGACTTTCAGAGTAGTTTCTCATCCATCGTACATCTGGTTGAGTACCTCTCCTGGAGTGATCCAAAACGGCCGGCCTTCATTCCCAACTACAACAAGAACGATGTTGACCGTGCTATGCGGCGGGCACATCTGACCGGCCCAAGCGGCCGTCTGGAGGCCTATCGAATCCTGACTGAATATGGATTCCCCGTGACTGGCATGGATGTAGACGATGTGATGGATCGTTGGGAGGACGATAAAGGGTAATCGAGCGCACGAAAGCAGGCCAGGATTTTTCTGGCCTGCTTCTTTTTCTAAAATTGCATTTGGGCAGTTCGCATACATTGGATTCAGCAACCGATTTTGGAAAGCAAAATACATAAGAAAGTCAGAAAATTAGGAGGAAAAATTATGGAAATGAAAATCAACAAGACCGTTAACGTGGAGATGGACGAGTCCCTGGGCTACCCCATAGTATTCATCAAATTCGATGAGCTCAAAAACAATGCCCTCGCGGAGGCAATCAAGCAGAAAGCCTGGGAGTCTCTCCAGCAGTTCATGGGCACGGAGCAAATGCCGGACGCCCACAAGGAGTGTCATGTGCTGACCCACTGGCTCGACAAGGGCTATCTCTGCTACCCCGCCTACGAAAACTACTTGGCTTACCGCCCCTACAACTGCGGCCCCAGGTATATTAAGAAGATTAACTGCATCCTCGAAAAGACCGACCGGCATGCGTGGTATGAATTTTGGGGGGGTGTGCGAAAACCTGACCGGCCAGATCGCAGATTGGCTGGATGGGGTCGTGAAGGATGCTGCGGCCGCCGAGGCCAAAAAGGAAGCTGAGCAGACGGAGCCCCAGGATGCTTCTTCGGAAAAACTCAAGAAGGCTGTGGAGAAGCTCCACCGCAAGGATATCATCTGGGCCAACGGCAACGTGTACTTCCAGACGAATTGCCGCCAGGTTCTGGACACCTACCCGATGAAACTTCTTTGGATTAGCCACTGCGGCCTGCACAATTTTCCGGTTGTGGATATCGTCACCGATCCTTTGATGTACGGGAAAATCCTGCTGACCCTGCCCGAAGCGATGGGGGATGCCCAGACTGAGTACTGGTTCCTTCTGTTCGACCTCGTTGGCCGGGACAATGTAAAAAATGCTGCCGACGCTGTAGATGCACTCTGCGGCGCTATGAGAAAGACAGAAGAGGACATCAAGTCTGAGAAGGAACCCGAGCAGTCCGACACCAATGAGACCTCCACCGAGAAGCTCAGGAAGGCTGTGGAAAAACTCAATCGCAGGGACGTCATCTTCGAGCAGGAATGTGTGTATCTTCGGACAGAAGGGCCCAGGCCCGGTTTGGTCAACACCGCGCCAATGGCTAATTTTCTGGAATGTGCTGCCGGCTGGGACAACTCCCGAAGCTGGCACCGTTTCTCCATGCCCCTGGCTGAGGGCAAAATTCTGTTGACTCCGCCTACGGAGACAGAAGATGGTACAAACGCCTACTGGAACCTTTTGGGGACGGTTGTGTGCGAACCCATTGTCCGGGAGGCAAAAAACATCCATGACACACTTTATGAAATCATGGGCAAGCAGTCTGTTCTTATGGCTGAAAAAAAGATTGAACAGTCCGCTTCTGTGGGGACTCCCACGCCCCAGGAAGGGCAAAAGGAGGCTGTCGGGGAGCCCAAGCAGTCTGGCCCCAAGGCCAGGCTCAAGGCGGCTGTCGAAAAACTCGGCCGCAAGGATGTCACCTACGAGTACGGCCATGTGTACTACCAGTTAAAGAAATGGCCCTGTGGGCGCTCTGCGCCAATGACGAACCTGTGGATTCGCAAGACCGGCCTGGATACCAGCACTATTCACTTCAGATGCACGAGCCCTCTGATGGATGGCAAGGTGCTGCTGAATCTGCCGCCGGAGATTGTGGAATCTGAGGATGCCTACTGGGCCATCCTGGGCGATTTTATCGGCCCCAAGGACATGGAGGACATTGTGGAGATCCAGAAAACAATTCGAAAGGCCAAGGAGGAACAGCCTGCCCCCAAAATTGAGAAGCCGCAGAAACCCCTATACTTTCAGACACAGCCGTACACAAGCCAGGGTGATCTCGTAGACAATATGCGGGTGCTGTGGCAGAACAATGTCCGTGGGCTGAATATGAGCTCTGTTGAGGAAGCTGTCCTCAACCCGCTGTATGAGGGAAAAATCTCCCTTCTGAACGATTTACCGGAGGTAGCGGCAGAGTTTGGCACCAAGTACTGTGGACTCCTGAAGTACTGGCTGCATCCCATTACGTGGGCCACGTTTGCTGATACGTGGAACAAAATCCACCCTGATACCAAGGTCTAACCAATCGAATACAGACAGCAAGGCAGGCTGGGGATCATCCCTGGCCTGCTTCTTTTTCCAAGGCAGCCTGGACGGAATCAGCCTATGCAATATTGTCTCACAAACCCTCCAAAATCGAATTTGAGAAACTTGCATACCTTGAGGGCAGAACCCGATTTTGGCTGGGAAAAATACATACAGGGGAAACAAAAAATTAGGAGGAAAGAAAATGGAAATCAAGATTGAGAAGACCGTCAACATCGAAGTGGACAATACGCTGGGTTATCCCTTGGTCTTTGTGGGATCCGAGTACTGCAGCAGGGAATACCTCCAAGAGCTGAAGCTGAAGTTTTTCAATTTTACACTTGGGCTTCTGAACAAGAAAGTTGGGGGCACTGTCCTCTGCAATGTGAACAGCGAGCGAGGCACCATGGCCCTCAAGGAATGCGCAGTCATTGCAAAGTGGCTCGATATGGGGGATATTTGCTATCCGGCCAGCAACCTGATCTGGATGGATAATCTCCGCTGTGGGCCGGAGTACATTACGACTATTCTTTCCACTATTTTGGACACCGACCCAAACACCGGCAACCGGATCCACGATTTGTTTTTGTCAATCAAGAGCATGGTTGCAGCGCTGCTGGGCGGTGGAAAAGAAGCCTCCAAGACAGGAGAGACGGCGAAGTCTGAGCCGGCCCCCACGAAGAAACCTCGGAAATACGAATATTTCGAGATCTGCAACTTTGTGAAAGACTGTGCTTTCAGGGAAATTGGTGGCGTGATCCACGGGATGCATTTCCACGACAACGGGAGCCTCCTGGTTGATTGGCCGATGCGATCTGGCAGAATCCTAATGACGCCGCCGATTGACGACCCGGAGACTTTGGAGCAATACAAGAAGATCATCGCAGATGGGCTGGACTGCGTGGATCGGCCCAACTTCCTGCGGATGTGGAAGCTCTACCACCCGGAAGACTGAACAATCGAATACACAGCAAAAAGCAGGCTGGGGGATCATCCCTGGCCTGCTTCTTTTTTTCTAAATTCTCTGATGTACCCAGTGCCCATCCAACCCACCTTCCTGGGCCCAGAACTCTGCTGTGGCGATCTGGGACAACAGCTCTACACTGAACCCCATGCTGATAGGTTTACTCTCTTTCTCCGCATTAAACTTGAACCAGATATCCGGGCAGACAGTCTTATAGATGCCCGTCCGATTGGCTTTGCGGATCAGAGGGTCCCGCAGTCCCAGCGAGGCCCGGTCGTACCCCAGTTCATCCAGCGCCTTCATCATTTTCAGTCGGGATACCATCAGGGCGTGGAAGACGGAGCCATCCGTGGTCGTTGGGGCGTAAAACATAAAGAATGTATTCGGCCGGTCGCAGCTCAGGAGCCAGCCTGGCTCGCTTATCCCGTTGCGAAGGTAGGAAAAAGAGATGTAGAAGGCTTTCGCGTCCACATAATGGGAGGGGAACTCCAGAATGTAGCTGGTATCCTGTCCCTCTTTGAGCAGCACATCTACGGCATCCAGTTTCAGGCCCCCGGCAGCGACACGCTCAAACTTGGGCGAAACCGGCAAATCAAGCCGCTCCAGGGGACGGTACAGGCAAGCGTCTAGCATGTCCTTGCCAATAATATAGCTCCTACTCTGAGTCGCGGTCTGCATCTGTGTCATCCTCCTCGCCATCTCCCTTACTCTCCGCCAGGGCTACTCTCTGTTCATCTTCCTCTTGCCGGACAGCCTCCTCAGCTCTCCGCTCCACCTCCTGCCTTACAACCTCCAGCACCCTCTGGATGGCCTCAAATCGAACCTGGGCGTCCTCTGCGGGACCGTAGAGCAGAATGGAGGTCAGTACCCGCCCAGGGACTTCCGGGACTCTGAGGGCGTAGGAGAGGCTACTGGAATCGTTCTTCATGGCCGCCCCTTCGGGCACGTTGTCCAGCCAGGTGGCCATATCCTTGTATTTTGCCTCGATGCCATCACTCGGTTCCCCTGTGCGGTTGATATAAGTCAGACCGTCGGGGGAGATGGCGGCGATGGAGCAGAGAGGGCCGGGGAGCCGGCGATCCAGTTCAGCAACAAGCAGCCCGTTCTCTTTATGGGGATCAAAGAACTGGCGGGCGAGCCAAGTGGTGATGGTAAGGGTTTCTTCTGACATAGTTATGATGCCTCCTATGTTTTTGATTGTGGTTGATACAAGAAGACGCGGAGCGGGAGTATTTCTTGGTTCCCGTTGCCGCCAAAACGGGTCAGGTGTCTTCTCCAGCGTTTCCCTCGGGGCAGCTCTGAGGTTGATACAAAGAAAATGTGGCGGGGCAGGGGCGATCTAATTTCGGCCGGGGTGGAGACCTCCTAGGCTACTGCCCCAGCCCCGCCTTTTGCCCGTGCTGGGCCGGCGGCGCTTACGGGAGGCTGCTTTAATGTTGCCGACAACGACGGCCTAGAGTCGAATCAGCGACGACGGGTTGAGTCTGGCATAGTCGATCTTCTGCCCAATCTGCTGTTCCGCCCGGCTGATGAAGTCCCTGCGCTGCACACTCATCACGCCCTGTTCGCCGGAGATATAGTCGACGTGGTTTATAACGATGATATCCAGGCGTGTTGTTGGCAACATTAAACAACTCGGATAATGGCGCTCCGGCGAACAACCGCCTGGCCGCCCTTGGTTCTAACCGCCCAATCGCAGCCGGAATAGAGCGGCTCCACGCCGTCCAGGGCGATGTCGTAGTCATCGAAGCCGG
>OFHB01001199.1_pt1 | contig 15357 bp, 18 predicted proteins | sample 1521881 | NCBI WGS metagenome assembly OFHB01 (sample SAMEA3504090, study PRJEB24116) | mouse gut metagenome | biome: mouse gut; feature: mouse-associated habitat; material: faeces | place: Denmark | collected 2011
GCTGGCCCCGCCCAGCAATGCCAGGCACAGCACCACGGCCACCGTGGGAATCAGCCAGCTGCGCGCACTCCGCTTGGCCTTGCGCGGAGGCGGGAGCGGCCTGTCGCTGGGCACCGGGGGCGGCTGGACGCCGGGCCCTTTGGGCCAGCGGTAGTTGAGGTAATTGTCCACAGTGGATTCCTCCCATCCAAAAACGTTGGCGCTATGCTCTTGTCATGGTAAAAATAAACTTGGTCACCCCGTCCTGACTGACACAGGAGATGGTCTCCTTGTGGCTGTTGAGAATAGTTTTGACGATATACAGCCCGAGGCCCACCCCGTCCCGGTCCGCGGAGCGGGAGTGGTCGGTCTTGTGGAAGCGGTCGAAGATCAGCTGCTGCTCCCCGGGGGGGATGGTCTCGCCCTGGTTGCTGATGGTGACGGTGGCCTTGGGGCCCTTCACGGTGACGGACAGCCCCAGCACGCCTCCCTCCTGGGAGAACTTGATGGCGTTGTCCAGCAGGTTGTAGCACACCTGGGTGATGGAGTCCGGCTCCCCCCACACCATCAGCTTGTCCTCGGGCATCTGCACGTCCACATCCAGCTGCCGGTCGGTGATCTTGGTCTCCAGGCTGATGAGCACCCGGGACATGACCTCTGTAAGGTCGAAGGTCTCCTGGGCGGTAACGGTGCTCTCGGCCAGGGCGTTGAGCCGGCTCAGGTCCAGCATCCGCCGCACCAGCCGGCTGAGCCGCCGGGTCTCCGACACCACGATCTCCAGCGACTCCCGCTCCCGCTCCGGGGGGATGGTGCCGTCCAGAATGCCCTCGGCAAAGCCGGCGATGGTGGTCATGGGGGTCTTCAGCTCGTGGGAGACGTTGGCGATAAACTCCGCCCGCTGGCTCTCCACCTTCTCCAGGGAGTTGGCCATGGAGTTGAAGGCCTCAGCCAGGTCGCTGACCTCGTCGCACCGGTCCTCATAGCCGGTGACCCGGATGTCAAACTCCCCCTGGCCGAACTTCCGGGCCGCCTCGGCCATCTCGTTGAGGGGCCGGGTCTGATAGGCGGAGGTGAGGGTGCTGGCGATGACCGAGATCAGGAACACCACCACGGCGGAGAAAAAGAAGATGGTGGCGGTGGAGGACCACATGGCGTTCAGGTTGGAGGCACTGGCCGCCACCAGCACCATCCCCTGGGTGACCACCAGGGGGCCGATCTGGTTGGTAACGGGGAGGGCGGAGGTGTACCGCCGCTCAGGGTAGAGCCCGCCCAGGCTGGTCATGCCGTTGTAGGCCCCTACGTTCTCGTCCATTACCTGGGTGACGATGTCCTCGGGGAGCTGGCCCTCCTGGGCGTAGAACTGCCGGCCGTCGGTGGAAAAGAGGATTTTTCCCGTGCTGTCGGCCACGATGATGTGGGAGTTGGAGATCATGGCGATGGAGGCCATGTAGCTGCTGTAGAACTCGTCCTGCACATCCAGGGTGAGGTAGCGCCGGTAGTAGGTGGCGGTAAAGCTGGAAATATACCCCGCGTTGCGGATGACCGAGTCCCGGGTCTCCCCGATGATATACCGGTAGGACAGCAGCATGAAGGCTCCGGCCAATAGGGTGAAGGAGAGCAGCATAATGCTCACCATCATGGTCAGTTGACGCCGATATAAAGAGCGCATAGTTACCCCGCCGTCCCCAGCTCGAATTTATAGCCCACACCCCAGACGGTTTTCAGCCGCCACTGGTCGCTGACGCCCTCCAGCTTCTCCCGCAGGCGCTTGATGTGTACGTCCACCGTCCGGCTGTCGCCGAAGTAGTCGAAGCCCCACACCTCGTCCAGCAGCTGGTTCCGGGTAAATACCCGGTTTGGGGAGGAGGCCAGGTGGAACAGCAGCTCCAGCTCCTTGGGCGGGGTGTCCACCCGCTGGCCGTCCACCAGCAGCTCGTAGGAGTCCAGGTTGATGACCAGCTTGTCAAAGGACAGCTTCTTCTCCCCGGTCTCCTCCTCCACACCGGAGCGGCGCAGGACAGCGTGAATCCGGGCCAGCACCTCTTTCATCTCAAAGGGCTTGACAATGTAGTCGTCCGCCCCCGCCTGGAACCCGGCGATTTTGTCCGCAGATTCAATGCGGGCGGTCAGGAAGAGGATGGGGCAGGCGATGTGATCCCGTATGGTCTGGCAGATGGTCAGGCCGTCCATGCCAGGCATATTGATATCCAGCAGGATCAGATCCGGCCCTTCCCCGGCTTTTTCCAGGGCTTCCGCACCGCTGTGGGCGGTCAGGACCTGGTATTGCGGTGCGAAATAGCTGGCCATCATTTCTACAATCCCTGGTTCATCGTCCACGATCAGCAATTTTTCACGCAACAGGCAGTTCCCCCTTTCTTTGCACGCTATTCCAACACAAAGAGCGCCTGCGCATAGTCCTTCACAAAGTACCTGATCTTGGTTCTTCCTCTCTGTATGACGGTATGGCCTTCCTCCTCCAGCAGCCTTTTCTGCGCCTCAATGCCACCCGGAAATTTCGCGTTCAGTTCGCCGTTCGCCTTCAGCGTCCGCCAATAGGGTGTTGGATCGTGATTCCGCTGGTAACTGGCCATGCCGCAATGGACACAAAAATCCCCGCGGTAATCGGCTCTGTAAAATCCGCGCCGTTGCGTTTCGCAAAGTGCTCGCGGATGCCGCCTACCGTGACCACTTTACCATACGGAACCCGCCGCATGATTTTATCATAGTCAATCGGCGGCGCAAAATACATTCGTGTGCCGCCGTATTTTTCAATCGTCTTCGGGTCTATAACCGTCTGGATTTTCGGCATATCCTTGCTGTCATGCAGCATCGCGTTGAAATCCTTTTTGCTCTCGTTTGCCATAGCTGTCACCTCCGGGTCAAGTATATCAGGCCCTTTCCTCCTATGCAATGAGACGATTTGTGATAATGCAAAATTTTATATGGGTAGATTCCAAAGTTGTTCAGGACTCCAACTTGCCCTTAACAAGTTCTGTAACCAGCTGGTTAAACTTGTTCGCCTCGCTCCACTGTGGAAAGTGGCCAGACTGTTCAAACCAGATAAAACGCTTTTCCGACTGGAGAGTATCGTAATAGTGTTTTACCAAATCGAAAGACACATGATAATCATGATGTCCTTCAGCAAAAATCACTGGAACTTCGTAACTCAGAATAGGCTCGAAGTTCACCTCCATCAGCTCTCCCCAAAGGCGCCGGAGGGATTGGACACTGCCCTTTTGACGCCGGATTAGATCCGGAAGACTATAGTATTTTGAGAGCAGAAACGGCGGTATGAGACTGTTTTGATTTGTTTTGCCGTACAGGGAACCGCCGAACTTTGTAATCTGTTTAGTAAGAAACAACAGATCCTCCATCCACTTTTCCCCTGTAAACGCAGGATCGATTTGTTTCAGCTTCTCCTTCTCCTTGCCATTCGCTTGTTTTATAGCGAAGTTTCTGGCCATCTGCCAAGACTTTTTCATGTTTACCACCTGACCACAGCCGATGTAGGAATAAACATACTCTGGATTATGTTGAATAAATCGCAGTCCCAACACACTTCCCCAAGAGTGTCCGACCAAATAAAGTTTTTTCTGATGGAAATGATCCAGAAGGTATTGTGTCAATTCCAACAAGTCCTGCAGAAAAGTATCAATGGTGATTGTCTCGTCAGGCCGAAAAGGATAATAAGATTTTCCCGCCCCCCGCTGCTCCCAGACTGCAACTGTAAATGAGCGTTCTAACTCACGATTATACTTCAGAACCAGCGGAAGGGCGGTATCCCCTGGTCCGCCGTGAAGGTAGAGCAGTAACGGCGCCCTTTCCTGCTCGGAACGGATGGAGATATACTGCCGCACTCCATTGATGGGAATCCGTATTTGATCGTTTATCATGGAAATCTCCTTCCGTTCTCAGAACCACGATGGTTGATTTCACCCTTTGCCAGCAGATTGTCCTTTCCCATACCGCATACGAATGGATTGGAGTCAAACCGATAGCAAACATCAAGAAAATCGGAACGCTGCTTTGGATCGTTCATAATCTTGACCAATAGTTCATTGGGGATGGTTCGAGCGTACGCGCCCGGACCTGCCAGTTTGATGTCCCGCACGCCAAGCCGTTCCAATATCCCTTTCAGTTCGTCCGGCATAAACGTGTAGGTGATACACCAGGGAGCACCGCCCTGTTCGTACTCAGCGATCTCATCCTCACCGCCCATCAGTCCATCTGCCCATAGCTTTTCAATTTCTGTTCGATCCAATCGAAAGTTTTTAACCGCATCCGCTTTGTTGCTGATACACCATTTCACAAAAGGATCATCACAGTCTTGATTCAGGATAAACTGGTTTTTCTGGATAGGGTTGGACAGGTAAGGCAGATACCCCAGCCGGCTGGATACACTTAATATGATCCTTTTTCTGCAAATGCGCACCAACTCGCTGATGACTTGCTCTTGCTTTGGATAGGTATATGAGACAGGGGCATCAAATGAGATCACCAAATCATATGCCTTATTGCCAAACGCACTCAGATCTTCTAACGCACCTTCTACAAAGGTTATCCTCTCCAGAACCCCCTCCTGCTCTGCCAACTCTTTTGCTTTGCTGATCATGGGGCGGGAAATATCAAAGTGCGTGACCTTGCAGCCACGTTTTGCAAGCAGGATGGAAAACCTGCCGCATCCTGCTCCACCATCGAACACGGTTTTGATGCCGTCCAAGCTGGAAAGCAGTTCTCGTTCAATATGGCTTTTTTGCACGATGTCATCAATGTAGGTCTGCTCTCGACGGCTTTCAAGTTCGCCCTTGTCCGGTAAGTTCCAAAGGCGTTCCGAAATTTTCTTGCTATAATCCATCCTGTCTTCTCTCCACAATAGGCTGCCCGATTTTTTTATCCTTCCGCCATTGGGGCACATCGCCATCATCAGCCCAATATTCATCCATTGAGATGATCTTATCCTCCTGCAGCCTGATAAAAGATGTAACATGGAACGACAGGGTATAATCTGTGGTATAAACATGTGTCACGGTAATGGTCAGCCCGTCTGTCTCCACGACCCGTTCCACCTCTCCACCCCATTCTCCAGGATACTCGCAGTTCGCTTGGATAAATTCCTCCACACTGAAGTGCTCGTTGGTACAGTGCCAGTTTACATAGGCCTTCGGATGAAAGTAGGTTCTGATCTTCTGCTCGTCCTGGGCGAGAACGGATTCCCAAAATTGCTGTATGTTCATCAGTTGGTTTCTCCTTGACTGATTTCAAACGTCTCCGAATGGAAGTTGGCATAGTACCGCCCGCTCTGGGCGACAAATTTCAGTACACAATAATCCGGGTCGGTAACACCTTTGGGGTAATACATCGTATCGCCCTCCTGCCAAATCATCTCTTTGCTGGCGGGATCCTCTAATACCTCCATATGTCCAACCAGCATAACGCCTCTGAAAAAACGCTTATCACAGAAATAAATACTGGCGTTTGGGTTCTTCCGATACTGGGCGACCCGCATGGAAGAAGTATTCGTGGTGAAGTAGAACTCACGAATACCCACCCGTTTGCGTGGCGGAAGCATCGCTTTCATATTGGGAAAGCCATCCTCTGAAATGGAAGCGATAAAGGACACCCTCTGCTTGTCTATCAAATTTCCAATCGTCTTTTCTGCATCTCGCACCATAATTTCTCTCCAATCTTTTATATTTCTGCTACAGAACTTTGTGATTGTTCCAAAAATACTACTAAGGTAAAATCGGGAGCACGTCCTCGATTGAGACTCAACTTTTACAGCCGCTTTACCGGAAAATACATATAACTTTTTCCAGTCTGTGGATCGGTAAAATCATGAACCGCACCAACCAACGGGATATGATGTTCCCCCAGATATTTGATTGCCTGGGAAAACGTATCATCTGCCTCACGCTCTACACAGAGATATTCATATCCAGGGACAACCCACTTGGTCCACCCTTCCGGGGCCTCGGCATCATCCCTACACTCAACTCCTGCAAGATAAAGCCCATTGCGGAAGTCTTCCCATGGAAGAAAGGACCCGGAAAAGTCAGACATTGCTCCCCAAATTCCAATCAGATTTCCCTTTTCATCTATTTTAGCTAAATGCTGAACTTCTCCAAAATGAAAGTTTGCATCATCCCATAATCTCTGAATGAATCCAGCCCCATCTAAGGTTGATCCCTTTTTCCCAACGACCACAAAGGCTGTCTTTTCTAATCGTTCAATGTTCATTGCAATCTCACCTTCGCTTCCCTATATCTGTTTTTCCGAGTTTTTTGCTCCAAGTTGATTTATCCGGCCGTACTGTCAGGCAGCAGCATATCCATACTCCCTTTTTTGAAATCCAGTCGAACAAGTTTTTTCCCATTCGGCAGAGGATATTCCAAGGCACCTATATAACGATACCCGATACCAGACATGCTTTCGCGGAGCATATCTGCATCTATCTGATGATAAACCCGCTTCAGTCCATCAAAAACATGCAGGTACGGAGAATCAGAAACCCAGCTGACTCCAGTATTGACTTGGATGACACAGGAAACATATTTCGGCTCCACTTGCTGGACCACCTGCTGAAAACACCCGCAACCGATATATTCAACCAGCAAATTCGCAATTAGCAGCTCTGCCCTGGGCAGTTTGCCTGAGCACTTATGCAGATCGATGCACAGCAGTTCCAGTATGTTGCCCAAGTCCTGATATCTTACGGATGTCTCCGACAAATAGGCGGCGTTGATATCTACTCCATATACTTTTTTGATTCCACTGTCTCTAATATGCTCAAGGCCGTTCCCACCAGCAATCCCTAAAATCATGGTGCTGGATACAGGCCAAGCTTTAAGCTGTCCTTCAATCAATTTATTCAGAGCCTGTAATTGCATAATCGAAGCAAGGGACATATGACTTTCATAATCAGTCAGGGTAATTTCATTCCATGGATTGTTATATACTTCATACTCCGTTTCCTTTTTCCAAAAGGTCCACTTAACCGCAGGGATATATCCTATTTTTCTATAAAACTCGCTCTCCCCTCCTGACATATGTGTGGCGCCTAATGCTTTCGTTTTTCGATACAATTCAGACAGTGCTGCCGCCGCAAGCCCTTTGCGCCGATACTCCGGAATTGTACAAAGAGGTTCCAAATACGCTAGTTTATTTTCCGGCGTCCACCACATCCCTGCCCAGCAAACATATGCCCCTTCTTCATTCGCAACTGCTACGGACAGATTCTTCGTAGCGTGGGGAGCCACCTCCAGCAAATAGAAATTTTGCTGATATTGGTGATTCCATGCCCCTTCCTCTTTCTCGTGGTCAAATCCTTTCCAGCAGCATTCTCCAACTTTTGATGTATCTAATTCCCGCGGTCTTACAAAGTGAAAGCCTTCTGGCAATGGATAATCCAGCTTGTTTGCAAAATCAAACTGCATATTCCAGCTTTCTGATTCCTGCCTATATCCCAACCGCTTTGCGCTTTCCATTAGTTCATCCTGGCCACCAAAAAGGACTAAACGTATGCCTGCTCCTTCGTCTGGCATATTCTTAGCGGCATATTGTATCATCTCTTGTGCCAGTTCCCCATATCCCGGCCGCAGGCAAAAGTAAATATCTGTTCGAGGATTCTCATAGAAGCAGAAGGCTACAATACGCCCATCGCTCTCCCATATCCGATTTTTATAGGAATACGATATATCCATCCAGTAAGAGAACGACGAATAAGCGTACTCAAAAAACGGGGCTGGCACTCCATTTCTCCAGTCTTTTTCGTATATATCTATTAAAAACCGATACGCCTTTCCACAATCCGCCAACACACTAAAAGGCCTTGATGTTATTCTTTTATCTTTTTCCATAAAAGTTCCCTCATAAGGCAAATAATTTGTTACACGTTTTCAATCTCTTATTGCTCTGACATAGTTTTTCTGATTGCTTTATCTGAGTTTCCACTTATCCTCCTGGAATTTCATAAATTGCAGTTCCCTTTGCTTCAAAGGCGGCAATGGTCTGGTCAGTCACTGGGATAACGCAAAGGTGCACACTCTCGCCAATGGCAAAATAGGGATACAACCCGATCCCGTCTTTATAAAACAATGCAACGGGAATTGAGTCGCTGCTGTACCCGTGCTCATTAGGAAAGATATCTTGGTATGCCAATTCATTCAGTTTCGTATATAGTTCAACAATTTCGGTATCGTCGAAACTGGGAAATAACACTTTAATGGTATAGAAACAGGTCCGTTCATATAGGTGATACATGGACTCGGTATAACTGTGGTCATCAAAACTCAGCATAATTTCTTGCACATAGCTTTCGTCACTTGGAGTAAAGACTGATACTGTAGGGAGCGACCACATCGTCTCGTCCGGCGTAAAGTAATAATAGTTAGAAGCATACTTCGAGTGGATGGATGACTCATAAACAAATGATATCCACATAGAAGAAGGAAGCAGGTACCGGCTCTCATAATCTTCCCAGTAGTAACCATTAAAGCTGTCTATAAAATCATCTATGGAAAAAGAAAAAACAAGTTCGTCTTCCTGATAGTCCATAACTGCAGCGTCAAGCTCTCTGATTTCTGCCTTCTCCCGCAGGATGATTTGCTTTTGCATTTCTTCTTCGTCTATTTCCTCCCCCCATATTATCTCATTTGAGCCGCTGTCAAGGATGTTTCCGTCCAGATCCCAGAAACTCCATTCTAATGGAGGGTACCCACGAGACTCGGCCAACGGATCACCTATATCCGCTACATAACGCTCAAAGCCCAACCGTTTGCCGTAAAAAAGAGGATTCTTGTATTGATAGTAGTCTACTGTTACGCCTGAAAAGTAATCAACACAGGCAACCAGCTTAATATCATTTCGTACTGTGATGCGCTCTGCCCTATATGAGAGCACAGCAAAAAATGCTCCTCCAAGTATCAAGCAGCCCATAACAAAAGCAGACAGAACATTGATTAAAATGGAGATTGCACTGAACACAATTCGGTTTGCCTTTTCTGCATCAACTTTCTGCCGAAATGCGTTAAATTTCAATTTCCCCCAAAGGAGGACAATCCCAAAACTGGTTATCCACAAAAAAATCAGCAGATTCCTATAAAAGTTCCTCAAAGTATCGCCTGTGATTCTTTCAATCACAGAAATAAAAATCCAGCACAGGGAAACGATTGCAACCGGGAGCACGCCCCAAACTAATCTGATAATCTTTACCATTGCAATATCTCCTGTGCCTTGGACTCAAAAGGCCGCTTATGGCCCAGGCTGCAATTCAATCCTCGGATAGTAGAGTGGGAGGTCTCCCGCAGCTGGAGCAGTAATCTCATTGGAAACATATTGAAAGCCTCCATTGGAAAGAGGACGAACCGTAAGGCGATGACTAAAAAAGTGGTCTGTCCTATGTGTTGGGCACAAAACGTCAACATCTATGGTTATCGTTCCATCGTCATTTATCTCATAGTTTCGTACATCAGGTACCAAGGTTCCATTATAAACGCAATTAGAGCATGTTATCGTCTGCCATGGGTAGCCGCTATTCAGCTCGCTATAAAGTGCTCTGGAGTGTAAAATATCCTCCGGTACGCTAAAGTAGGCGCCAATCACCGATTCAAACACAACTGCCTCTATATAGTGACATGACTGCTCTGAATTAAATTCACAAAGGTGATCTTCAAAGATAGCATTGTATTTTGAGCGATATAGGAACTCGAACAGGTCGTTGAAGTTTAGGTTCTCCCAATCATCCTCTGACCAATTTGCTGAAAATAGGTTGTTTCCATAGTAACCAACGCTTATGATATAGTCCTTTGCAATTTTAACCAGTTCATCATTATTAGGCCCCATATGAATCAACCCGCGCCCGTTCCCCATCCACGGTGGAGCATACACACGTTCAAAAAGGAAATTCCCCTTCTCGGTATAATCCCAAAATGCCAACTCCTCTTTACGCAGATTGCCTACACTGGCTGCATCATCACTCCAGGTTACGGACGCCTCTGTACAATATTTCCGATCATCCTCATAAGAGTATTTATGATAAAACAGGCTGCCATCTCTTCCAAGCGAATACACTACAAAAGCCGCAGAATCTCCATGTTCGATCTTTCTCCAAAAATCCAAAAATCCCTCTATATTTATCAGCGTTTCGCATTCATTATCCTCTACCTCCGCTGTTAATATGGGGACATTGCTTTCAGACAGGAAGTTTATAATCGCATCAAAATCGTCCTCCGATAAGATCATAGTTGAAGTTGCATAAAACGATGGGGAATTTTCCTTCAAAGCACTCTTATACAGATGCGCATAACTCTCTGCTATAGCAGTGCATTCCATTACAATACGTTCCTGCTCCGATGGTTCTATCGTTACTGCCCCCAGCAGCACGGAAGGAGATTGGTCAAAAGATCCATCAGCTTGTGAATTTGGCGTTGAACTTGATTTCTGTCCACATGATACAAAGGCAAGAATAATAACTATCATTCCCAAAATATAGGTAAGTTTTTTTGCTTTCATTCAGCACTGCTCCTCTGGCTTATCAATATTAGAAAGGTGAGACATATAGGTCATGTCTGCTATGGGTGAGATGGCTTTTCTGATGCTGCTACATTTGAGAATAGATTTTAACGCAGGAATACTTCTTCCTGTTGCCAAAAACTCTTACATAATCAGCTTTGTAACATCATGCAAAGTAACCAGCACCATCATGCCCATCAGCAACATAAAGCACACCGCATTTACTGCTGCTTGCCACTTCTCAGGCACCTTACGCCTGAATAGCAGTAACGCCGCAGCGTCCACTAACAAAAAGAAAATCCTCCCCCCATCCAGAGCTGGTATGGGGAGCATATTCATGACCGCCAGATTGATGGCGATCAGTGCGGCAAAATAAGCGATATCCCTGGCCGCGCTGGCCGCAGACTCCGAGGCGGTTCCCACCTCCGTAATGATGGACACAATCCCTACTGGGCCGCTGAGTTCCTGCACGCCCATAGTTCCGCGAGCCAACTGAACCAGACTGAACCACATCTGTTGGATGAAATCCAGAGTCTGATAGCCAATAAACCGCAGCTTTGTCAAAAAGCTGGTGGGGATCTGCATTTCTCCGATCAGCAGACCGAAACGGCCAGACTGTCCGTCATAGGTCCCGCGGTAGAGAGGCAGGTCTTCCAGAACAATTTTTTTGCCGTTTCGTATCACCTCTATGTCTACCCCCTGTCCGTCATTAAAGCTCAAGAGCATGGCCGCATCTCCCCGGAGGTAGGTCCGCCAGCCATCGACCTTATAGAAAACATCTCCTACCATCAGACCACTCTCCCCCTCCAGCGGAAACCCCTCGCTGAACCCGGAAATCTGATCAACATAAAAGCCGCTTGCTCCAGCGAAAAGCATAGCGATGATAATCATTCCGGCAAGAAGATTCATAAAGGATCCGGCAGACAGGATAACGAATTTTTTCCAGAAACTCTGGCGGGTAAAGCTGCGCCTGTCTCCAGAGTCCTCGTCCTGCCCCTCCAGGGCGCAGAAACCACCAATGGGCAGAAGGCGGATGGAATACTGAGTTTCATCCGTCTCCCTGTGCCAAAGGCAGGGCCCCATGCCGATAGAGAACTCATTGACGCGCACACCACAAAGCTGTGCCGCCAGAAAATGTCCAAACTCATGGATTGTTACCAGAAAACCGAAAATAAAGACTGCTGCCAAGGCAAAGACGATGATCATAGTTAACAATGCTCCTTCCCAAGAGGGGTCCTTATCATTATCTTCTATCCTTCAATTCTTGAAGCAATTTGCTGTTGACTGCATAATCTGCTCCAGGCGCAGTGCCTTCAGCATAATGATAAACTTCTTCTACTTCTTTCAGTGAAACAAACACGCTTATGCTCTCTACCAAAACGGTGCGGTCTGATGCTGTAATCAAGGTATATCCTGGTGCATCCGCGGCTTCAAAGATGGGTTTTTCATAGATGCCAACCACAGTATAAGTCTTATCCTCTCCTACAGACAACAATTCATCTTCGGGGCGGTATGGAACATGCTGGCTGAGAATGTCATCACCATCCTGACGCAATCCAACAGCGAGATCAAGTGTATCGCCCACAGCATAGTCCAGGTTGATATCCGATAACAAATGAGACGGCATCAGCACCTCGCTGCCATCCTTGGGCAGCCTGCCTGTAATCAGCTGGACCGGCACCATTTCATATGTCTCTTCATTAAAACCTGCAATAAATCAATATGGCTTATTGGTATCCTGGATACATGAAAGCGTGGCATAGCCGACATTATCAAAAGAAACTACGTCAGTCACTCTGTCATCCTTCAACAGCGTCTGCTTAAATACGTAATTCGCATCAAAGTAACCCACATGCCAGCTCCCATATTCCTCCGTTAGATTATCAATATGCGAATCAGACGATGAAGACGCACCCAATACGTTCCCTGCCAGAAAAGTAACGGCAAGCACGATACCCAGAATAATCCCTGTCTTTTTGTAATGGCTTCTTCCATCCCGAAAAACAGTTTTACCAGACATTTCTATCACATCTCTCACTTCCTTCACACTGGCTCCACATTAAAGCCCCAGTGCTTTTTTCAAATCCGTCAAATGCTGTTTCTCCTGCCTTTTCAGATATAACTTCACGAAGGGTCGCATCCACAGCTTTCGTACCTCTACTTCCTCAGTAAATGTCACCATACAGCCGCAGGCCGTTGACTCAAGTTTTCCAGCCCAATGCCCCGCCATGTTTTTATTTTCCATATCGAAGGCCCAATAGCCCGGTGGCTCGTGCCGGGTTACAGTGAAAAAAGTTGCAACCCCGCCTTTGGTATATTCCACAAAGGTCGTTTCTCCTGTAACCTCCACTCGTTCTATATCGCTGCGCCAATCCTGATGGTTCAAGTCGGTCAATACCTCCCAAACCCGTCTTACCGGGCTGGCCAGCTCCGCTTGTACAACTGATTGCGTCATAAACAATATCCTCCTGTTTTTATAGCGCTTATTGTCAATGTTATTGGTCTACCCCTGATCCCACAACAAATTTATACCCATACCCCACAACCGTTTGGATCAGTTCCGGGCGTGCCAGCTTACGGCGCAGCTGGCAGATGGTATTGCGAACGATATGATCGCAGTCAACAGGGTCCTCTTTCCAAACATGCTCATATATCTGTTGAGGTGAAAGGACCCAGTTGGGATATTGGGCCAACAGGTAAAGCGTTTCAAATTCCTTGGGGAATAGCTGAAGCACCTTGCCTGCCAGCGTGGCCGTGCAGCACTGAGGATCAATCAAAAGATCTCCATGCTGCAGAGTGGGAATTCGTTCAATATTAGCAGGACCCAGCATAAGTACCCTTCTCTCAGTTCATTTGAGTATAGTAAAACATATAGGTTTTCTATTGCCGTATCTATCACCTGGAGACAACTGGAGTACTCTTGCTACCAATTACTGAAAGCAGCCGCAGGCGGGGATTCCCCCCCGCGCTGCGGCTGTCTTGCCGGGGCGTGGCTTTCGTACAGAAGACTGCGTCAGGCTTTACCGCTTTAGATTTCTCTACCACCATAACATTGACGCTAATGTTGTGATTGTTGTATCTTCATCATTTTGCGTTTCAGTTCTGCAAAAACGGATCCATTTCTCTTTTTCCGAAACATCGTCAACCACATAGCTGCAATGAAAATCCTTTTTTATACAAAGAGCAGCCGTGTAATTAACTTCAATGCCCAATATTTCTTTTAGAGTGTCGAAGGATAATATGACTGTCGCATTCCCTCTGTTTTCAAGATATTTTTGCAATTTATTATAATTATTCATTTGAACCTCCGTCCCATACCTTTTCCTAAAGTTTGTGTTCTCAGTCAGCGTCAACGGCAAAGTAGTAAAATCCGATACAGACCATTCTACTATAGACTGCACCGACCTACTCGACTTCTTTTGCTATTCTAATCTATACATGCGGATGTGATTCCTCGCCTTGGAAACCCATGCGGTCACATGGTTGGCTGGAGCCCCAAGTAACTCACCAATTTCTTTGCTTGAGTATCCATCAATGCGCATACGAATGGCCCGGATCCCCTTTGCGGTGCTTCCGGTGGCTGTTGCTTCAGCCCGATCAAGTAAATTCATCAGTTCCCGGCAAGCCTCCTGCTCCTCCAGACTATCACGCAGTCCACCGCAGGGCAGTTCTGCCGGATCCGTGGCCTGCTCCCGTCCACAGCGGACAGCATACTCCAACTGTGTGCAGATTTCATTGTGAATCAGGTGGTAAGCATAGGTTGAGAAGGCACTTTTATACTCAGGTTGGTATGTCTGAGCCGCTTTGCACAATCCAACACATCCGATTTGGAAGAGATCGTCATAGGTATAGATGCAGCCCATGTCTAGTGCATGGACACAGTCTCGTATTACCCTACCCACAAGGCCCATGTTTTTCTCTATCCTTACCCGCTGCTCTTCCATAAGTGACGGCATAATATCCATAATATAGTGAACACCATCCTGAAAAGAGGCGTCTTCTGTGGAGTCAGGTTATATCGCGCCCAGTCAGAAAAAATCCTTCTTGTCTTTCATCTTGTTGCCTGTCACTTCAGTTTGAAAATTCATGGCGGATGTCCATACACAAAATCAGCAGAAATATGATAGCATATGGAATGTTAGATTTTTGTTAGATACAACATCAATCACGCTTTATTGCCTATTATACTCCATAAACTCTGACACCGTATGTCGAGGTTTTTTCAACGAAAATCAAAACAATACATGGCCAGACCAGGTTGCGCTGGTCTGGCCATATGAAGATTTTATGGTACCTTTTTCTCTGCCGCAGCGCCTGCGTAAGACGCAGTATCTGCTGTATCCTCCAATCCACTGCCATCATCTTCGGGAAGATCGACCAGGAACTGCTGAGCGACTTGCTGGTTGGTGCCCGCATTAGGATCATCCTCCGGGGCAATGTCCGGTATGCTATCGGCATTCTCCGGCACACCCTTGGAAGTTTCGTTCCGTTGCTTAGCACCGCCGCTGGCTGTATCGGAACTACCAGCATCATTTTTCTCGTTTCCCTTGGGAAGGTTGGCCTGACCCTCTTCAGCACTCTGCTGGCTGGACTTCGCGCCCGGGTCATCCTCGGGAGCGATATCCGGGTTGCCTTCATCCTCGGGATTGCCGCTTGCGCTGGGTGCCCCCACCTGCTGGCTGGAGTTGCTGCCCGCTTCATCATTCTCGGGAATATCCTGGCCACAGGCAGCCAGAGAGAGCAGCATCACAGCCGCAAGACAAAAAGCAAAGATTTTTTTCATAATAGATTACCTCCTGTGTCAGTTATTCAGTTGATGATCGTAATATCCGCCGTACCGGCGATGATAGATGCGATGGTCTTGACCAC
>OFHB01001204.1_pt1 | contig 15316 bp, 15 predicted proteins | sample 1521881 | NCBI WGS metagenome assembly OFHB01 (sample SAMEA3504090, study PRJEB24116) | mouse gut metagenome | biome: mouse gut; feature: mouse-associated habitat; material: faeces | place: Denmark | collected 2011
TCCTCCTCTGTGTACCCCAGCGCGTTGAACAAGCTTCTGTGGGGCGCCTGTGCGGTGCCCGTCTTTACTGCGTCACTCCTCATGTTAGTCCCTCCTGATTTGGTATTTCATCTATGATTTCCGAACTTATTCCGCCTCCTGTTGAAAAACGCTCATCATATTTCGCCAAGGCAGTCTCCAATGCTTCTCTGGCATCTATCCTCATCCCACAGCACAATGCCAAAAGGGCAAAAATGCAGTCTCCCATTTCCATCTTCGCATTATCACTATATTCATGTCGCCCGGAAATAACGCTCTTTTTGCCGTAGTCAACTGTTTTCAGAATCTCCTTGCCAAGCTCACCCACTTCGCTGACCAGGTCGATATAGCGTATCTCCGCATTGCCAGATAATCCATATCTTCTCATGTGCCTTTCAACAGTATCCTGCATCTATCTTATCCTCCCCTCCAGCAAGCTGCCCATCTCGCTGCAGCCCACTTTTGTACAGCCTTCAGAATAGATGTCTCCCGTGCGGTATCCGTCCTTCAGCACCTGCTTCACGGCCTGCTCAATCGCATCTGCCTCCTTGTCCAGGTCGAAGCTGTAGCGCAGCATCATGGCGGCGCTCAGAACCGTAGCGATAGGATTCGCGATGTCCTGCCCCGCAATATCCGGCGCGGAGCCGTGACTGGGCTCGTAGAGGCCAAATTTGCTGTCGTTTAAGCTGGCGCTGGCCAGCATGCCGATGGAACCCGTGACCATGCTGGCTTCATCGGACAGGATGTCTCCGAACATATTTTCGGTAAGAATGACATCGAACTGAGCCGGGTCTTTCACAAGCTGCATGGCGCAATTGTCCACCAGCATATGCTCCAGCTCCACCTCAGGGTAATCCGCGGCCACTTCCTCCACCACTTTCCTCCACAGCCTGGAGGAGTCCAGCACATTGGCCTTGTCCACGCTTGTCACCTTCCTGCGGCGCTTCATGGCGATATCGAAGCCCTTTATGGCAATGCGGCGGATTTCGTTCTCATCATAAGTCAAGGTATCAATGGCCTTGCGCACCCCATTTTCCTCAACGGTTTTGCGTTCACCGAAATACAGCCCGCCGGTGAGTTCCCGCATGATCATCATATCGAAGCCCGCCTTGCTGATTTCCTCTTTCAAAGGGCACGCACCTGCCAGCTCGTCATAAAGCACTGCCGGGCGCAGGTTCGCGAACAGGTTCAGGGCCTTGCGGATAGCCAGAAGCCCCGCCTCCGGGCGCAGGTTGGGGGGCAGCTTATACCAGGGGGATTTCGTAGTGTCGCCGCCGATGGAGCCCATCAGCACAGCGTCCGCCGCCTTCGCCTTGGCAATGGCCTCCTCCGTCAGGGGAACCCCATGCACGTCGATGGACGCGCCTCCCATGAGGATGTCCTCGAATACCATTTTATGGCCGTATACAACGGCTATCTTCTCCAGAACCTTTTTTGCCTCCCGGACGATTTCCGGCCCGATGCCGTCGCCGGGAATACATGTGATATGTAGTTCCATATTCATCTCCCTTTCCTGATATGCGGGTCGCTCCGCTGGATATTTTCTAACTATAATAACTGATTCACGCATAAATATCAATAAAATGTTATAAAGAATCAATCTCTGGCCTCACAGCCGTTCAATATGCCATACTCCCTGTAAAGCTTGCGTCTGGCCGCCTCGTCCTCTGCGGCAAGGCGCGCGTCCTCTGTCCTTCCCTCCGATAGCAGCCTGCCCACCAGCTGTCCGAGGATTTCTTCCCCTTGCCTTCTGCCTTGCCTTCTGCCCTGCTGTCTGCCTTGTTTTACACCCTTACGCACCCCCTGCTTCTCCGCTTCCTCCACAATCTCTCTCAGCGCTTTGCACATATCTGCTTCCTCCTCTCCGTCCTTATTTACCCTGAACTGCATATGTTCCTTCAATCCCTTTATGTTCGTGCATACATCGATGACATCCAACGCGCTCTTCGGTATCCTGCTGAAATACTCCCTGTTCTCCCATATATATCTCTCGTACCTCTTCCTGGATTCGCTGCATTTCATGATGCCCAGAACATATTTCAGATCCGAATCCATCTTCTGCAACGCCTCATCCGGAATATATACTGCTTAACGATTTCACTTGCCGTGAAACCAGACTGCATAACGCTGACTGGTTCATTCGCATGATTACATTAGGCAGTATTCAGCGTTATGCAGTATACCTCATGTGGATCAGATGCACGCGATAATCCGCAAACAGCTCCCTCAACCGCTCCGACCGTATCCGGTTTGGCTTTTTCATGTACACGTTCAAAGCATTGTTCGGTTCCCCCATCGTCCCGCCTTTCCGCAGGGACAGGAATCCGGCCCATACAGAACGCACGCGTTGCTCCTCCCTGCATATTATCCTGGTTGGTGTCAAGCAGGGAAGTTCTGAGATAATAGAATGTCAGACATCAAGTTCTGCCGGCATAGTCTGCCGCAGATTAGAATCTCCTGCTTATCGAATGAAAGCTATCATAGCTTCTGAACAATACTATAACACATTTGCAGGCCCGATACAATTGCCAATTATCATTTTTTCCTTTTTTCCGTTTTCCATCCTCTCTTTCGTTGGCGTCATTCAGCAACGCCAGACAGCAAAAACACCTGACAGGCCGCAACGCTCTGTCAGGTGCAATCATCTGCTATACATTATTTCTGTGTTTCTATCCCAAGCCTACGTCAGCACATAGCCTATCACATTCTTCTCCAGCGCGGAAATGCTTTCATACTCCTTCTGGACCTTGGTTCGAAGGGATCCGTCCTGTTCCTCCACCAGAATCACGGCATCGCATTCCGCCAGCATCTCCAGTGTGCTGGCATTGGCATTCATGCTGGCGCCTGTCATCAGCATAACGCTCTCCGGCAGTTGGGGCACGATTCTCTCCGTGAATTCCTCCAGCCTCCCGATGTCCACGGTGCCCGTCACCAGGAAAGTCCCTCCGTCCTTCGCCAGATTCGTTATGTTCGTGGCCACGATTCTGTAGGCTTCCTCCTCCGAAATCCGTTCCGTTCCGCTAAGCTTCGTCAAAAGCCCGTCCACACCTGAGAAAAGCTTCTTCTTCCTTTTCTTCGGAATGGCCCCCAGCATATAATAGCCATACCTTTCCTTCAGTTCCCTCTCGCCGCGTATCATGTCGCTGAACACATAGCCCAGGCAATAACAGAACACCAGGACGAACATCCCTCCCACAAAGCCGATGACGGCATACTTCGGGATGCTGAGCTCCTTCACCTCGCCCAGTTCCTTCTCTATCTCCTCAATCGCCTTCTGCACCTGATCTGCTGTCCGGCCTTCGGAATCCGTAGGTGCCGGCGCATCCGGCTGCGCCTGTTCCTTCAGCTCCGCCAATATATCCTTCTGCGCCTGCAGCCTTCCCTCTACCTCCGAACGCTCCTTCGGATAGACATTCTGGTCGTATATGGCGGCATAGCCGCCTGCCAAAGCACAAACCAGCACCGCAATCACCAAAACGGAACGCCACCTGTACAAAATGTGCAGCATCAAATCCTTCAGATCAATCTCTTCTTCATATCTCTGACTATTATCCATAGCAACCATCCTTTATGAAATATTTTTACATCGCCCCGTCCCGGCCGAACACTACCTTCACGGTCTTCAACAATATCCTGAAATCCAGCCCCATGCTCCATTCCGTGATGTACTTGGTGTCGAGCTTCACCACCTCTTCGAAATCCGTAATCTTGCTCCTGCCGCTGACCTGCCACAATCCGGTGATGCCCGGGCGTACCGCAAGCCTGGCCCGGTGGTGGGGTTCATACCGGTCCCACTCGTCTAAGGTAGGCGGCCTGGTTCCCACAAGGCTCATATCCCCCTTCAGCACATTGAAGAACTGCGGGAACTCATCCAGGCTCCAGTCGCGTATGAAGTTCCCCAGGCCCTTTTTCACGGTTCCGTCCGGCAGCACCCTGCATCCTATGATGCGCGGATCGCCCTCCAGCTTGAACATCAGGCCGTCTCCGTGCTGGTTCCTCTCCATCAATTCCTTCTTCCGCTCCTCGGCATCCATGTACATGCTCCGGAATTTGTATATCCGAAACCGTTTGCCGTTCATTCCCACACGTTCCTGCGTAAAGAATACCGGACCCGGCGAGGCAATGAAAATCGCCGGCGCAAGCAGGACGAACAATACACCCGTGACAACACATCCCGCAATCCCGCCAGCGATGTCCATGGCACGCTTGGCGAACTGCTGCAGGGGCGTGGCGTAGCTGATGCTGGTGGTCAATACTGTATGGCCGCCTACATGGCCCACGAACTGCCGCATCCCGCCGCCGTCTTCTGCCCGGAACACGCTGACATGGACCACCACGCCCATCCCGGCCAGGCGTTCCACTAGCTGCTCCGGATAAGGCTGCTCCCGGGGCAATACCACCAAAGCTTCATCCACCCAACTGCGGCATACGGCATCCACCACATCCCCGGCTCCCGCCACCACGGGCACGCCGTCAATCTCGCCGCCGCGCATGTCCCTGTCCAGAACCGCTATCCCCGTTATCAGGAATCCCTCCGTGCCATGCTCCATGATATCCGCCGCACATTCCCGGGCCAGCTTGAAATCCGTCACCAGGAGAAGCGAACGCTGATCTGTCACCGCCCTGCGCCGTATCAGGAAAGCCTTCCAGAGGACTCTGAGGAAATAACTCATACAGACATATAGAACGCCCGTCAGATAGATGACGAACCGGGAGTAATCCGCGCTGGTCTGTGTCGTGAACAGCCCAGTAATGACCACTGCCTCCACCAGACACGCCTGTCGGATGGTCGCCCCGAACTCCTCATAGCGCCCCCGCCGCAATATGCCGCTGAAAGCCCCTGTCAGGAGCACCACGGCCACCTCGGCCAACAGGACGATTATACCGATTTCTTTGTACGCCTCGTCCCGGTAGGGGCTGGTGGGCCCCATACGCACCGCATAGGCCAGAAGAAAGGCCGCCTGTATGCAGAGCAGATCCAACACTATGAAATCAAGGTGTTTCAGCCATCCTCCGGCCTTTTTTCTATACATGGCCGCAACGCCCCTCTCTCTGGTAAACCCTTACCTGTCACAATCCCGCATCCTGCGCCGCGAGCTGCCGCCTTTTTCGTCCGTTTCGGAGGCTTACGGCGCAGGATGCAGAATCGTTTATCTGTTGCGGAAATCCGCAGCATACTTCCTTTTTAAACATCCTGCCCCCCCGAACCGGGAAGGGCAGGATAACCACATGTCAAAGGATTCTCATTTTATTTCTTTTATTTTAATACGTATAGCACATCCTGACAGCAGATTCTTACTGCTGATTAATCATGCATGATTAATCCCATGCTTATCCCTGCATGGGCAGGGCTTAAAACAGATTAGCCGTTGCAGCGAGCCTTCTTAGCGCAAACAACAACGCCAGCCAGGCACAGAACTGCCATCATGCCAGCTACGGGCAGAGTCTCACCGGTCTTAGGGGACACGGGAGCGCCTGTAGCAGTTGTGGTGGTTGTAGGAGCGGTTCCCTCAACAGGGGGAAGGCCAGGCTTGGTCGTGTCATCCACCACTACAAGTATGAACGGAGAGCAGCTCTCGATTATAGCATAATACCTTTTTGCTGTTGAATCGTAGTGTACAGCAACTTCCTCCAGGAACTCACCAGTATCCTTATTGTAGTGGAACAATACATAGCCGCCCTTTGAAGGGTGAGGAAGACTGCTGCCATCGGCCTCGTTAAGCCAATACGTACCAGGCTCAGTAATCTCATATTCTCCTACGACATATAATACATCTCTGTCGTACTTGCCATTCTCGAGACTTTCCTTCAAGTCCTCCGCAATCTTATTAGCTACTACGCTGGGGTTCTCCTTAGCACTAACGCTCATGCCAAATACCATAGCCAGTGCCAGGCAAAGAGCCAGCATTTTTGTGAATTTCTTCATTTTTAAATTTCCTCCTTTCCTCTTCCATGTGGTTATATCAAGCTTTACAGCTTAATACCTGTTTCATCTCCGGCCTACTCTATCTCCTCATAGAAGATTTTCAGTATCAGCCGATAAAGGGCATCTTCATCCACGTAGAATTCTTCAAATCTCTCCCCGTCTTTAATCTCGCCCTCCAAGACATACATATCATCACTATCAAAACTGTAATTCAGTATCTGAGTGGCAAGATACCCCACCTCGTCCACTGAAATATCGGTCACCATATATTTACTCAGAATCCCATATAAGGATACCGGAAATGTCAAATCATTCTTCGTGGCTGCCAGAGCTTTGGCCGCATAAGCCACCAAATACTGTTTTTGACGCTTTAGCCGCCCATCTGCCGTCCTGGCCTTGTTGATATCCCTGTTATGCAGATAGTAATAAGCATCCATCCCTTCCAGATGCAGCTGCTCCCCTTCCGTAATCCGGTACTCACCAAAGTCAAGGGTCTCAGCGGCCTGTAAATCAACGCCCCCTACCGCATCATTAATCAACGGAATGGCACCCATATTTATAGCGCAGTACCCATGGATAGGCAATCTGTAGAACAGATTCGATACAGCCTTCACGCTGCGCTCACAGCTCGTCTTCCTGCCGTCTCCAAATCCATGCTGTACAGCCAGCTGTGCCTTAGTCATCCCCAGATAGGATCCATCCAAATCATAGACCTCCACCTCTGTCATCGTGTCCCTGGGAATACCAATGACAGAAATCTTCTTGTTGTGAGGATTCAGCACCAGAAGGAAATTCGCATCCGACTGTCCGCCGTCTGCACCGTCCTCCACATCCTGCACCTCAGTCATCTTATCGACACCCATGAAAAAGAACGTCAATATATCCGAATTATATCGATAGTGAACTCCCTCGAATCGGAAATCCCCTTCCTGCCAATCCTCTTCTTCCTCTACATCAATGCTTCCTCCCAGGGCCACGGCCATATCCGACAATGTGCCAATCACTTCGCCGTCATCTGCCCTGCTGTAAAGGCTGTTCTTACCGGATATCTGCAACAGAAGGAAGGATATGGCAATGACGAATATCACCACCACCACGCCCAGCAGCAGATTGAACACAATACGACCTCCCCGCATCCTCTTTACTGCTGTCTTTCCCTCGGCGTCCCTATTCCTCGCTGGCATTCAATAGCACCCCCTGTACAACAAAACGGTTGTTGGGCTTCGTGGATATGCAGGTGGACAATGTCAGGATACAGTCATCTCCATCCACTTCTACATCCTCCCTGAGAACACTTCCCATGATACGGGCATCGCTGATATCTTTTATATAATCTTCCAGAACGCTCTTCTCCTCAAACCAGTTATGGGCATAGAGGATATGCTCATCCGTCGTCTCATGTGCCGTAAATATCTCGTATACCAGCAGACTGTCCGGCGTATAGATATAAACGTAAGGATGGGATTCCATATATTCACTGTCCGCATACTTGTGAAGCCCCGCGAACATGCTGCCATCCTTCATATTGTGGCCGTACACCACCGTCACAGGATCCGTAAAATCCTTCGCATTGTAATCTTCCGTATAGATACATCCCGGATAGCCTCTGCTGCCGTCCAAATTGTAATTCAAATAGTATGTATTATCCGTAGGGTGCTGCAGAATCGGATAATCGACCGCGGTATCCGGTATATATATCCATGCGTAGATATCCTTATTGACAGTCTCCTGCAGATTGTCGAAGTCAACCTGCTTTTCCGGAACGGGGATACCTATGTCTTCCAGCGCCTTCAGGGGGTCAACCTCCTCTTCAGGCTCTTCTTCCGATGCCTCGCTGCCCTCGCTGCTTTCTGCAGAGGGCTCCGGAGTCTCTTCCACCACGACCTTCGTAGTCTGCTCCGCCAGGCTCTCATACTGATCCTCCGCATCTTCCTGCTTGGCCTTCCCCGCGCAGGCTACCACCGTGCACACGATTGCTGCAACGAGGAACGCCATGCTCGCTATCTTCCAGATACGCGCCCTGTTGCCACCCGCATCCTTGTCATTCTTCCTCATGTCCAAGCAGTCCTCCTTTTGAATCCTCTCTTTTCACAATGTCTCTTTTATTTTATACTTAATGCGCTCATAATGCAAGTCCCATTTCACAATTACCATTTTTTTAGTAATTTTGATAGTTTTCCAAATGGTGTGTCATATATTTTGCTATAAATGACCGTTTAATTCGACTTTTTTGCCTATATTCCGCATCTTTTCTTTGAAAAAACTGACCTCTACCCCCCCGTATCGGTCTGCACCGGCATATTGAACAATCCTCAGCCTTCTCCGGCCTTCTCCACCCGGCTGATTGCACTTTTTTCCATGGGAATACGGCAGTTCTTGTTGCTGCCGAACTCCACGATGACCATGTCGTCCTTCATGTCGATTACGACTCCGTAGAAGCCGGATGTGGTCAGCACCACGTCCCCGATTGCCAGCGACGCCAGCATGGCCGCCACCCTTTTCTTCTCCTTGTTCTGAGGGCGCATCAGGAAGAACCACATCGCGCCGATAACCACAGCGTACATAAGCAGCATGCTGATCAGTCCGGCTCCCCCGGCCCCTGCCGCGTCAGCACCAGTCAATAATATACCCATCTTTCCTCCATTCTAACGTCACGGTAACCAGACGTTCGTAGCTTGTCTAAATAAGTATGATACACAATAAAAGCCAATCGGTCAAGGGGCTGACCGGATTTTCCTGACCTTTTTCCGAAATCCCGGTCAATCCTGCATCGCCATCCCCTCCAGCTTCCCCTTCTTATACGCCGCGAACCTCCCCTCGTCCAGCGCGTTCCGCACCTCACTCATCATCGTATTATAAAAATACAGATTATGCAGCACGCACAGACGCATCCCCAGCATCTCCTTGGCCTTCAGCAGATGCCGGATGTAAGCCCTGGAATACCTCCGGCAGGCCGGGCAGCCGCAGCCCTCCTCGATGGGCCTGTCGTCCAGCTCGTACTTGGCGTTGAACAGGTTTATCTTCCCGCGGTTGGTGTACAGATGCCCGTGCCTGCCGTTCCGGCTGGGGTACACGCAGTCGAAGAAATCCACGCCCCGCTCCACGCCCTCCAGGATATTGGCCGGCGTGCCCACGCCCATGAGGTATGTGGGCCTGTCCTGGGGCAGATGCGGCACCACTTCGTCCAGAATGTAGTACATTTCCTCGTGGGTCTCTCCCACGGCCAGGCCGCCCACCGCATAGCCGTCCAGTTCCATCTCTGCTATCCGTTTCGCGTGGTCTATGCGGATGTCCGGATATACGGCTCCCTGATTGATGCCGAAGAGCAGTTGCCTTCGGTTGATCGTATCCTCCAGGCCGTTCAGACGTGCCATCTCCCGCTTGCAGCGCTCCAGCCATCTGGCCGTGCGGTCCACGGAGGCCTGCACATATCCCCTGTCCGCCTTGCTGGGCGCGCACTCGTCAAAGGCCATGGCGATGGTGGAGGCCAGGTTGGACTGGATGCGCATGCTCTCCTCCGGCCCCATGAAAATCTTCCTTCCGTCCACATGGGAGTTGAAATAGACCCCTTCCTCCTTGATCTTGCGCAGCCCCGCCAGGGAGAACACCTGGAACCCGCCGGAATCCGTGAGTATCGGCTTGTCCCAGGACATGAACCGATGCAGTCCCCCCAGCTGCTTCACCACCTTGTCCCCGGGGCGCACATGCAGATGATAGGTATTGGACAGCTCCACCTGCGTCCCAATCTGTTCCAAATCGGAAGTGGCCACAGCCCCCTTGATAGCCGCCGCAGTCCCCACGTTCATGAACACCGGGGTCTGGACGGTGCCGTGGACCGTCTCCAGCTGCGCCCGTTTCGCTCTTCCTTCCTGTTTCAATATCTGGTACATATATCCCTCCTGAAAAAGTCCTATTATACAGCATGACTCATAAGCATTCTCTCCATAAGCCCCTGGCTGATAGATGTCATAATCCTACAGGCCCGTGCATCAGCGGTAAAAATCCGCCACCGACTCCATCCTGGCCGACATGTTCAGCAGCATGGCGTCCAGCACCGTGACCGCAGTCATGCACTCCATGACCACCACCGCCCTGGGCACGATGATAGGGTCATGCCGCCCCTTGATTCGCACATAGATATCCTCGCCGGACTGGTTCACGGTCTGCTGTTCCAGGTAAATGGACGGTGTGGGTTTCACATAGGCCCGCACCACCACCGTATCCCCGTCGCTGATGCCCCCCAGGATGCCGCCGGCATGGTTCGTTGTTTTGACTACTTTCCCGTCTTCCATATGGAACGCATCATTGTTCTCGCTTCCCCGGCGCATGGCTACCTTCTGCCCGTCACCGATTTCCACAGCCTTCACCGCCCCGATGGACATGACCGCCCTGGCCAGGTTCCCGTCCAGCTTCTCGAAGACGGGATCCCCGATTCCCGCCGGAAGGCCCTCCACGATACATTCCATGCAGCCGCCCACGGAATCCAGCTCTTGCCTGGACTTCTCCAGGTACTCCATGGCGGCCGGCATGGCTGTGGGCGTCTCCAGGATGGCCTGCCTGTCGAACCGCTCCAGCGCGGCCTCTATGGGTCCGATGGAGCGGGTATAGGCGCACACCGTGACCCCAAGCTGCTCCAATGCCTTACAGGCGATCGCCCCAGCCGCCACCCGGCCTACCGTCTCCCTGCCGGAAGAGCGGCCGCCTCCGCGGTAGTCCCGAAAACCGTATTTTTCGTCAAAAGTATAGTCCGCATGGCCGGGGCGGTAATAGGATGCTATCTCGCTGTAATCTTTGGAAATCTGGGAGGTATTGCGCACCATCAGGGAAATAGGGGCGCCGGTGGTGCGCCCTTCGAACACGCCGGAAAGGATTTCCACCGCGTCCGCCTCCTTCCGCTGGGTGGCGATGCTGCTGGCGCCTGGCTTCCTCCTGTCCAGATACCGTTGGATATCCGCCTCCTCCAAAGGAAGCCCCGCCGGGCAGCCGTCCACCACCACGCCCAGGGCTTTCCCATGGGACTCTCCCCATGTAGTCATTCTAAAAACGGTGCCATATGTGGAACCAGCCATTTTATCCCTCCTATTCCAGTTCCGCCTCTGCCCAGCCCAGTGCCCAGGCATAGCAGTGAATTTCCGGACGCAAAAGGAATGCGCCCGTAAATCCTATGGGGCACTGGCTGGACTAGACGCTTCGACAGGGAGCCCTCCCTCTGGCAGCGGGTACAGCACCTGTCAGCTCCGGCGCCAAATTATACTGCATAACGATTTCACTTGCCGTGAAACCAGACTGCATAACGCTGACTGGTTCAATCGCATGATTACATTAGGCAGTATTCAGCGTTATGCAGTATACCTGCGGACGCCCCTGACCCCGTGCATAAAAACTCGGAAAGGAGTTCTGCTCCTCTCCGAGCAAATTTGCCGTATTTTCAGCTCCCTGCATTCCGGCACTCTGCCATAAATGAAAGCAGAATGTTCAAGTTACAATGCGCACAATATTGGCTTTACAGCTTATGGAACGTGATGCAGTTGGGCACGTCCACATGGATAGGCGGTCCGTTCATGATCATGGTGCCTTTCTCCACGTCCACATGGAAGAAAGTCATGGTATTGGACTCATGGTTCAGGGACACGAGGAATTTATTATTGGGGAACAGGCTGGCGTCCTTCGGATATTCTCCGCCCACGGGCAGCTCGAAAATCTCCCTGAGATGCCCCGTTGTCTCGTCCACTTCGAACATCACCACCGAATTGGCCCCAGCGTTGCTGCTGAGCAGATATTTGTGGTCATCTGAAAATGTCAGTGCACTGGCGGCATTAAAACATCCCATCTCCTGCTCACAGGTGGACACGATCTGAAGCTTTTCAAAGATAGGCTGTCCCTTCTTTTCCTCATAGGAAAACACGTCGATGGTACATTTGAACTCATTGACGATATAAACATAATGTCCGTCCCTGGAAATCTTGATATGTCTGGGGTTCGCGTCCAGCTCGCTGTGGACGATGTCCGCCAGCTGCACCTTGCCCAAAGTCGTGTCCAGGCGGTACACATTCACATGATCCATGCCCTGATCCGCCACCAGAAGGTATTTATTGTCATGGGTCATCCTGGCACAGTTGATATGGGGCCTGGAATTGCGCTCCGCGATGATGCCAAGCCCCTTGTGATAGACTTCGTCCGTGATGTCGCCGATGGATCCGTCCTCCGCCAGCTTCAGGACGGTCAGCTTCCCGTCGTGGTATCCGGCCACGAACAGGAACCTGTCCGTATAGTCCGTGGACACGTAGCATCCTCTCATGCCGTTGTTGGAAGCGAAATTGATGAACTCCAGGCTTCCGTCCTGTAAGATGAGATAAGATTCCACGCCGAAATCCGTGATGGAATAGAGGTACTTCCCATTGTGGGAAATGGTCACATAGGAGGAATTGGTAATCTCCACCTTGTCCTTCTCAATGAACCGGCCCTTCTCCATATCCACGTCATATATTTTGATTCCGTTTTTATCTCCGCGGGTATATGTGGAGACATATGCGACATATTTTTCTTGCTCCATGAGAGTTTCCGCCTTTCTGTTATGGTTTCCCAACAGAATCCGCGCCCCTCCTTCCATGTCCTGGACAGGGCCGGTTCTGTCTTTGAGGAATATTGTACCATATTTCCCGCAAGTTTTAAATAGTTTTTCCAAACTTTGTTGCAAGACGGCAAAACGGCGGTCAACCTTCATAGGGACCGCCGCTCTCTTATTCATCTGTGTCCTGGGTGCGGGCCGTTACGCCTCGCAGTCCTCCCCGCCGTCCCGGCGCGGGAACCTGGGGTACTCCTGCCAGGGAGGCGGGATCATGCCCGGGGCCTCGCGGCCGTCTCTGTCTTCCCGCCCGCAGCCGCACTCATCTGCCTCACGGCAGGGCCTCTCTTCCTCACAGCAGGGCCGCTCTTCCTGGCAGCAGCATTCTTTCTGTCTGCCGCACTCTCTGCCCTCGGGCCCCCTTCTGTCGGAACCCCCTCTGCCGTGATGATGTCCTCCGCCAGTCCGTCCGCAGCCGTTTCCGTGGCCACAGTTGTCTCTGTTTCCGCAGTTGTCTCTGTTTCCGCAGCTGCATGTTCCGCAGCTGTTTCCGTCGCTGTAGGACATTCCGCAGCCATTGCCCCATCCGCCGCAGCAGCTGAGCAGGAACAATAAAATAATGCAGTTCATATCGTTCTCCATATGATGTGTTTATGTTATCATATGCAGATTGCGAGGAAAGGTGCAAGGCTAAACTTTCACCTGCACGGGACGCTTCTGTACACGGCGATGCTCCTGGGGGGAATCTCCCGCAGGAGCTCCTTGCCCTTCTCCGCCGGTTCCGCCTTCTGCCCGCTGTCCGGTTCCCCGGAGAGCTCCGTGGAAAAGACGGGCTCCCATCTCATGTCCTTGGGCAGTTTCGGGAGGGCAAGGGCGCGGTCTTCCCAATGCATGTTCATGGCGAGGTACAGAAAGGCGTCCTCCCCCGGCGCGCCGGATCTGGCATATTTCCCGCACAGCATGATGCCGATATGCCTGACGTTCCCCTCCGTCTGCGCCTGCCAGGCATACTGCCCGTGATAGGACAGGTCCGGATAGCCGCAGGCGATGTAGTCCATCAGCCGGAGCTCCTTCGCCGGGTGCAGAATAGGATTCCGCTTCCGGAACGCCACCAGCATCTTCCAGAACCTATGGAGTTCAGCGTTCTTCCGGATTCCGTTCCAGTCCAGCCACGCCACCGCGTTGTCCTGGCAGTAGGGATTGTTGTTCCCCTTCTGGGAATTCCCGAATTCATCCCCCATGAAGATCAGGGGCGTAGACTGGGCCAGCAGCAGCAGGCACATGGCGTTCTTCATCTGCTTCAGCCGCAGGGCCTTTATGTTCCTCTTCCGGGTGGCTCCCTCCTCGCCGCAGTTCCAGCTGCAGTTGTAGTCGCTCCCGTCCTTATTGTCCTCCCCGTTGGCCTCGTTGTGCTTGTAGTCATAGGACACCAGGTCCGCCAGCGTAAAGCCGGAGTAGTTGGTCAGGTAATGAATCGCGCCGGCCTTCCGGGGGATATAGCGCATATGGTAGAGCACGCTGCCCAGCATGTTCCCGTCCCCCTTCAGGAACCTGCGCATGTCGTAATACCAGGCATCATTGTACTCCGCCGCGTGGGGGTACAGGGGCTGCTCCCCTCCGGCGTATATCCTGTCCGTATCGAACCGGCCGTACCAAAGCTTCGTATCCGCCAGGGCCTCGTCCGCGGCCAGCATGTCCACCGGCAGATTCTCCCCCAGCAGATGGAAGCCGTCCACATGGTATTCCAGCACCCAGAAGCACAGGATGTCGAGAATCTCGCTCCGCCTTGCCTCCTCCGGGAAATAGAACTGCATCACCAGCTCCATCCCGTTCTCATGAAGAGCCCTCACCAGCTCTTTGAACTCGCTGCCCCCGTCCCCTGCGGAGGCGTAAGCGGCCTTTGGCGCATAGTAAAACCCTTTCTTGTAGCCCCAGTAGTTCAGCCTGTCCCTTCCGCACGGATTCTCTCCCGGCAGATTCCCGCCATAGGGCACGGCCTGGGGCGGCTCCTCCGCCGCAGAGGCTTCAGCGAATTCATAGGCAGGCTGTAGTTCAATCGTGGTGACTCCAATCTCCTTCAGATAGGGTATCTTCTCTCCGATTCCCGCGAAAGTGCCCCGGTGGGCCACCTGGGAGGAGGCGTGCCTGGTGAAGCCCCTGACATGCATGCAGTAGACAAGCGCCTCATGGTAGGGAATCCGCGGGCAAGCGTCCCCTTTCCAGTCGAAGCCCGGCCTCAGGAACCCCGCTTTCATGTCCTCCGCCTTCCGCTCCTTCCCATAGGGGATCCGCTTCGGGAAGGCCCGGCCCCTCTCGTCCGCCACCGGGCGCTCTCCCTCATAAAAAAGATAGGTGCATGTCTCCGTGTCGATATCTTCCACTGTTCTGCAATAGACATGGCCCACCCTGTCCTCCTCTGTAAAAGGAATCTTCCGCGCCGGCCGGTCCGCGGCCCCATCGTACAGCAGGACGCCGCAGGACACCGCCCTGGACACAAAGGAAAAACGAACTCCACCGCCCTCTATGTGGGCTCCTAAAGGATACGGTTTCTTCTGCCTACTTTTCTCTGTCATCGCTTCCCCCTCCATATTCCGCACCGATTCGACGTATCTCGCAATGTTTTTCTGTGTCAACATTCTACCACATTATGATGACAATAAAAAGCAAAAAATGAAATTGTCCAAATATTGTGCAAATATTGCCCCTTTTCGCTTGCACTGTAGTACGAAGTTGAGTATAATAGCCTTAGGAATTGTCGGAAAATAACTGATGCAACTTGTTTAGGAGAAAGCCCGGAAATACAACGA
>OFHB01001212.1_pt1 | contig 15232 bp, 10 predicted proteins | sample 1521881 | NCBI WGS metagenome assembly OFHB01 (sample SAMEA3504090, study PRJEB24116) | mouse gut metagenome | biome: mouse gut; feature: mouse-associated habitat; material: faeces | place: Denmark | collected 2011
GCTGTTTTGGCAGGTTAGAAATAAATTCCACCTGTGCGGTTGGATGCTCATTCGAGCATCTAACCCACTCCCACATTCGCAAAACTCGCGCTTGCGCGCTTCTGCGTCTGCATTCGCAGCCGCATTTTGCTCATTTGGAAGTGGATTGCACCGCACAAGTGGAATAAATTTGCAGGATTTTGCCGGGGAAGGGACATATAATATCAGGCGAATCTGGCTGCAAATCCGGCAATGAGTCTTAGTCTTCCGCGGGGAAAGCAAGCTGATTGGATAGGTAAATTTGGCTGTTGCATTATGTAGAATAGTGTGCTAAAATACTGACGCAAGTGAATAGAAACATGACAGGTGCCGGAGAGCGGATATCCGTTTGGTTCGGTGAAAAGGGAAGCAGGTGAGAGGCCTGCACGATCTCGTCGCTGTGAGAGAAGAGTCATGCTTCATGCCGCCGTGGAAGCGGGCGGTGTATGCCACTGGGAAGAATCCGTGCCAGGAAAGCAATGGGCCAGGCTGTACAATCTGGCGCAAAGCTCTGGGGCCGGATTCCCGGGAAGGTGAAGCTGGCGATGACGCTCAAGTCAGAAGACCTGCCTGTCGTGTGCGCCATAAGGCCACGAGGGATTGGCTGGTGCGGAATGCGCGGAAAAGAATTGACGCGCGTTCGGTTCTGCTGTTCTGGTGCCGGAAAGGGGGTACCGGCGGCGGAATGTCCAATGGATGACGGAAATCTGTGCATGTGCTTTCCGTTGTATTAGTGACGCCGACTCCTGTGCCGAACAGGAGTTTTTTTGTGCCGATGGCGCAGTCTTCACGATAGCACAGAGCTTCCTCTCAGGAAGAAAGTCCGGGAATGGAGCCTGTGCGGAAAAACAGGCTGCGGAAGGCAGCGGGACAGCATCGGAAGAGATGCGGAACGGGAGGAGAAAAATGGAAAGCAAAAGCGGCAACAGCAAAAAGGTGATCATCGGAGCGGTGGTATTGGTGGCGGTGGTAGCGATTCTGGCTATCGTGTACAACCTGTTCCGGGAGAAGCCCGTGGAAGGCACGAAGGCTGTCACCATCGAGGTGACGGGCAAGTCGGGGGAGGTCAAGAGCTATGAAGTCAAGACGGACGCGGAGTATCTGCGCCAGGTTATGGAGGAAGCGGAGGGGCTGACCTTCTCCGGCGCAGAGAGCGAGTATGGCCTGATGGTGGACACGGTGAACGGCGAGACGGCAGATTACTCGGCGGACAGCTCATACTGGAGCTTCTATGTGAACGGGGAATACTGCAACTATGGTATTGAAACCCAGCCGGTTGAAGACGGAGATGTCTTCGGAATCGTCTATACGACGGATTCTGCCCAGTAGATTCTGGCCCTCGGATTCCTTCCGATGGGTTCCGCCCGGGCGATCAGCGGAGGCTGGGCGGACATCTGTGCCGGGCAGATATCCGAACGGAGAGCAGAGCGCGTGGGCTGGGAAGTGTATGGGGCGGCGCAGACTGCCTTTCATAACAGGCGACTAGGGATTGGGCGCAGAATGGAATAGGCAGGAAGACGGATTGCGGAAGCTGAAAGAATGTCTTCGGGAAAGAATGATTTCGGAAGTTGGGAGAACATCCTTATGGAAGAGACAAAGGGACAAGGGGAAAAGAAGCTGACAATAGGGGATATCGCCCTGATGGGCGTGATGGTGGCAGTGATTGAGGTGTGCAAGGTGGCCTTGAACTTTCTGCCCAATATTGAGCTGACCAGCTTCTGGATTATTATGTTCACGCTGCTGTTCCGGTGGAGGATACTGTTTGTGATTCCGGTGTTCATCCTGGTGGAAGGGGCCATGTACGGCTTCGGGCTGTGGTGGATTATGTACCTCTATGCCTGGCCCTTGCTGGCGCTGGCGGCCTATGTGTGCAGAAAACAGGAGTCCGTCTGGTTCTGGAGCTTCCTGTCGGCCATGTTCGGCTTCCTGTTCGGCTTCCTGTGCGCCCTTCCTTATGTGGCAATCGGTGCTGCGGGCAGCGGCCTTCGGGGCGGCCTGTACGCCGGGTTCACATGGTGGGTGGCGGGGATCCCCTTTGATATCACCCACGGCATAGGAAATTTCGCGCTGATGGCGGTGCTTTACAAGCCGGTCCGCCTGGCGATGAAGCGTATCCGGGTTGCATAATGCATGAACGCGCAGCCGGAGTGCTGTGTCCGTGATTCGTCCAACATATCCATATGCCGAATGGGGAAAGTCAGTCCTCGTCGTCATCTTTATCCGCCAGGAGCAGCGAGAAGATGAACTCGCTTCCGGCTCCCTCCGTGCTGATCACATTGATGTGCTCCCCGTGGCAGCCTATGATCTCCTTGACGATGGACAGCCCCAGGCCGGTGCCTTTCTTGTCCTTGCCCCGGGAGAAGTCGGATTTGTAGAATCTGTCCCAGATCAGCTTCAGGTCGTCCTTGGGGATGCCGATGCCGGTGTCCTTTACGGATACGAACAGCTTATTGTTCTTCACGGAAGTCTCCACCCGGATGACAGAGTCGTGGTGGCTGAATTTGATGGCATTGTCCAGCAGGTTGTAGAGGACCTGCTGGATTTTCTCTTTGTCCCCGTTGACGAACATCCGGTCACCGGTGAGGATCATCTCGATGGCGATGGTCTTCTTGCGGCAGGTCCCCTCAAAGGTGGCGGCGGTAGAGCGGATGATGCTGTTGATATCGAAGTCCGTCCGCTCCAGGAGCATGCCCTTGGTGTTCAGATTGTTCAGGGACAGTAGACTGTTGGTCAGTTTGGTCAGCCGCTCTGTCTCGTTCAGCACGATATTCAGATACTTGTCATGCATTTCCGGCGGGATCGTGCCGTCGATCATGGCCTCCAGATATCCCCGGATAGAGGTCAGCGGGGAGCGGAAATCGTGGGACACATTGGCGATGAATTTCTTCTGGTCGTCCTCCGAGCTGGCAATCTGGCTGGCCATGTAGTTCAGGCAGACAGCCAGATAGCCGATCTCATCATCGCTCTCCACCTGGAACTCATAGTGCATATTGCCCGCGGCATACTGCTCCGTGGCATAGGTGATCTTCCGCAGGGGGATATAGACCATCTCCGTGAAGAAAATCAGGATGATCAGAGACAGCAGCAGCAAGATCACCAGCGTGATATAAGAGATGTTCAGCATGCGGTTGCAGGAATCCTCGATCCGCATCATGTCGCAGTGGATGACCACATAGCCCTTCACCATATAGCTGGATGTGATGGGGGAGAAGACGCTGAGCATCTTCGAGTCGAAGTTCCCGAAGAAATTATTTACCATATAGTAGGAACTGCTGGTGGCGGTGGGGTCGAAATTTTCTATGACAATCTCGTCTTCCACATTCAGGGAGACATCTGTATCCAGCACCAGCCGCCCGGAGGGGTTGATGATCCGTATGGTGGAGTCCAGGTAGACAGCCAGGGAATCCAGCTGTTCCTTCACGGTCTCCAGGTCCGTCTCGCTGGTGTACAGGCCGGTAGCATAGGTGTTGGAGATGCGGGTGGCCTCCACGTAGAGGTCCTCCGCCTTCTCCCGGATCAGGTGTTCCCTGGTCATACTGGGCACAAAGGTGGTGACGATGATGAAGCTGAACACGCCGAAGATGAAGTAGGCCAGTATGAACTTCAGGTAGAGGGTCTTCTTCATGTATTGCGCACCTCGAATTTATAACCCACGCCCCAGATGGTGGTTATCTTCCAGTTGGCGTGGTCCTTGATCTTCTCCCGGAGGCGCTTGATGTGCACGTCCACGGTGCGGGTGTCCCCCACGTACTCGTATCCCCAGATCTGGTCCAGGAGCTGCTCCCTGGTGAAGACATGATTGGGGGAGGAGGCCAGGAAATACAAAAGCTCCAGCTCCTTGGGCGGCATGTCCACGGTGCGCCCCATGTAGAGCACGGAATAGTTGGTCAGGTTCACGGACAGGTCCGCGTACTGCACACATTTGTCGGCGCTGGCAGCGGGGGAGGGCGCGGGGGCGGCGGGCTTGTAGCGGCGCAGCACGGCCTTGGCCCTGGCCACCAGCTCCTTGGTGTCGAAGGGCTTTTCGATATAATCGTCCGCGCCCAGCTCCAGCCCCAGGACCTTGTCGAAGATCTCGCCCTTGGCGGAGAGCATGATGATGGGCACGGTGTACTTGTTCCGCACTTCCCGGCAGACCTGGTAGCCGTCCATGCCGGGGAGCATGATGTCCAGCAGGATCAGATTGGGAGAAAAGCTCTCCATGGCGGGCATCACGGATTCTCCGTCATTGACGATCAGGGTCTCGTAGCATTCCTTGGTGAGGTAGAGGGCTATCAGTTCGGCGATGTTGTTGTCGTCGTCTACTATCAGGATTTTCTGTTTATTTACCATGTTTCCTGCTCCTAATTTTATATTACTGGTTCCGGATTTATTCTGTAGGCGGGCTGACGGCGCCCCGGTAACCTGCTCCGGGCGCTGCCATGCCCTTTCGGGAGCCGGGCGGGCCGCAGGAAGGCGGCTGCGCCAGGCTGGTGCCTCGGAGGGAATGGGGGCTGCGGGGCGCTTACTTGAAGGTGACGATGGTGACGCCGGAGTCCCCCTCGCCGTACTCGCCCAGCCGGTATTCCTTCACGTATTTCAGGCGCTTGAGATGCCCGTGTACGGCATTGCGCAGGGCGCCTGTCCCTTTTCCGTGCACCACCCGGACGCTTGGCAGATGGGCCAGGTAGGCGTCGTCCAGGTATTTGTCCAGAAGCGCCAGGGCCTCGTCCACGGTCTTGCCCAGGAGGTTGATCTCCGTGGAGATGGACATGGTCTTGGACATCTTCATCTTGCCGGAGCGGTCACCGCCGCCGCTGCGCTGGAGCTTGGGGGTGGTGACGGTCTCCTCCTGTACGTAGATCAGGTCTTTTACATTGGTATGGGTGCGGATGATGCCGCACTGGACGAACAGCGCCCCCTTGGCGTCCGGCAGGGTGCTGACAGTGCCAGTCAGGCCCATGGAGACTATCTTCACGGCGTCTCCTTTTTTCAGCTTCTTCGGGTCGATGGCCTTCTTCTCCGGGGCTTTCAGGCCGCCGTTCAATGAGAGGCTGCCGCCGACGGAGAGATGGTCGTTCTTCTCGCTTATCTTGTCCCGCACCTTCTGGCGCTTCTTCTCCAGCTCCCGGATGTCCGCGCCGGCGCCTGCCTTGTGGAAGTCCCGTATGGTCTCGTCGGCCACCTCCTTGGCCTCCTGGAGGATCTCCCTGGCCTTCTCGTTGGCCTCCCGGAGGATCCGGTCCTTGGCCTGGTCGATTTTGTCGTTCTTCTGCTGGAGCTGCTCCTGGAGGAGGCGGATGCTCTCCTTGTGCCGGGCGATTTCCAGCTGTTCCTTCTCGATGGTGATCCGGCTCTGCTCCAGGTCGGCGATCACGTCCTCGAAGGTCTTGTCCTCCTTGCCGATCTGTTCCCTGGCGGCGTCTATGATCTCCTCCGACAGCCCCAGCTTGGCGGAGATGGCGAAGGCGTTGCTCTTCCCGGGGATGCCGATCAGCAGCCTGTAGGTGGGCTGCAGGGTCTCCACGTTGAACTCGCAGCAGGCGTTCTCCACAAAGGAGGTGGAGAGGGCGTAGATTTTCAGCTCGCTGTAGTGGGTGGTGGCCATAGTGCGGATGCCCCTGTCGTGGAGATGGCTCAGGATGGCGATGGCAAGGGCCGCGCCCTCCGTGGGATCCGTGCCCGCCCCCAGCTCGTCGAACAGGCACAGGGAATCCGCGTCCGCATGCTCCAGGATATGCACGATCCGCGTCATATGGGAGGAGAAGGTGGACAGGCTCTGCTCGATGCTCTGTTCGTCTCCGATATCCGCGTAGACTTCCGTAAAAATGGAAAGTTCTGAACGGTCTGCCGCAGGGATGTGCAGCCCGGCCTGGCCCATCAGGGTCAGAAGCCCCATGGTCTTCAGGGACACGGTCTTGCCGCCTGTGTTGGGGCCGGTGATGACCAGCAGGTCGAAGTCCCGCCCCAGGTGGATATCGATGGGCACCACCTTCTTCCTGTCCAGCAGGGGGTGGCGGCCTTTGCGGATATTGATATAGCGGTCCGGGTTGAAGATAGGCTCCGTGGCGTTCAGGGCCATGGCCAGCTCGGCCTTGGCGAAGATGAAGTCCAGCAGCGTCATAACCTTCTGGTCATTCAGCAGCTCTTCGGTATGGGTGCCGGCCTGGGCGCTTAAGTCGGCCAGGATTTTCCCGATTTCCTCTTTTTCTTCCAGCTCCAGCTCCCGGAGCTTGTTGTTCAGCTCTACCACGGCGGCAGGCTCGATGAAGTATGTGGAGCCGGTGGCGGACTGGTCGTGAATCATGCCGTTCACCTGGCCCTTGTACTCTGCCTTGATAGGGATGCAGTAACGGTTGTTGCGCATGGTAATCACGGCATCCTGAAGGTAGCTGCGGTAGGAGCCGCTGACCATGGACATGAGCTGGCTGTGTATCTTGTCGTTGGTCTGGAGCATGGAGCGGCGGATGCTCTTCAGCTTAGGGCTGGCATCGTCGGCAATCTCCTCCTCGGAGAGAATGCATCGGTGGATTTCAGTGGACAGCCCCGTCAGGGGGGTCAGCAGCTCGAAATATTCGTCCAGGGTGTCCGTGGGGGTGCCGCCCTCCGCCGGGCCGCCGCCCCTGGGGTTGGGGCTGTCTTTGTCCCGGGCGTCGCCCCTGGTGGTGCTGTCGTTTCCGGCTCTGCCGTAGTCTTCGGCCTTGTCTCCGTGCCTGTCCTGCCTGCCGTAGGATTTGACGCGGGACACATTGTCCAGCATGGCGGCAATGTTCAGAAGCTCCGGGATGGAAAGGGTGCTGCCTATCTGCAGGGAGCGGACGGAGAAGCTGATGTCCTTGTTGTTGCCGAAGGAGGTGCTGCCGAACCGGAACAGCCGGCGCAGGGCATCGGCGGTGTGGCGCTGGTTCTTCTGGATTTCCTCTAAGTCCGTGGAGGGCACCAGCTCCCGGCAGAGTTTCTTGCCCGGCGCGGAATTGGCCTTTTCTGCCAGCATTTCAATGATTTTGTCATATTCTAATGTTTTTAACACTTTTTCGTTCATAATGGCTCCTTTGCTCAGGCGGGGCGGACAGGGCGCGGGAGGAATCCGCCACCGCGGGTTTACAGTATTAAAAGTATAACATGTTTTGCCGTAAAACGCGAGGACTTTCAGAAAAATGAGCGGCGATTGATGGGGGATGAGACAAAATAGTAGGATGGATGGATTGACATCAGTTCCGGCCGGTGCCATAATACCTACGTACCCACGGGAAAAAGACCTGCGCCGGGCGGAAGGACCCCGGGAATCGCTCCTATCCTTGGCCTTGTAAGGAGGTTTTTGTCCTATTTCAACAGAAGGGGAAATATTTGCGATGTTGACGAAACTTACTACCGAGAAACAGATGAAGTTCCTGTGCCTTCTTTGCTGCATTGCCTATTTCATGAGTTATCTGACGCGGCTGAACTATGCGGCCTGTATGGTGGAGCTGCAGGATGTGCTTCAGATAACGAAGAGCGTGGCGGGCCTGCCGGTGACGGCGTGCTTCTTAAGCTACGGATTCGGGCAGATTATCTGCGGTGTCCTGGGGGACAGGTTCAAACCCCAGATGATGATATTTGCGGGTCTGGCGGGGGCGTGCTGCTGCAATCTGCTGGTAGCCTGTTTCCCCAGGGTGGAGATCATCACTCCGGTCTGGTGCGCCAACGGTTTCTTCCAGGCCATGCTCTGGCCGCCTATGGTGCGCATCATGGCGGAATGCCTGAGTGATAAATGGTACAAGAACAGCTGTGTGCTGGTGTCTATGGCTTCCTCCGCGGCGACGATCGCGACATATCTGGTGGCGCCGGTGTGCATCCAGGTCTCCGGGTGGAGGGCGGCTTTCTTCCTTCCGGCGGGGCTGGGGATTCTGGCGGCCTTTTTCTGGTACGGGAACACGCGGAAGCTGGCGGCGGACGGGGTGGTTCCGGCGGAAGAGGGAAGGGCCGGGACTGCGGAGGCTTTGGCGGGAGAGAGGAAAGCCGGGACTATGGAGGCGGCGGAAGAAGGGAGAGCCGGGACTGCGGAGGTTCCGGCGGAAGAAGGGAGAGCCAGGACTGCGGAGGTTCCGGTGGAAGAGGGGAAAGCCAGGACTGCGGAGGCTCCCGCGGAAGAGGGGAAAGCCAGGATGGCAGAAGCTCCGGCGGGGAAAAAGGGGGATGGGAAGCATTCGCTTTTCATCCAGCTTATCGTAGATGCGCCGCTGGTCCTGATTCTGCTGGCAATCGTTCTTCAGGGGATGCTGCGGGACGGGATAACCACATGGATGCCGGTGTACATGAGCGAGACCTTCGGCATGAGCAACGCCAAGTCCATTCTGTCGGCGGCGGCCCTTCCGCTGTTCAGCGTGTTCAGCGTCCTGCTGGCCTCGCTGCTTCTGGACTGCCTGAAGAGCGAAGTCTTCACCGCGGCGTGCCTGTTCGGCCTGGGGGCCTTGGCGGGGGCGGCCATGCTGGCGGCTTTTGACAGCCTGCCGGTGTTTTGTATCCTGATGATGACCCTGATCACCGGCTGTGCCCATGGCATCAACCTGATGCTGATCAGCCGGGTGCCCAGGCATTTCACCAGGTACGGGAAGGTCTCCTCGGTGTCCGGGATTCTGAACTCGGCCACTTATGTGGGCAGCTCCCTGTCCACCTACGGTTTCGGAGCCGTGGCGGAACAGGCGGGTTGGATGCAGGTGGTGATTATCTGGATAGCCGTCTGCGCGGCGGGGATGTGCGTCATGTTCCTGGCCCGGAAAAAGTGGGCTCGTTTTTGCGGACGATAATACATAGATGTGCTTCCGGGAGGGCTGCCTGTGTGGGCGGCCCTTTTCTGAAACAATTGGGATTATGGACCGGAAGGACATTAAGGTGGATTCCCTTTCAGCCCGGAGGGCATCAGGCCGGTTTCCCGCTTGAAGGCCCGGGAGAAGTAGCTCTGGCTGTTGAAGCCCAGTCTCTCCGCCACGCCGGAGACGCTTTCCCCGTTCTGCAGGAGCTCCGCGGCGGCTTTCATCTTCAGCTTCAGGAGGTATTTGTGGATGCCGATTCCGGCGTACTTGTCGAAGAGGCGCTTGATGCTGGCCTCGCTGACGTTGGAGTAGCGGGCAATCTCCGGCACGGAGGGCTGCCTGTGGATATTGTCGTTCAGGTAGCGGATGGCCCGGCGGAAGATGACAGCGTCCGGCGCGGAGGAGACGGAGGACACCTCGCCGGCTTCGATCAGGGAGAGCATCAGCTGCTGGAGATAAAGGGCGAGCATCTGGGAATAGGTGGGCAGCGTTTGGAAGGGCTCCAGATAAGAACAGTACCCTGTGGGGGGCGTGGGCATGCGCTCTGCCCTGGCATGGATAAAGGACAGCATGGAGGCGATGATGGACCGCTGGGAGTCGGACAGCTCAAAGACCTTTTCCTCCAGGGAAGGCATCATAGGCCCTTCGGCAGAGAAGGAAAATATCAGGAAATCCGCGCCGCCCTGGCCGGTTACGATGAACTTGTGGAGCTCCAGGGGCTTGTGGAATATGATGGAGCCATGAGTAAGGTTGTAGACCCTTTCGTTGCCGGACACGCAGGCGTCCCCCTCTATGATGTAGACGCATTCCCAGAAATTGTGGGCCTCTCCCGGGAACTCGTACCCCTCGTCAAAGTGCACTTCAAAAAAAGAATACATATCTGTAATCCGAATCTGTTCTTTAATAGGATATGCCAGCCACATTATGTTCATCCTCTCCTGTGTCATGGCGGCCAGCCTGCCTCATAAAACTGAAAACAATCTTGATGACATGCCCGTAATATTATTTGCGGCTTTGCGGCCATTCATTGAGCCAAAAGTACATATAAATGAGCCGATATGGTATGGATATATATTTTTCCTGATGCTATGATAGCATGTATGAGGATTGCTGTAAAGGGGCAATTCTGCAGGGGGCTGCCGGACATGAGACAGGGGGCTGCCGTGGTTCTTGCCCGGAAGCCTTTTCAGGCGGCTGCAACGGAAACTGCCCCGGATAACAGTACAGGAAAGCCTGGCTTCCGCCGGGAGCCGCCAAATGCCGCGGTATCGGCCCAACGGCTGCAGAGCGGGAAGCAGCAGGGCAAATGGAGGGATGCGAGAATGAAGGACATCAAAGTGGGATTCATCGGACTGGGCGGCAGAGGCCAGGGATTGCTGGGCGACGTAGTGCTTCCCCAAAAAGAACAGGTGACGGCGGTATGCGATGCCTATGAGGACAGGGCCAGGAAAGGCGCGGAGCTCGTCGTGAACGCAGGACAGGCGGAACCGGCAGTGTATATTGACTATAATGATGTAATCAAAGACGAGAACGTCAATACGATTATTGTGGCCACAGCCTGGGAGAGCCATGTGGAGATTGCCCTGGCTGCCATGTACGCGGGCAAGGCCGTGGCCATCGAAGTGGGCGGAGCCTACGAGCTGAAGCACTGCTACGATTTGGTGGAGGCTTATGAGAAGACAGGGACGCCGTTCCTGTTCCTGGAGAACTGTTGCTTCGGCAGGCGGGAACTGATGGCTTTGAATATGGTCAAAAAGGGCCTGTTCGGCGAAGTCGTGCACTGCGCAGGCGGGTATCAGCACGATTTGCGCTATGAGATTTCTTTCGGGAAAGAGAACAGGCACTATAGGCTGCGCAACTACCTGAGCAGGAACTGTGAGAACTACCCCACCCATGACCTGGGGCCCATCGCCAAAGTGCTGGACATCAACCATGGCAACCGGATGCTGACCCTGAGCTCTACGGCTTCCAAGGCGGCAGGGCTGCGGGATTATATCAAAGAGAACAAGAGCGATGACGAGTTCCTGAAGAACCAGACTTTTGCCCAGGGCGATGTGGTGACTACGGTCATCAAATGTGCCCGGGGGGAGACAATCGTGCTGACGCTGGATACCACTTTGCCGAGATACTATTCCCGCAATTTCACGGTGCGGGGCACCAAGGGCATGTACGAGGAGGTCACGGACTCCGTGTTCCTGGACCGGAAGGAGGACATCGCCCATGACTTCAGCTGGAGGGCCCATTGCGTAGGAAACGCGAAGGACTACGAGGAGGAGTACGACCATCCCATCTGGAAGAAATATATCCAGGAGGGCATCAAGGGCGGTCATGACGGGATGGACTGGCTGGAGTTCGAGACATTTTTCAGATGCCTGCGGGAGGATGCTCCCATGCCGGTGGATGTGTATGACGCTGCCAGCTGGATGGCAGTCACGGCGCTTTCCGAGATATCCATAGCAAAAGGCGGAGCGGTGGTGGAGATTCCCGATTTCACAGGCGGGAAATGGCATATGAACAGGGTATAGGATGGCTAATGGCCAAAGGAAATGGAGGAGCGGGGCATGGACCAGGAAATGGGAAGGAAAGAAGTGTTGGAGCATTTTGACATAGGGATGGAGACGGCAGGCTACGGCAACGGGCATATCAATGACACTTACCTAGTCACCATGCCCAGGTATATCCTACAGAGAATCAACACCTCCATTTTCAGCAATCCGGATCAGCTGATGGAGAATATCGAGAACGTCACCGGATTCCTGCGGGAGAAGATTGCCGCCGACGGAGGGGATCCGGACAGGGGGACGCTGACTATCGTCCCGACGAAGGACGGCGGGAGATATTACAGGCTGGACGAGGCGAATGTATTCCGGGTGTACCGGTTCGTGGAGGGGACAAAGACCATTGAGGACAGCAGGACGCCGGGGGATCTGTACGAAGCAGGTGCGGGATTCGGGCATTTCCAGAAGCTGCTGGCGGATTTCCCCGTGGAGAAGCTCCATGAGACCATACGGGATTTCCATCACACCCCCAAGCGTGTCCAGGCGCTGCGGGAGGCCATCCGGGAGGACAGGGCCGGGCGGGCGGAAAGCGTGAAGCGGGAGATAGAGTTTGCGCTGGAGAACGCTTCCTGGGCGGATACCGTGGTGAAAGGCATGGAGGAGGGGCGGATTCCCGCCCGCGTCACCCACAATGACACCAAAATCAACAACATCCTGTTCGACCAGGTGAGCGGAAAGGCTGTCTGCGTCATCGATTTGGACACGGTGATGCCGGGGAGCATGCTGTACGATTTTGGGGACGCGCTGCGCATGGGCGGCTCTACAGGCGCGGAGGATGAGGTGGATTTGGACAGGGTGTGGTTTGATGTGGAGAGCTTTCGGGCCTTTGCGAAAGGGTACTTAGGGGAGATGCGGGAGGCACTGACGGAGGACGAGCTGGCGCTGCTGCCTTTTTCCGTGAAGCTGATGACTTACGAGTGCGGCATTCGGTTCCTGACGGACTACCTCAACGGGGATACCTACTTTAAGATTCACAGGGAACGCCACAATCTGGACCGGGCCAGGAACCAGTTCAAGCTGGTGGCGGATATCGCCGGGAAGGAGGAGGCGCTTGGGGGGATTGTCAGGGAGGCTTGCGGGAAGCAGGATTTGTCAGGGAGTCCTTCCTGAAGGTGTTGATTTGTAGGACTTTCCTGGTAAGCTATGCATGATTTGGAATCGTTGCAGTGCAGGTTCTGGGATGTGACGTTTTTCAGAAAGCTGTCGTAACAGGGGACTGGCAGATGGAGTGCGGTTTTTTATGGATAAATTATCTAAAAACTGTCTGCTGCTGGGATACGGCAGCTTTTTGTATGCTCTTTTTATCTGTAAGGATTTTTTAGATATGTTAATCTTCGAAAGTCAGAGAAATCAAGGGTTCCCTAAATTCACAGGATATATGGTTTAGAAGTCGTTGCAGATTCAGATATGGAAAAAACAGGAAATTTCATTGCCGGGCCTTTGTGCTATACTTTAAACAGGGAAGAATTTCTTTCGAAACGGATGGCGGAAGGGAGAAGGTGCGGGATGTATTGCGGGAAAAGGGGCAGGAGGCGAAAGGACGGTTTGAAACGGCGCGGCAAGGCGGGAGGCTGCGGGGAGGACGGAGCCGGTCGGAAATGCGGTTGCCGCGGGCGGCGCAGGCGGGGGTTGTACATAGGCATATTGGTCTGCGTGATTCTCTTACATATTGCGGCGTGGGGCAGCAGGGGATTCTGCGATTGGTACCAGAGGCATGTCTTCGGCATATGGGTGGATACTTACGGGCGGCTGGTGGGCATGGCACCGTTTTCGGTGGGGGAAATCCTGATTGGGTTTGCGGTAGCCTTCGGGGCCGTGGGAGCTGTGCTCGGGGCCGTGTGGCTGATTGGCAGGGCTGCGGCTCAGCGCGGAAGAGGGCAGAGGCGGGACGGAAATCTGGAGGAGGCGCTAGAGCGGGACGGAAATCTGGAGGAGGCGCTAGAGCGGAACGGAAATCCGGAGGAAGCGCTAGAGCGGAACGGAATCGGGATTTTGGATGAAATGCAGGGGAAACAGCAGACAAAGAATAGGGTTCTGGGAGAAGCGCTGGGAAAAGAGAATGCTGGATTCGGGACTCTGGACGCAGGGCAAAGGAAAGGGCAGGGTTGCAGAAGTCGGCTGAGCAGAGTCTGTAGGGCATATTGCAGAGCGGGGCTGTGGATGCTTTTGTGGGCATTCGTGCTGATGACGCTGAACTGCTACATACTGTACCACGGCTCCGGTTTTTCCGGTACATATCTCATGGGGGAGGACAGGGAATATGCTTTCGAAGAGCTGGCCGCGCTGCGGAATTTCGTGGCGGAGCAGTGCAATGCGCTGTGCTGCCAGATTCCCAGGGAGGAGGACGGCTCCCTTCGTTATGAGGGGGACATGCTTGAGACGGCGAAAGCGGCGATGAGGCATTTGGGCGAGTCCTATGATGGGCTCGGCGGCTTCTATCCCACGCCGAAGCCCCTTCTCAGCTCAGATTTCATGAGCCAGCAGCATATAGCCGGGTGCTATTATCCTTTTTCCATGGAGGCCAACTATAATGACGTGATGTATGTGATGAACCTGCCTTCCACGCTCTGCCATGAACTGGGACATCTGAAAGGTTATATCCGGGAGGACGAGGCCAATCTCATCGGCTATCTGGCCTGTGTCCAGTCGGAGGATATCTTTTTTCAATACAGCGGCTATCTGAGCGTGCTGTACTATGTGGACAAGGACTACCGCCAGGCGATAGAAAGCGGCGCAGGCCCGGGCAGCGATGCCTCCTGGCAGAGTGAAGGAGTCCAGCGGAGCGAAAACGTCCAGGAAAGCGAATTCCTGGACGAAAGGGAAGTGCAAGAGCATCCGGCGACCGTCCGGCAGACCGAAGCGCTACAGCGAGATGAGGCATTGCAGCGAGAAGTGGCAAGAACACAGCCAGAGACCCGGAACCGGGAATGGGCACAGGCGCAAATCCTACCGCAGGTACACGCGGACAATATATTCCTGACATCACAGGAGAGGGCGAGGATAGAAAAGGGCGCGCTCCTGAACACAGAAGCTGTGGATGCCATATCCGACAGCATAGCGGACACCAGCCTGAAACTGAACGGAGTTCAGGATGGAATGATAAGCTACAGCAGGGTAGTGGAACTTTTGCTGCGGTACTATGACATCTACGGATACCCCTGACAGGGAGGGGCTGTCGCATTGAGGAATGATACAGGATATCTGGTGTCCTTGTCCCTTGATACGGCAGCCCCGAAGCTCACATGTCTCAAGAATCATATTCTTCTTTCGCCAGCCGCCAATGGTGCTCGAATCTGGCCTTGCCCTAACTCTTCCGGTGATAATCGATGATGCCCATAAGTGGCTTCTGATGTGGCCGGTGTCTGAAAGCTGCATTGGAAGTATTTTTCCCATGTCAAATCGTGAAAATATAGTTTGGATATGTAGTCAGTCGCTTGAAAATATGGTAGACTTGTACTCAGCGGAAGGGCGTTGAGAGAAATGGGACGATATTTTATACTGTGAAAGATTTCACTTGCCGTGAAACCAGACTGCGTAACGCTGGCTGAATCAATCGCATGATTATTGGCAGTATTGCGTTATGCAGTATAACACAGAGGCCAGTGCGAGCCTGAACTGCACTATATGGTAAGGCTTGACGGCAGGCTGCGGGAAATCCGGCAGCGGTTTGGGGAGAGAGAAAGCTGTTTGGCCATAAATAAGGGCAGACAGTACGGGAAGCCAGGTTTTCCTCGATTTCCTGTCGTTGCTGCGCAAATATTATCTGGATTTGGATGAGGAGGCCGACTTTCCGGACGGTGATGCTGGCCGGGGTCTATGATACCAAGAACCTGATTAGGAATTGTCGGAAAATAACTGCTGCAATTGCTTCAGGCAAAAGCCCGG
>OFHB01001222.1_pt1 | contig 15145 bp, 11 predicted proteins | sample 1521881 | NCBI WGS metagenome assembly OFHB01 (sample SAMEA3504090, study PRJEB24116) | mouse gut metagenome | biome: mouse gut; feature: mouse-associated habitat; material: faeces | place: Denmark | collected 2011
CAGGAAGAGATTTCCTATCCGGTAAGCGGCGGCAGCGAGATGGGCCAGGCAGTGGCGAACTACGCACTGCAGTTCGTGGGGAATCCCTATGTGTACGGCGGCACCAGCCTGACCAACGGCGCGGACTGCTCCGGCTTCGTGATGAGCGTCTACGCGAACTTCGGCGTCAGCCTACCCCATTCTGATGCAGGGGACCGCACCCAGGGATACGGAGTGGACGGACTGGCCAACGCGCAGCCCGGGGATATTGTCTGCTATTCCGGCCATGTGGGAATCTATATCGGCGGCGGACAGATTGTACACGCCTCCAGTTCAAGGACAGGCATTATCGTCTCCAATGCAGGTTACAGAGAGATTCTGGCAATCAGGAGAATTTTCTAAAAATAAGGAAAGAATTATGGGCCGCACCCTTCGGGTGCGGTCTTTTGTTATCGCCAAAATCCCTTCTGTGCAAAATCACCAAATTTTTCTAAAAAAATGGATAAAGAATAATTTCTGTACGGGATAAAGATACAGTTATCCACAGCCAAAAATCGGAAAAAGCCATAAAAAATGACTTATACACGGAGTTATGCACATAATCCACATTGGACAGGCCTGTTTGTGTATGTGAAAAGGACAATGAAAACAGAACGTACGTTTTGTGCAGAACTGACAAAAAATGAGTTTTCCCAGTGGGAGAGATGCGGGGCAACTGACAGAAACGATTCTTAAAATATGTAAATAATCTGTTAAATCGTTGCAAAAACCATAGGAGACATGTTATAATGTCTATACAATAAACAACCGAAAGGGATGATCACATGAAATTTATCATTGTAGGCAGGAATTTAGAGGTAACACCCGGATTACGGTCGGCGGTGGAGGACAAAATCGGCAAGCTGGCAAAGTATTTCAATCCCGATACGGAGGTACATGTGACCTTGAGCGTGGAAAAGGAGCGTCAGAAGATTGAGGTGACGATTCCGGTAAAGGGCAATATCATCCGTTCCGAGCAGGTCAGCAGCGATATGTATGTCTCAATCGATCTGGTGGAGGAGATTATCGAGAGACAGTTAAAGAAATACAAGACGAAGATTGTGGACAAGCAGCAGACGGCGGAATCTTTCAGCCAGATGTACGTGGACAACAATTACATGGAGGACGAGGAGGTCAAAATCGTCCGCACCAAGAAGTTCGACATTAAGCCCATGTACCCGGAGGATGCCTGCATCCAGATGGAGCTTCTGGGACACGGCTTCTACGTGTTCATCAATGCGGAGACGGACCAGGTGAACGTGGTGTACAAGCGGAAGGGCGACACCTACGGGCTGATAGAGCCGGAGGGCTGATGGAGCCGGAGGGCTGTAGGCTGTGGGGAGGATCGGAACGTTGAAAGACTGGAACATTGAAGGACCGGAGTGCTGAAAGGCCGGAACGTAGACAGATTGGAGTGTTGAAGGACCGGAACGTAGAAGAATCGGAGTATTGAAAGGCTGAAACGTAGACAGACTGGAGTATTGAAGGACCAGAACGTAGACGGACCGGAGTATTGAAAGGCTGAAACGTAGACGGACTGGAGTATTGAAGAACCGGAACGTAGACGGACCGGAGCATTGGAAATGTTGGAATGGGGCTGCCGCAGGGATGTGGCGGCTCCTTTTTATGGAATCTGTCTTTTGTTTCCTTCATATATTTGCAGTAACGGGATGTCTTGGAGTGGAAATGGAAAGAGAGCGAAAGGGAGAAGCGGGAAGGCCTGGCCGGGAAGGAAGAGGCTGGAAGAAGGAGCCGCGGCTTGTGGAATGGATGAAGAAGGGGATTCTGGCGGAATGCCTGCTTTTGGCGGTATCCGCTGGGGTGTCATTCTATCAGGAGCAGAGTAGAGCATCCAGGGAGAGCTCATCCGCATCCGGGGGAAGCGCATCCGTTTCTAAGGGAAACGCCGACAGCAAGGTGCTTTTCGTGGAGGATGACTACATAAAGTGGGTGGACTTCACCGTATCCTATGAAGCCCTCTGCCAGGCTTACGAATGGGACGTGGAGACCCATGGGACGGAGCATGAAATCGACTGGGTGGAGCTTCTGGCCTATGCGGCGGCGAAGACAGGCGGAGAGTTCGGCAAGGATGCTCTGAAGACCATAGATAAGGCCGCGGAGAAGCTTTCGGAGGGGGAGGCTACCATGGAAGAGCTGACGGAAGACCTGAAATATTATGACTATTACAGGGAAGCCTACGATGCGGTCATCGGCGGGCTAGTGGGGGAATACTGGGAGCAGACACCGGATGCCGGAGGAAGCGCCGGGCGGACAGAAGGGCAGACGGCGGATAGCGCGGGGAGCGGAGCAGCAGGGCAGGGGCAGACAGGGGGCGCGGAAAGGGAAGGATATGTGGAGCGGTATGGATTAAAGGGGTATTTTCCGCTGGCCAGGGGGTTCGACTATACGCATTATGATGATTTCGGGGTGGGGAGGAGTTATGGGTATCAGAGGAAGCATTTGGGACATGACATGATGGGGCTGGTGGGGACGCCAATCATGGCGATTGAATCTGGGGTCGTCGAGGCTTTGGGGTGGAACCAGTACGGGGGATGGCGGATCGGGATACGCAGCTTTGACGGGAAGCGGTATTATTATTACGCGCATTTGAGGCAGAATTATCCTTATGCGGAGGGACTGGAAGAGGGCAGCGTGGTGACGGCGGGGGATGTGATTGGGTATATGGGGCATACCGGGTATAGTACCACGGAGAATGTGAATAATATCAAGATCGTGCATCTGCACTGGGGGTTGCAGCTGATTTTTGATGAGTCCCAGAAAGAGGGGAATAATGAGATCTGGATTGACGTGTATCCGCTGACGCGGTTTCTGGCGAAGCATACCCAGGCGGCGGTGAAGGTGGAAGGGACGAAGGAGTGGGTGCGGACGGGGGATATTGTGGATCCAGCGGTGGAGGAGTATGAGGCGGGGCGGGAAACACAGAAGGAAGCAACGGAGAGAAGGGCGCTGGAGCAGACACAGTGAATTGTTGATGTAAAGGCAACTTGGACTTTAAGGGGATAAAAATCAAGCAAAAAGGGAAAAGAATAATATATGTGCCACAAATCGTGAAAAAATCAGGATTTGTGGCACGTGTATTATATATGAAAACGGAAGGTGTCTTTTACAATTGATCAGGAGAATATTCTACAATTACTTGTGGGTCATACATTATATAACGATTCGTCGGTTGTAGTTAGGGAGTTAGTGCAAAATGCAATTGATGCGGTGAAGTTACAAAAGCGTTACGAACACAAAAAAAGAAATCAAGTGATCCTGGAATTATACAAGTTGACTGGAATCAAGAAAAAAGAGAATTAAGTTTTTGGGATAATGGTACTGGGATGACGATGTTTGATGTGGAGAACTATCTTTTAAAAGTTGGTGCATCAAAATATAGAGATGAGAGGATAAAGAAACAGTTTCCTGATTTTTCTTCTATTAGTCATTTTGGAATAGGGATTTTAACTTGTTTTATGATTGCAAATGACATTGATATTATAACGAATTCAGAGGAGCAAGAAGATGTAAATAGTATCAATTTACGTAAAGTTACAGGAAGTTATCTGATACGCAGAATTAAAAAGGTGGATGTAGATAGTAGAATCAAAGAACATGGTACCATGGTAAAATTATATGTGCGAAATGATGTTGATATGACGACATTGGAACGAGATTTAAGAAAGTGGATAGTAATTCCGGAGGTACCTGTATATTTAACAATGAAGGGGGAAGATAAAACAAGGATAGGATATGATTCTCTTAAAGAAGCACTGGTGAAATATTTGAATGAAACTGGAAGAACGGTGGACGGAGAAAAGTATGATGTTTATGAAGAAACTGAAGGAAGTGTAACAATTGCATATGCGGTTCGTCATTTAAGGTATTTGTCTGATTGGTGTTTGATGGAAGTTAATGGTATACAAGAAAGAAAAAGATTGCAAGTGCCAGTTGGAACTTGCGTTGAGGGGATACGTGTTGAATTTACTACGCCAGGCTATAAGGGGTGTTCTATTTTGGCGATTGCAAATATAAAAAACAGTAAATATCAAACGAATGTGGCTAGGTCAGCAATTGAATTAGACGGAAATAGTAGTGTGTTAATGGAAATATATGATGTATATCAGCGATATATTCAGGAACAAATGGACAAATTAGAAACATTAGGATATTCTAAATCCTGGGCATTAGCTGAAGGGCGATATTTGATGAAGCCTTTAGTAGAAGATACCATTTCAAAAGTTGCTGTCGAACCTATTAATGAAGAGACTTTAACACAAAGAATGGCAAAATTGAGATGTATGGTGGTGGAAGATAATGGAACCAGAAGCATAGTTTCAGCGGAATCAGTACATGAGATGACAGAGGTAAATATTTTTGAAAGTAAAATGACACAGGCAGCAGAATATTTAGGAATTGTCGGAAAATAACTGATGCAACTTGTTTAGGAGAAAGCCCAGAAACACAACGAAAACGGCTATAAACTCGCATCAGTTATTTGTAGACAATTCCTTACTAAAAGAAATTAAATGCGAAGCTACTATAAATGATCTTATAGGTGTGGTTTGTACAGAAGATAATTTTTTGAACGGAGTGAAGAACATTGTTTGTAATTATGATGCTAATAATATTCTTCATCAATATGCCATCAGCAATAAAGAAGTTAGCGCAATATTGATTAGCCATAAGCAAAGGCGTATAAAACTGACATATACGTTAAAAAATGGTATTTGGTATGAATTTGTTCTCAGAAATAGAAGATATCCGAGTCTGCTTTATATTCCTAAAAATAAATTTATAATTGAGGGATTAGAGAGTGAAATAGGAGTAAAAACTTATCGGGGAGTATATATAAGGAGTGATGTACCTATATATGGATATCTTTTAAAGATGATAGAAGTTTTTATAAAAGAAGAAACAGACGAAAATAGATTATTATTAGAAGTATTTTTGGGGACTATTTTTGATACTGATATTTTAGAGAGAATATATTCTCCAGATATTGATGCCAATAAGATGTTTAGATATATGACAGAGAATGGATATGTAAGGGTGAGCGATGAATTGCAAAAAAAGATGTGGGAGAAAGTTGACAGTGAGGAATTCGCCCAAATTGTTCTTAGACAAAACTATTCACTATACTCCATTGATAATTGGTCTAGAAAAGAAGAACTTGAAGTGAATTGAAATTGCAGAATAGAACTAAATGTTTTGGAGGTAAATTTATGTATGATTTTTCGAAGCAGATGCAAATGGTGCTATACCATTCAGAGGATGGTACTGTGTCGGTAAATGCCTACATAAAAGATGAAGAGTTATGGATTACCCAAAAGGCTATGGCAGAGCTTTTTGGTGTAGACAAATCCGGAATCAGCAGACATTTGAAAAATATATTTAATACTGGGGAGTTGGATGAAAGAGTGGTTGTTGCAAAAATTGCAACAACCACTCAGCACGGCGCAATGGATGGGAAAACGCAAACTTCCGAAACAAAATTTTATAACCTTGACGCAATTATATCTGTTGGCTACAGAGTAAACTCAAAAAAGGCTACGCAGTTTCGGATATGGGCAACCCAGATTCTGAAAGAGTATATGAAAAAGGGCTTTGTGCTGGATGATGAGAGATTAAAGCAAGGGAAAACTGCTTTTGGAAAAGATTATTTCAAAGAACTTCTTGAAAGAGTACGTTCCATCCGTGCAAGTGAGCGCAGAATATGGCAGCAGATTACAGACATATTTGCGGAATGCAGTATTGATTATGCAAAAGATTCCGAGGTTGCCTACCATTTTTTTGTTACAATACAGAACAAGTTCATTATGCAATAACCAATCATACTGCTGCGGAAATTGTGTATAAATTTGCTGACCATCAAAAGGAACATATGGGGCTGACGACATGGAAAAATGCGCCGGAAGGCAGAATTCTAAAATCAGATGTGTCAATTGCGAAAAATTATCTTGAAGAGAAACAGATTCGACAACTGGAACGGGCAGTTACGGGATATTTTGACTATATTGAAGATTTGATTGAACGGGAAAATGTATTTACTATGGCTGAGTTTGAAAAGAGTGTCAATGCTTTTCTTGAGTTCAGGCAGTATAAGATTCTGAAAGATAATGGGAGCATATCACATCGACAAGCTGTAGAGAAGGCTTATGGGGAGTATGAGATTTATAACAGAAAGCAGCCAATTGAATCTGATTTTGATAAGGCTATAAAAGAAATGATTGAAAAAGGTGGTAATTAGTTTCTTGTTTTGAGGAAGTATAGGATTTGTGCTAACTGGAAGGTGGTTTCGAAGAAGTTGTTACGGAATTGTTAAAAATTTTTAGTCCTATCAACCCTATATGGGTATATCGGGTACAATGCCACGGAGAATGTGAGTAATATCGATGTTGCGTATCCGCATTGGTCGTTACATTTGATTTTGGATAAGTACCAGTGGAGGAGAACAGTGAAATTCGGATTCGCCTGTATTCGCCTATGTGGTTTCGGGAGAAACATATGCAAAGACGGAGAAGGAGACGAAGGAGTAGAAGCGGACGGTGGATATTGTGGATTTGACAGCGGAGGAGTATGAGGTGAAGGCTTCGGCTCCGAGGGAAGTGTGGACATCGGCACAAGAGGAGGATTAGTCTAAACAAGAAAAGTATGAATATATGGGATATAGGCATTGACTTGTATGTAACAACAACCAGTGTATCAGTATTTTTGTCAAGGGGTCTATCAAGATTGGATATTATTTGTGCGGCTTCTAGGTTAAGAGAAGCCGTTTTATGAAGCAACTAAGATGCACATAAATTAAATAAAAATGCAAGTGTACTTGACAAAAACAAAACATTGTGTAAAATATATATCATATAAAATGGAAAGGAGAAAATATTTTGGACGTATTTGAACTCAAACAAATTCAGCCTCTTTTGCAGATTATTATTAAGGCACTTGTAAAAGCAGTTGGATCAGATACCAGACAGTATATATTGGACAGTAATTTGGATACCAATAATGCCCTTACCCAGCTCCCAGGGGATTTTCTTAACACAAATCTCAGGGATATGATTTTGGACGAATCTGTTGAACGAAAGCATTTCAAGAGATGTACATGGACTGGCCATTTGTTAATAGATAGGGAATATAAAGTTACTATATCGATTTTAGCAAAAGGTACACTTAGAAGAAACAAGAAAAAAAGAGGCAGAAAGAATCCGTATTACCTTCAGTCATTATGTTTTGTCGAAAATGGCGATTTGGAAGCGCCTTACAAGCAAATGAATCTGGGAGACTTTATAGATGGATTTGAACCGCTATTTTCTGATGAAGTCTATGAGCAGGATTTTAATAGTATTATGGCAAATGCTGTGAATCAGCGAGAGGGATTTCGACATTGTGTCATTGTGTATGAAAAGGAGCATTTTGAACTGACACATATATCTTTCATGATTCTTGATAAGGATTTGGATATTGTTCAAGAATGTTCCCTCATGGAATTATTGCAGCCTGATTTCGAAACATTGACAGCTTCGGCTGTGCAGGATGAGAAAAACGAAAAGAGGGATGCACATAATCTTGTTAAAGTTAAGGCTGGCGTGAAGAGTAAGAATGCAAGTGAACCGGAGCAGAAAACGGAAATAGTGCCAAAACAGGAGGAGGGTAAGAAACAGACCTGATATCAGATAAAGGATTGTTTCGATAGGTAATGCAGAGGAAAAAGTTTAATGGTGACAGGCTCAAAGAGGCATTGCAGCTTAGAGGAATAAGGATGACTGAACTGGCAGGTCTCACAGGTATTACTAAGCAATCTTTGTCCCTTTATGCAAATGGGGGTAATGTACCTCCTTATGAGAATGTAAAAAAGATAGCATTTGTGTTAGGCTTTCCGACAGATTATTTTATGGTAGAAGATATGTGTGCGGCTACGGTTGATAATACCTACTTCAGATCACAGGCGGCAGCAACAAAAACAGCAAGAAAAGCACAATGTATTAAGATGGAATATGTTGCGAAAATGTATAAAGTATTGCTGAACTATGTTGACTTTCCAATACTTGATTTACCTAATATAAATTTTGATGATAGCAAGAATCCTACGGAAGCTGATTCAAAAGAAATGTTCGATGAGATTGAATGCGTATCGAAACAGGTGAGAAAAGAGTGGAAACTTGGGATGGAGCCGATAGAAAACCTTCAGTATACATTGGAATCGCATGGCATTATTGTGACAGGCTTAAAAAATGTAGATGCTCAGATAGATGCATTTAGTCAAAGAACACGCTTGGGAAGAGATATTGTTTTTATTGTTGCGTTGGCTTTGGGAGAAAAGCCGGTCGAGAGGCTGCGTTTTGACATGGGGCATGAACTTGGGCACATTCTGTTGCATTCATGGGATGAATATAATGAAGATTTGCCCAAAGATTTATTTAGTGCGAGAGAGAAGCAGGCAAATATGTTTGCTAGCGCCCTGCTCTTGCCGAAAGACCCGTTCTATAGGGATATTGCACCATATGCTACGGACATTGACTATTATAAACATTTAAAGAAAAAATGGCGGGTATCCATGCAGGCTATGATGTATAGGGCAAGGCAGATGGGTGTTATTACTGGAAATCAGTTCAGTTATATGATGCGCCAGGTGTCGAAAAATGGATGGAGAAAACGTGAACCGGGTGATGTGCCAGGGCACCTGAACAGCACTATTTTTCAGGGGGCCCTGGATATCCTGTTTGATGGAGGGTATCTGGATTCACATGAACTCAGGGTGGAATTCGCCAGGTATGGAATTGTATTATCTGACAAAGATTTGGAAGATTTGATGGGACTGGAGGAAGGCACTTTAATTCCAGAACCGTCCGATACTGCTCCGTTGGAGCCGGAAGCAAAAATTATTCCGTTTGGCATAAAAAATCAGTCCAAGGGTGTAGAGGAATAGAGAATAATGAATAAAACACATTTCTTAAACGAGAGGATTAATTATGAATAATTTCGATTTGTCCTCGTATGAGGATATCTATTCCGAGATAAAAGAAACGCTTCTGCAGTCACGAGATCATGCGTACACTGCGGTTAATTTTGCAATAGTACAGGCATATTGGCAAATTGGGCGTATTATAGTTGAGCATGAGCAGAATGGAAGTCTGCGTGCAGAATATGGGAAAGCTGTATTACAGGAAATATCAGAAAAATTACAGCAAGAGTTTGGCGGTGGGTTTTCTGTCCGTAATCTTCAACAGATGAAAAAGTTCTATGTGCTGTTTCCAAATACGAACGCACTGCGTTCGCAATTAACCTGGACACATTACCGTGCGCTTTTGCGTGTTGAAAATGATGATGTCAGAAACTGGTATATGGAAGAATGTATTCGTTCTGCCTGGTCAAGCAGGCAATTAGAACGGCAGATATCCACATTGTACTATGAACGATTACTGGCGAGCCGGGATAAGGAAGCTGTCATAGCCGAAGCTGAAAAGCTGCTGAAACCACTTTCGGCAGAATATTTTATCAAAGATCCCTATGTGTTAGACTTTCTTGACCTTAAGGATTATCCTGCTCTGCGTGAATCGGATTTGGAACAGGCATTAATAGATAAACTACAGGAATTTCTGCTGGAACTTGGCCGCGGGTTTTGTTTTGTTGCAAGACAAAAGCTTATGCGATATGAGGACGAGGATTTTTATTTAGATTTAGTGTTTTACCACAGTATACTGAAATGTCATGTGCTGATTGACTTAAAAATAGGAAAGCTGACGCATGGTGATGTAGGTCAGATGGACAGCTATATCCGAATGTTTGATGCTTTGTACAAAAACAGTGATGATAATCCAACGATTGGTATCATTTTGTGTTCTCAGAAGAATGAAGCGATTGTAAAATATTCGGTTTTGAGTGAAGCAAAACAAGTTTTTGCTTCAAAGTATAAATTTACACTTCCTACTGTGGAGGAATTACAACGAGAAATCGAAGAGGAACGTAGAGTGATTGAAGAGTTAAAAAACTGATTGTGATATCAATATGACGGCCGACTGGTGGACAGAGTAGAAATAAAGTGGAAAATGGCGGATTTTGTGGAAGAGTAGGGGGTGGATGAAAAATTGTTACGGAATAGTTAAAAAAATTTAGTCTGTTCTTGACACAACCCTATATGGGGCATACCGGGTATAGTGCCAAGGAGAATGTGAATAATATTAAGATTGTGCACCTGCATTGGGGGCTGCAGTTGATTTTTGATGAATCGCAGAAGGAGGGGAATAATGAGATTTGGATTGATGTGTATCCTCTGACACGGTTTTTGGCGAAGCATACGCAGGCGGCGGTGAAGGTGGAGGGGACGAAAGAGTGGGTGCGGACTGGGGAGATTGTGGATCCGGCGGTGGAGGAGTATGAGGCGGGGCATTCGGGGGAGGTTAGAGCACCAGTGAAGGAAGAGTCTCTGAAAAGGGATGAATTACCGGAAAAGCATCCAGAAACTTCAAAAAGCTCGGAATCATAAATATCGTTTCTGCAGATGTTTCTGCATAGAATAAAAATGTAATTGCGTTTTGCGCAGTTTTAAGGTAGAATGTAGTTAAAGAAGCTGTGAATCAGCGGTGGGTTGACACCTAAAATCTGATATGCTTTCCGAACGTAGGTGTCGGAGGTTGGCAGACAACGGAAAAATCAACCATGGAAAGGGAATGTTTGGTGCTGCGGCACTGACATTCCCTTTTCAGAATATTGGAATTGTTAAAAGGATGTTGGGAGAAACAAAAGAAAGGTGATCTTGTTAACAGATAGTTTATTCACTTGCATACAAAAATGGATAAAGGTAAGGAGAACATATGAGCATAGATGGAAAACTGTTTAAAATAGCATACAAAAAACTCAAATCAAGCGTGTACTATGATAAGACACAGGCTATATTAAGAAATGAGCTGGTAAATTGTGAAGCGGGAATTGAGGATATTGAGAAGTATCTGGATAAATTTGCAGAATCTTTTGCTGATGCTGATAAAAGAAATTTATTGACAAAAGAAATTTTATCAACAATTACATACCGTGCTTTTCCAAAGAAATTAGTATCAGAGAAGAATACCATGATAACTAATTACATAGAGCAAGGAATCAAAATTAAGGAAAATCAATATTTTATCAGCATGGATATCAGGGGCCATATTTTAGGTGTTTTATGGCTTATGTTAGTGGGCTATCGAATAGATCAGAAGACATACGAGCATTCATATGGCAATAGGATACGCAGTAATCTGTACAACGAATTGAGTGAAGAACCCACTTATTCGCCCTATCTGTTTGAACCTTATTTTCAACAGTATGAAAGCTGGAGGGATAAGGCGATGAATGAAGCAGTGCATTATCTTCATTCCGGTCATGATGTCGTTATATTAACACTGGACTTCAAACGTTTTTTCTATTCTCTTGATATTACAGAAGGTTTGATGGAAGAGTTATATAGAGATGCAGAGATAGAAGATAATAAGGAGTTGAAAGCACTCAATGATTTTGTGTTTCGTGTCATTTCCCATTATGCGAGTTTGTTTGACGAATTTGATGGCCGTAAAATATTGCCTATTGGATTTCTTCCGTCCAACATATTGGCAAACTATGCTCTGAGAAATTTTGATCAGGCGGTACTGGATGGGTGGAATCCAATCTATTTTGGCAGATATGTAGATGATGTCATAATTGTAGATAAAATAGTGAATAATAGCGATTTATATAAAAGATCCATAAATGGTGAACTGGAGGCGAAGGATATTATTGCTTTTTTTCTTGAACAATGCTCTGGTTGGAGAGGTTTGCATGGCATTAAGTGCCGTAATGAGAAAAAGTATGCTTTATTACAACAAATTCAAAAAGAAGGGGAGGAGGCGCAGGAATCGCTTTTTTCCTTAAATTGTTTATATAATCCCATGGAAGGTGATAAATCGAAGATTGTTGTCCAAAATGACAAGGTTAAAATCTTTTATTTCAGAAGCGGTGAATCGGATGCGTTAATTACCTGCTTTAGAGAGACGATTGCCAAAAACAAGAGTGAATTCCGGCATATGCCAGAGGATGAGGCAGTGTTCCGTAAAGACGATTTTAGTGGAATATATAACTTGCAGAATGATGAAACAATTAATAAGTTTAGGGGAATTACAGGAATATCTGTTGACAAGTTTGAATTGTCAAAATTATTAGGAAAGCACATGCGTATTTGTGGACTGGTGGCGGATGAAAGAGAAACCACACTTGAAGCAGAGATAGCGAAGATATTTAATCAAAAGGTAATAATAGAAAATTACGGTGTTTGGGAAAAAGTGATAGAAATATTGGCCGTAAATGGATCATATGAGGCGTTGATAGAATTTGTAAAGAATGTGGTTGAAGCTATCGACGCTCTCCTATATGAGAAAGAGGATGTTCTTTATGATGTGAAAAACACGCTGTATTTATATCTGTATTCATCACTTTGTAGACCATTGGCCTTAGTCTGGGGAGGGCTTGTAGAGGATGTTGTTCGAAAGCTGTGCCAGTGCATAGGCGATAAAGGGGGAATTTCATGGATAAGTGCTTCCGCTGTTTCCATGCAAAGAAAAAATTATTGTGGGACAAGGATGCTTGATAAGTCTGTGATGCCTATTTTTATTGATATGTTGAGGATGGAGGAGGTTTTTCAGGCTGAGGGAGACATCTCTTTATCGAACTTTAACCAGATGATAGGCTTTTGCAGGACAGAGTGGAAAGACGAATATGTATATTATCCATATTTGTTAACTATGTATGATTTTTCGATGATAGCATGTATTGAAGAGATAGGGAAGAAAGAAAAATCATTTTCTGATCCAAAGGAGATATATAAAAGACAAGTTCACAATTATATAGAAAGTAATTATCGGGTAGATCAGTGTACCATGACAAATATTTTGCAGATGAGTAAATTTAGAGGAAAGGTGGACTCCGGTAAACCGTCTTACCTGATTTCTGTGGATAATGGAAATAAGGATAAATTGAAACTTGCTATTGCAAATGTCAGGCTGAAGCATGATAATTTTGTGAAAGTGGTTAAGGAAAGTCCTAATAGAGATTATGAAAGGTATGAACTTGTATCCAAGATAATCAATGGAGCGATAGATGAACATGCGGACATGGTGGTAATGCCAGAAGCATTTATGCCATTTGAGTGGCTGTCAACAGTTGCGAGGACATGCGCTCGCAATAACCTTGCTCTTGTGACAGGTGTAGAGCATATAAAAATCGACAGTAATATTTATAATTTAACCGCTGTCATTTTGCCTTATGAAGATGCAATGAGCAAGAATGCTTATATCTCATTCCATTTGAAAACGCATTATGCGCCTGCAGAGAAGCGGGAGATAAATGGATATAGGCTGCAAGAGATTTCAGGAAAGCATTATGAAATATATAAGTGGTATGGTTGCTATTTTCCAGTGTATTGTTGTTATGAACTAACCTCCATCATTGATCGTTCCATGTTTCAGTCTTATGCGGATTTTCTGGTTGCTATCGAGTGGAATCGAGATGTGAATTATTACAGCAATATTTTAGAATCCCTTAGCAGAGATATCCATTGTTACTGCGTACAGGTGAATTCATCAGATTATGGTGACAGTAGGATAACCAAGCCATCCAAAACAGAGGAAAAAGATATCATGCGCACCAAGGGTGGTATTAACAGTACAATTTTGGTTGATGAAATAGATATAGGAAGGATGAGAGAGTTTCAACTGAAGGAATATGAACTTCAGGCAACAGATAAAAGTTTTAAACCTACACCTCCAGGATTTAGACCGGATATTGTTTTGAAAAAAATAAAAGGAGAAGCGCTGCAGTAACAATACGGTCAATGTTATTTGGATTTTGCTTGTATTTCAAACAGAGTAAATTAAAGGAGCTGAAAGTAGAAGGTGGAAAACATACAGATGAGTGATACGCTATCATGGAGGCAGTGGGCAGAAGATATCCAGAAATCCAAGGATGACGGCTTTCGGGAGTTGTTTAAAGACAAAATACGAGGTTCTTTTTTGACCAGTATAAAGAAACAGATATTTAATACAATGGGAATGGAGATTTTTCAATATTATGACTTCCGATGGTCAAATGAGAGCATCCTCACTGGTAAGGACGACCTACCCGAGTATGATGTCTGCCGGTTTATCGTTGGAATTCATCAGGCGCACTCTATCTTCTTATCGCCTGATGAAATTCGGAAAAAGGAAAGAGATACAGGGTACAGAGAACATTTGTCTGAAGAAGTAGTGGAAAAGATGAAGTTCCACAGATATGGCAGCTTTTTCTTCAGGAAAAGGGCACTGATTCAGGGAAGAGAGTTCCTGTACTATCCTGTTCCGTATGAACTATTTGTGTTGTGTATGCGGACACATGAATTGCTTGTAAGCAGAAAGGACATCGGACAGGATGTGTGCTGGCGGCTCTATTATGTCATAATAACGAAGGGATTGGCAGCGCTATCGCTTGTGGAAGATAATTTTTTCGGCAGCGCTTATCCGTTGTGCCGCGGTGTTCTTGAAATGTATTTTAGGCTTTTAATCCTGGATAATAATTTAGAGGCCGCTCAACATTATGAATTGTTTATGGGATATGAGGTGGAGCAGTCCTGCTGTTCGCAGAAGTATCCAAAAGAATTCATGGATTTATTTGAAAAACGCAGGAAGCATGAAATGAACAGCAAAGTGGCCTATTTGCACTATGGATGGCTTGACTGGGTGAATGGTTATCATGATACTGTAAAGCAGATGCCCTATTCCATGAATGGAATGATTGCATATTTAAAAAATAATGCGCCGAGTAAGAAGCGGGATGAATTATCGAAGTTGGAGAATTTTTATAAAATGTGCCACGGTTATACGCATGGCAGTGTACAGGGGGCAATATATCCGGAATTGCACTATTTTGAGATATCAATTATGCTTTACTATGCAATACGCAACACATTTGTAATGCTTTGCCATAAATATAATGAAAAAAATGCAATAAATGGCGTGGATATCATTGCAATTACAGACAGGGATATAGTTGAACTTTTGGAGCAGTATGAAAAGCGCTCTACAGAAAAATTTGAACTTCAGCAAAGTCGGCTTCAAAAGTAGGAGGAGAATTTCATGGATGCAGG
>OFHB01001223.1_pt1 | contig 15129 bp, 15 predicted proteins | sample 1521881 | NCBI WGS metagenome assembly OFHB01 (sample SAMEA3504090, study PRJEB24116) | mouse gut metagenome | biome: mouse gut; feature: mouse-associated habitat; material: faeces | place: Denmark | collected 2011
CCCCGGATCACCTTCAGCCCGCCGGGCACCACGTGCCGCAGGCCCTTCGCCTGCCGGTACTGGTAGGTGAGCTCATGGCACACCGCCGCCAGCCGCTCCTTGCCGTACTCCGGCAGCAGCCACTTGTCCCACAGCTCGAAGTCCCCGGCCTCCCTGTTTTCCGTCAGGGCCCAGTCCCGGTAGGGGGCGTACCGCTCCTCCACCATATCGATGAACGCCTGCACGTCCGTCCGGCCCGCCAGCTCCGCCATGCGGGCCTTGGCCCGCTCCTGGTGCTCAGGCGCTTCCTCGCAGATGCGCAGCGTCCCGCCCAGGTCGAAAAATACGCCCTTGATCTTCCTCATGGCCTCAGCTCCTCGGCGGGAACAGGTCCAGCAGCTCCGGGATGGCTTTGATCCGGTAGTCCGGCATGACGGTGGGGGCCTTGCCCTCCCGGTCGGCGGTACCGGCGTCCTCGAAGAGGACCATGCTGCCGTATCCGGCGTCCACCGCGCCCTCCACGTCCCGCACCGGGTTGTCGCCGACGTAGGCGCAGTTCTCCGGCGCGGACCCGATGCACCGGGAGGCCAGCAGGTAGATGGCCGGGTCGGGCTTCCGCAACCGGACCTTGGAGGACAGGATCACCGTCTTGAAACAGTCCGCCACGCCGTCATGGCACATCCAGTCGGGGATTTCCGTCTCGGTGATGGTGTTGGCGATGATGCCCAGCTTGTAGCCCCGGCGCTTGAGCTCGATGAGCGTCTCCTTCACGCCGTCGTGGGGAACCCGCCGCCCGTCGTGGTCCCGCCACAGCCGGGTGAGCCGGGCCGCGTTGGGGGCCACCCGCTCCGCCGGATAGTCCGGCAGCAGGTACTGCAGCCACAGCTCCATTTCGGACACGTCCAGCAGGGAGTCCTTGGCCCATTTCCGGTAGGCCTTCCAGTTCGCCGTCAGCTTCTCGAAAAATACGTCGCGGGGCTCCTGGGCGCCCGCCAGCTCCATCAGCGCCTTGTCCGCGGCGGCGGAGAAGGCATCGTCCTCCACCACGTAGCGCAGCGTGGCGCCCACGTCAAAGAAAATGGTATCAATACTGCGGTTCATCATCGTGTCTCCTCCTGTATGGTCTGTATGGTGAGATGGATTAGGGCTTGTTTGATAATTGGCAATATGCCCAACAGCGAGGAATTTTTTTGCCAGACAAGGCAAATTTTCGCGGGCATCCTGACGGATGGCAAGAAAATTTCACGCAGTATGGCAGAAAAAGGCCCGCTGTTTGGGCGTGTTGACAATTTTCAAACATGCCCTAAGCCTTTCCGTTTTCCCTGCGGATGATCTCCGGAATCTCCTCCAGCCCCTCGATCAGGTAGTCGGGCCGCAGCCCGGCGTGCTCCAGGCCCTTGTCCCGCTTGGCCGCGCCGGGGTTTTTGATCTGGATCATCAGCCGCCATCCGGCGTTCCGGACGCCCTTTACGTCCCGGGACAGGGTGTCGCCCACATAGGCCAGCTCCTCCGGCCCCAGGCCCAGCTCCCGCTCCGCGATGCGGAAGATCTCCGCCGACGGCTTCCGGATGCCGGCGGCGCTGGAGAGGACCATGCAGTCCATGCGGTCCCTTACGCCGTATTCCTCCAGAAAGTGGGGAGCCGCCGACAGGGAAATGATGTTGCTGATAAGGCCCAGCTTCATCCCCTGGCCCCGCAGGGCGTCCAGGGTTTCCTTGATCCAGGGCCTGCGCATCACCCTGACCCGCTCGTAGTCGTAACGGAAGCTCAGCTCCTCCGCCGCGGGCGCCAGCCGCTCCCGGCCGACGGCCCAGTCCCGGAGGTACCAGTCGTTCCAGATTTCCACGGCCGGCAGCTCCCGCAGGTCCTCCTCGGAGCGATGCTTGTAGTCCTCGCTGTTTTCATGGAGCCGTTTCGCCAGCTCCTCCGGCTCCGCGTCCAGCGTGATGCCGTAATCCGCCAGCCGCTCCAGCAGCAGCCGGGCGAAGGCCACGTCCCGCCCCTCCGGCGAGCTGACGGTGTGCAGCGTGCCGCCCAGATCAAATAAGACGCCGCGAATCAAGCTTCCACCTCCCTGGATACCGGATATTCCTGGTTCAAACGTTTCCGTTCCTTAGGTTATCTGAATTGTACCGCATTTCCGGCGTTTTGTCAACAGCATTTCTCCCGCCGCCGCCGGCATTCCCCCTGACAGCGGGCTGTTTTTCGGATTGCTTTCATATTCCCGGCATTTTTTCCGCTGTTTCCGTTCGCTTTTCCGATAATTTCCCGCTGATCCTCCGCCAGTCCGCCCGCTCTTGAATAGATTTCGTCTTTTTGACGAATAATAAGCGGTTTATTCTGTGCAGAAGTACAGAAAATATGGAAAATATGACAATTTGCCCTTGCAATTCCGTGCGGCAGGCTTTACAATGAATTTGCGGAAAATGATTCGAAATATTTTCGTAACGGAGGTCATCATATGAAGAACGTGACCATCAAAGATGTCGCAAAAGCCGCCGGGGTTTCCTACTCCACCGTCTCCCGGGCCCTCTCCGGCAGTCCGGAGATCAGCGTGGACACCCGGGAGCGCATCCTCCAGGTGTGCAAGGAGATGAACTACACCGCCAACACCGTGGCCCGGGCCATGGTGATGAAGAGCACCAAGCTGCTGGGCCTGATCCTCACGGGGGTGAACAACCCCTTCATGTCCGACCTGGCCTACCATATCGACCGCCAGGCCCGGGCACGGGGGTACAATATCATCCTGTGCAACTCCTCCCGGGACCTGGAGCAGGAGAAGGAGCTCTTCGAGCTGATGATCGGGCGGCAGGTGGATGGGATCATCCTGGTTCCCTCCGGGCCGGAGAGCTATGAGAAGCTGCGGCCCTACCTCTCCCGGCTCCCCACGGTGTTCGTGGGGGAGAACCTGCGGGAGGTGCCGGAGAGCTATGTCTCCGTGGACAACTACCGGGGGGCCTGCATGGGGGTGGAGTACCTCTACCGGCTGGGCCACCGGGACATCCTCTATTTCGGCCGCCGCCGGGGCAGCACCACCCACCAGCTCCGGAGCGAGGGTTACGCCGCCGCCTGCCAGGACCTGGGCCTGACGCCCCAGTACTGCAACAACACCTTCCCTCTGACCTCCATCAAATACGGCTACCAGCTGGCCAAGCAGCTTTTCGCCCAGGAGCGGCACTTCACCGCCATTTTTGCCGCCACGGACACCAACGCGCTGGGGGTGATTCAAGCCGCAGAGGAGAGCGGGGTCCGCATTCCGGAGGACGTATCGCTTCTGGGCTTTGACAATATCCGATACAGCAGTCTTCCCCGGATCAACCTGACCACCATCGAGCAGCCCATGAAGATGCTGGCCTCCGTGGCGGTGGACAGCCTGCTGGACAAGATCCAGAGCGAGCTGGCCGGGTATACCCACCGGATTCTTACGCCCACCCTTATTGAGCGCTCCTCCTGCCGGCGTCTGTAATCCATTAACGGGAACGGTTTGGAGACTTCCGGCTTTCAGGGTATCCGCCGGCCCCCTTGCAGATGGTATAGTCGACACACTTTTTCAAGTGTGTCGACTATACTTGTAAGAATGCTGCGAGATTCAAGAGGACGGACCGGATGTCGTTGGAGCTTGGCAAGCGGCAGATTCTCTGATCCGAGGCGCCTTTACTGCAAAAAGAGGAGGGGGACATCCTGAAGATATCCCCCTCCTCCAAATCAAACTATTTCTGTTGCGGAGCCAAATGAGTCAGTATGTTTTCCATACTGCGGCGGATATGCCGGTCCATCAATTCGCCGGATCCTTTTTCATCCCGCCGCTCCAGAGCTTCCATAATCTGCGCGTGTTCCGCCATGGAAATCTGGGCGTAGTCCTCCCTTGTTACCTTGTGCCCCATGGACAGGCCGTTCCAAAGCTGGGACAAGAGCTGTTTGATCTTCCGGTTTCCTGCGGCTTCCCAGATTTCCATGTGGAATGCCTGGTTGAAATTTCCGTACTCCTGAGAGTCGTGCCGCTCCAGTGCCCGCCGGGCGTGATCAAAGGCGTTGCGCACCCGGCTCAGATTCGCTCCGCTCCGGGAGGCGGCCATGGCGGCCTCCCGCTCCAGAATGGCCCGCAGTTCATAGTGCTCCCGGATCATTCGGGCGTCCACACCGAGAATCACTGCGCCCCGGTTGGGCCGCAGTTCAATGAGTCCCTCCTGGGTCAGCTGCTGGAAGGCTTCCCGGATCGGTGTCACGGAAACGCCCAGCATCTGCGCGGCCTCCTTCAGCGTCAGCTCTCTCCCCGCCTCCAGTTTATGGGAAAGGATCGCTTCCCGCAGGGCTGACGCGACCCGCTCCCGCGCCGGAAGCAGCGTAATGGGGGACAATTCCATGGTTTCACCTCTTCGTTGCCGCCGCGCAGAGCGCCGCGTAATACTCCCGGACGGCGGCTTCTGCCGCTGGCGTATCCTCCCGCTTCAAGCAGGTGAGGATCATTTCATCCCTTCGCAGGAGCTCCTCTTCCTTCAGTGAGACTGCATCCAGGCACAGCCCCCGCCGCCGGAGCTCATGGAGCTGGTGCAGCGAGGGATTGTCCAGAGCCAGACTCAGCGCCAGATGGAAGGCGTTTTCCCAATGGAGGAATGCATTGCGGGGACCCTCTCCAGCCGCCCTCCGGGCGCTTTCCAGCGCTTTCTCCGCTCCGCTGGAGGTCCAGCCGGCGGAAATCTGGCTGACGATCTCCGCTTCTATGGCCGCCATCATCCGAAAATTCTGCCGGATCCGCCGGGGCGTCGGTCCAATGACGCGAACGTGACGGTTGGGCAGGCGCTGGAGCAGGCCCTCGTTCTCCAGCTGCAAAAACGCCTCCCGCACAGGGATGCGGGACACCGCCAATGCCTGAGAAACATTTTCCTGTGTCAGCTCCTCGCCGTCCGGTACCCGGCTGGTGGAGATTTCCCTCCGCAGCAGAGCCGCGACGCGGTCTTTCAAAGATAAATTGGATACGGGATCAACCATACTGAATCTCCGCCCTGTCAGCAAATTGGATACAATATCCATTTTCGGGCAGTTTTCATTATACACGCTTTTTTCCAAAATGCAACCTCTCTACAAAATCCGGTCCTTAAAATATCCCTCCTCGCAGTAGATCGCCGCCAGCGGGTTATGTCCCAGCACCCGGTCCTTTGCCGCCAATGTGGTCACAAGGGCGTCAGAATACTTGTAAAACAGGGAGTCGTGTCCCACGCAGAGGCCCAGGGCAATATTGAACTGAGTCTTCTGCCCGTTGAGCAGCAGCGCCTGCGCAATGGGGTTGCACATGGGCTCGAACCGGCCGGGGCGCACCTTGCCCTCCTCCGGTATGCCGCAGACGGTCTTGTCCACGCCGCCGGTCTTGCAAATCACGGACACGACCTCCAGTCCCGCCCGGCGCAGGAGATCATCCACCACTTTGGCCTCCTTCCGCAGCCCCCGGCAGAAGGCCAGCCCCACCCGGGTATATCCCATGTGCAGGCAAAGCTGAATCGTTTCCTTGATCCGGGGCCACTGGCAGTATCCCATGGCCTCCAGCTCTGAGGCGGTAATGTAAAAATCCCGGTTCTCCGGGAGCTGATAGGCTGCTTGCGCTTTCCCCATCAGCGGCCCGTCCCGCATGGGGCAGTTTTTGGGCAGCAGATCCGGATTTTCCCGGCTGCAGGCGTGAATGGCGCATTGGGCGCAGGTGTACGTCATTTTGTTTCCCCCTCCCGCCGCCTCTGAAGGGCGGCGCTTTTCTTTTATCCGGAACGGCAAAAAGCGGGGACAGAGCCCCGCTTTTGTGCTATTTGATAAAGCTGACGTGCTTGCAGATTTCCGCCGCGGCGGCGTCCTTCTTCTGGTTGAAAATCACCTTGTTTTCTTCGAACATATTCCGGCCCTGAGCGTCGATGGACACGATCAGCGGCCCGAACTCCTTCACCTTGCAGCACCACAGAGTCTCCGGCATCCCCAGCTCGTCCCAGTGGTGCTCGGCGATGCGCTCCACTTCGGTGGCGGCAACTACGGCGCAGCCTGCGGGGAACACGCAGTGGATAGCGCCGAATTCCTTGCAGGCCCGCTCGGTGTTGGGGCCCATACCGCCCTTGCCCACAATAACCCGGACACCGGTGGCTTTGGTGAACTCATATTCGAACTTCTCCATCCGCATGGAGGTGGTAGGACCCACAGACACCATCTCATAGGTATCCTCCTGCCCCTCAATTGGACGGACAATGGGTCCTGCGTGAAAGATAGCCTTGCCGCGGATGTCATAGGGCAGCTCACGCCCGCCCTCCACCAGACGGCGGTGGGCTACGTCCCGGCAGGTCATCAGGTCGCCGTCCAGCCAGACAATGTCGCCGATTTTGATATCCGCCAAGTCCTCGGCGCTGACCGGCGTAATCAGGACTTTCTTTCCGTTTCTTACTTCGATCATTACAGCAGCACCCCCGAATGTGTTGTCACAGTAGCGTTCAGGCCCCTGTCAAAGATCACGTGGCCGCGGCGGTGGGACCAGCAGCCCACGTTAACCGCAACGCCGATGGTGGAAGGATGGCGGGCCGTGTTCTCGATATGTACGCCCATCACAGAACAATTGCCGCTCATCCCCTGAGGACCCAGGCCGATAGCGTTGATGCCGTCCTCCAGGAGCCGTTCCATCTCCGCCGCCCGCTCATTGGGGTTGTGACTGCCCAGAGGGCGCATCAGAGCCTTCTTGGACAGCAGAGCGGCCGTCTCCACGCTGGTGGCTACGCCCACACCCACCAGCAGGGGCGGGCAGGCGTTCAGACCGTAGCTGGTCATCTGATCCATGACAAACCGGGTCACTCCCTCGTAACCTGCGCCGGGCATCAGAACCATGGCCTTGCCGGGCAGCGTGCAGCCGCCGCCAGCCATGTAGGAGTAAATCTCACAGTGGTCATCACCGGGGACAATATCCCAGAAAACGGTAGGCGTACCTTTGCCCACATTGCGCTTGGTGTTGTACTCGTCAAAGGTCTCCACGCTGTTGTGGCGCAGAGGAGCGGCAAAGGTGGCCTTCACGACCGCTTCCTTCAGCAGGACTTCCAACTCGCCCATGAGGGGAAAGTTGACGCCGCACTTGACCCAGAATTGAAGCACGCCAGTGTCTTGGCAGCTGGGGCGGCCCAAAGCCACCGCCTGTTCCTGGTTCTTGAACATGGTGTCATAGATGGTGCGGGCCAGCTCGCTGGTCTCTTTTTCCCGCAGTTCGGAAAGCTTGGCAATCACGTCATCAGGCAGCTTCATGCCGATATAGGCCACGAATTTTGCCATTTTATCGGTCATGAGCTGAACGCTTTCTTCTTTTGTCATAAAACGTCCTCCTTGTATGGATACTGATAGAATATCACAAAATCATCAGGGATAGAAGGGGTACAGAATCGGCAGCAGGATCATACAAATCACAAAGGACACGCCGATCAGGGGCAGGCCGGCCTTCACATAATCCTTGAACTTATATCCGCCCAGTCCCACCACCATCGTATTGGCAGGCATGCCGATGGGTGTGGCGTAGGCGCAGGAGCAGGAAATGACGGTGGCGATGATCATGGCCCTGGGATCCGCGCCCAGGCTCTGGGACAGGGAGACCGCGATGGGAACCATAAGGGCTGTGGTGGCAGTGTTGGACATGAAGTTGGTCAGGGCGCAGCCCACGATGAAGATTACCAGAAGCAGGATGATGGGATTGGGGTTCTCGCCCAACGCACCCACGATGGTGTCGGCAATGAGACTGCCGGCGCCTGTGGTTTCCAGCGCTTTGGCCAGCGCCAGGGAGCCGCCGAAGAGGAGCACCACCTTCAGGTCGATGGACTGGAGGGCAGCTTTCTCGCTGATCACGCCGGTAAGCACCAGGAAGGCGGCGCCGATGCAGGCGGAGACCTGGAGCTTGATGCCGATCTGCTCTTCAAAAATCATGGCCAGAATAACCACCACCAGCACCACCAGGGAGGTAATCTGCTTCCACTGAGGAACCTGGCTGTAGTCGTGACGGGTGCCGGTATCGCCCTCGCCTTTGGAGTCAGGCAGGAACTTGTAGCCGATGACGGCGAAATACACGATGCCCAGAATCAGCATAGGCGCACCCACGGCGATATACTCGAAGAAACCGGTCCGGACTCCCATTTCATTCAGCGCGTTGATACCCATCAGGTTGCCGGGCGCACCGATGATGGACAGATTGCCACCCAGGGCTGCGGCAAACACCAATGGCATCAGCAGCTTGCCTCTGGAGTAGCCGGACTGGTCCGCGATGCCACACACCACAGGAATGAGCACAGCGGCGGTTCCGGTGTTGGAAAGGAAGCCGGACATGATCCCCACGATGACCATGATGGCCACAATGAGAATTCGCTCGCTCTTGGCAAAGCGCGTAACAAGGCCGCCAATCCGGTGGGCCATGCCAGTCTCAAACAGGGCCTGACCTACCACGAACATGCCGACGCAGAGGATGACGTTGCTGTTGACATAGCCGGCGAAGGCATCGGAGGCGGACAGCACGCCGGTCACATTCAGGCCCACGGCCACAATGGTGGCCGTCAGCGCCAGGGGGATCTTTTCCAGGACGAACATGATGACTGCGAATGCAAGGAAAAGCAGAGTAATTGTACTTTGACTCATTTTTTCTCCCTTCCTGGATACATTTAATATTTTATCTATGATAATGTATCCATTTCAATCGCAGTATATCAACGCTTCTCTCTTCTGTCAAGCCTTCGCCGCAAGAATCAGAGGAATTGCCAAAATCACTGATCTGTTTTTAGCTGTTTTGCCGGTCGGACACATTTCCTCTTGCGATAAGAGGGACAGCGAAATCTTTGTGGTTTCCTCGTTTGGCTTCATGCTGTTCATCGCAGGAGAGAGCTGCCGGGCGTGACAGGGGCGGCACTGTGAAAAGTACCGCCCCTGCTTTGAAGCATTTTGTAAACTACAAGTTGTCTGGATTTAGTCACCATCACTTTTTGTTATTTCTGTTAAAGACAGTTTTAACTGGTATACATTCTCGTTACCATCCCTATCTTTCGCAGTAAGCTCAAAATAGAGAATGTTTTGAAATCACTTGTACCATCAATTTTATCATATTCAATGCCTTTCAAATTTCCAAGTTGTTAATAGGCGTTAAGTATATCACATTCTTGCCAATAGGATAATACCACAGCAGACAACTATTTTCTTTTTCATGTGACCACTCCATTTCAAAGCCCAAAATGAAACAAGATTAAAGAATAAAATCTATATTTCTGGCATTGGGAACATGACCCCAGCTTTTAAGTTCTCCTGCTCCAGTAGCCTTAAACCTAACTGTATCTCCAACCTCAAAACGAGGAGTTTCCCGTTTCCAATCTACCAGCCAGTGGCTTTCGTCTGGAAGATAAGACTTTGCTCCACCTAATTTAGACAGCGGTAGCAGCCCATTCAGTCTATAAAAATAGTGCCCTTTGCTTTCATGATGATAAATTTTTACAATATTGGCTTGACAAAACCCATCTGCATCGAGATGCAGCACAGGACTAGACGTAGTCGGTACGTTAAGACGGTCCAATACAGTTTTCAATGTTGCCGTTAATTCACTGGATAACTTTCTATCCCACCCGATCCCACCGGGATTATAGTGTATGTAACGCAGGTGACGGTAATCAGAGGGAACATCATCTTTATTGGATGTAACGATAACAACTTCCTTCTCCAAAGCATGAGCCATTCCAAGTTCATAGTTAACATTGGGGTTGCGCCCTGTTACTTCTGCCAAAATCAAAGCAGCATCCTTAATTGACTGTATGATGTCGTGTATGATGGATTGATTATCGTAAATGGCATCTGCGCGAAGCGGCTCCAAGCCCACCGCTTGAATGGCTGGAATATATATTTTTTCATATATTTCGTTAAACGACTCGCTGAAGGGCATAATAACAAAACAAAAATTTTTCATGGATTCGCCTCACTTTCTGTATTTTCTTCATTGTAGCACAGAAAAGAGAAATGGGGAAGTAAATCTTTTATTTCGACAATGCAGTAAAAAGCAGAGAAACAGCTTGTCCCATCGAAAATTTTAACAAGTTGCCCTTGTACCATCGCAGCCGGAAAAGGCTTGTCCAACCAGCAATCCAGTGTTTTCAACGGCCTCCGGTCACCTTGCACTTCCATCATCGCCTCATCCCAGAAGGTCGGAACCACCTCTTTGTCTGTGAACGCTGATATCTACACCCATCTCCACAGCGAACAGCGCACCTGCGCCGCCGGTGTGGACAAAGAGAATATTCTCGTCCTGATCAAAAGCCCCTTGTTCCAACAGCTGGAAGAAGCCCGCAAGGGCCTTGCCGGTATACACCGGATCTGTCAGGATGCCCTCCGTCCTGGCCAGACGGCGGACCGCAGCGCAGCCCTCGGGGCTGGGGATGGCATAGCCGGAGCCGATACAGTAGTGGATGTGGATGTCCTCTCGGGTGACGCGGACGTCTGTCTCCAACAGCTCCGCCGCCCCGGCAGTCAGTTCCATGGCAATCTCAGCGAAGGGGTCATCGCAAACGCCTATGCCAATGGAGCGGGTTCCGGGCAGGAAGAGCTTAGCCCCCAGTGTCAGTCCCGCATAAGTACCGCCAGAACCTGTGGCGCTGACCACCGCGTCAACAGCGACGCCCAGCTCTTGAGCCTGATGGGCAATTTCCTTCGCGCAGTTGACGTATCCAAGACTGCCCAGAGGAACCGAACCGCCCACAGGAATGGCGTAGGGGATGTGACCCTGCGCCTGGAGCTGCTCCATGATTCGCCCCATCTCCGCATAGACGTCATCATAGCTGTCGGTGTCCACCATGTGGACCTCCGCGCCAAAGATGCTGTCCAGAATCAGGTTGCCGCCGGTGAGCTCTCCCCGCTTTTTCAGTACCAGAATGCTTTCCATGCCCAGCTGTCCGGCACAGGCTGCGGTGAGCATAGCGTGGTTAGACTGTGGCCCGCCGGCAGTGAGGACAACATCCGCCCCCTTGCTCCTGGCATCTGCCAGAAGAAACTCCAGCTTGCGGACCTTGTTGCCACCCAGGGCCACGCCTGTCATATCGTCCCGCTTGATGTAAATATTTTTCCCGATCTCCCAGCTCAGGTTTTCCAGTTTATACAAGGGCGTGGGCAGCTGAGCGAAGGGAATGCAGGGGAAATCAATGATTTGTTTCATAAAAGTACCTCCTTTGGCTGTGCAGATCATTATATGCAGGAATTCCGGGAAAAAGAGTTTCCCGAACAGTGGCAGCATTTTATTGGTTTTCACAGTACAATTTAATCGTTGGACTCGTTTTGATCATCCAATTTCCGAAAGCCATCCAGCCGCAGCCCTCCTCCCGCCTGAGTTCCTCCTCAGCGGGCAGATATGTGAAGTATTTTAACGCAAAAATCTGATTGTTATCTATTGGAAGAGTATATTCGATGACCGCGTCATTTTTGTCAGTGCAAAGTGCGGTACCAAAGGGCGGCGTGTCGCCCGCATTCATCAGTTTACCAGTGTAGTAGTTGACATACATCTGCATCTGACCCACATCCTGGTGAGTAATTTGCCGGTTTTTAGGTCGATCACGACAAAAACACTTCAAGATATATTTTTACATCTTATCACACAGTTGTCAACCCCTCCGGCACAGAGCAGGACGGCCGGAGAAATCCGGCCGTCCTGCGGGTACTGTTTATTCCGGTTTTTTCGCGCCGTAGCTCTTCAGATATCCCAACTCCGCCAGTTCCCGGGCCTGATCCGCCGCCATGGCGTGGTACCGCTCCGCGCGGCGGGTCCACAGCGCCTGAATGTCCGTATCGTCCCCGTGATCCGGCAGATCGCAGTTTTCCATCAGCCACCGGCCGAACCACCGCGTCAGCTTCTCCGCTCCAGAGAGATTCAGATGCAGGCCGCCGTCGTAAGTGTCCTGACTGAAGTCAAGGCCCACTTCGTCAATTTTATCCAGAAAGTTGAGATAGGGAATGTTGTGCTCCCGGGCGTAGGTTTCCATCTGCTCGTCCCACTGGCTGTACCAGTAGGGATAGAGGCTGGGAGCCTTGATGAGCACCAGCTGTACGCCATGTTCCGCGCACAGGGCGGTCATTCTGTCCAGATACCGGTAACAGGTTTCATCAAACTGGTAGTCCGCCAGAGGCCGGCCCTCTGGAATGGCCCCCGCCGCCTTCACATCCGCGCGCATGAGAAATCCTCCGTGGGACACGCTCTCCCGGCGGAACATGCCGGTCACGTCCTCCCAGCCCAGTTCGCTCCACCGGCTATGGTAGCGCAGCAGGGGGAAAACATAGCTGAGGAAATCCTCCTCCTCCGTCATGGAGGCCCGGACAGCTCCCAGTTTGGCGGCGCTCCAGCGCATGCCGTCCAGATTCAAGCGGTTGTACGCCTCGCTTTGAGGCTCGCCGTACTTCATGGACAGCACATTGAAAACCACTACCTCCGGCGTCTCGTATCCCAGGGTTTCCTCCAGGAGGTAGCAGGACTGCCAGATCAGCTGCTGGGCGCTGCCCCGGATGAAGCTGGTGATTCCCTGCTCCTCCCACAGCGTCACCGGGGAGAAGTTTTCGTAGACCTCGCAGTCCCCGATAAAGATCACGTCATGATGCGTAGGGTCGTCGTAGTAGTCGGCAATCAGGGTGCCCTCCGGAATGTTCAGCTGGCCGTATTTGGGCCGCAGCAGCTCCTGGAGCAGGAACAGGCACAGAGTCAGAATCAGAACGGCAATCACACCGGTGAGAAGGACGGCATGCTTCTGCTTGGTTTTCATACCAGAACCTCCTTAAAATTGGTTATAGATGAATTGATTGGCATCAAAGCCCACACCGTAGGCGCCAAACACCACCACCGCCAGCAGCAGCGCTCCAAACACCGCCCAGCGCAGAGCCAGGGGGCGCTCCGCCAGCCGTTTCCGGACGCCGCCTTGCCGCTGGGCCAGGGATACCGCCAGCATCAGCAGCGCGCCTGCGCCTGCTGCCAGCCAGTCCGCCCCGGAGACCCCCAGGGCCAGCAGGGAACCGTCAAAGAGGATTGACGGATTGAATCCGGTGAAGATGGTTCCCACCGCCCGGAAGGTGACAGGCACATCCCGGTAGCAGTCCAGCACCCGCACCGCGCCCATGAGCCAGAAGGTCCGGCCCACCTGGAACAGCCGCCAGAAAAAGGTCCCGCCCAGCCGGGGAAATCGCTGGTGGAATCTGGCGTACAGGGGCTCCAGCTCCTGAGAAATCAGGATGATAACGCCGTTGAGCAGTCCCCAGACAATGAAATTCCAGCTGGCCCCATGCCAGACGCCGGTAACAAACCAGGTGAGCATGGTGGCCAGATATACCGGGAACCGCTTTCCGGCCCCCGGGCCCCATTTTGCCTTGACCTTCTGCGTCCAGCCCAACATGGTTTTGGAGATGGACACCGGGTAGAAAATGTAGTCCCGGAACCAGGAGCCCATGGTGATGTGCCAGCGCCGCCAGTACTCGGCGGTGGACTTGGAGAAGAAGGGCCGTTGGAAGTTTTCCGCCACCTCGATCCCCAGACATTCCGCCGCGCCGATGGTTACGTCGATCCCGCCGGTGAAATCGGCGTACAGAGTGACGGCGTACACGCCCATCAGAGCCAGAACATAGACCCCCTGGTATTCGTCCGGGCTGCCGGAGAGCGTGCGGACCACCGCCATCAGGCGGTCCGCCACCACCAGCTTTTTGAAAAAACCCCACAGCATTCGTTGCAGGCCGAAGGCAACGCGGGACGCGTCCCAACGGTGCTCTGCCAGCAGAGAAGGAGCCAGCGCGTCATAGCGGCTGATGGGACCCTGAATGAGCTGTGGGAAGAAGGAGACAAACAAAGCGAATTTTCCCAGATTTCTTTGGGGCGGGTATTTGTTCCGGTAGACATCCAGCAGGTAGCCCATGGCCTGGAAGATATAGAAGGAGATGCCCATGGGCAGCAGAAAATGGGGGAGGGGGATGGTTTCCTCCCCGCCGCCCAGCAGACCGATCAAGCCGTTGACATTCCCCAGCAGGAAATCGGCGTACTTTACCACCGCCAGCGCACCGAAGTTGAAGGCGATGCCGCCCAGCATCCATAGCCGGGCGGCGGATTTGGCCTTCGCTTTTCTGGCCTTGCGGGTCTCCCGGTCGGAGGCCGCCTTGTTTTCCGCCAGCCAACGCTCATGGGCGGCGTAGCATTTGCCGATTTCCCGCCCGCACAGCCAGGTGGAGAGGATGGCAGCCGCCATGTAGGACATGGCTGTCCAGCCCGCGAAGGCGTAGAAAAACAGACTGCCTGCCAGCAGGAGTTTCCATTGCCAGGATTTTGGAATGGTATAGTAGAGAAGAAGCAATATTCCGAAGAATAAAAGAAATCCAAAGGAGGTAAAAGACATAATTTTATCTGAGGCCCTGAGGGCCGTCTCCGCTTTTTCTTTCGTTTAGAACCTGTATTCGCCCCGGCCTCCGGGGAGGGGCCTCGCGGCAAAAGTACCGGGGAGGCCGGGTGCAGCATGAAATCGCTCCCGCGCCGCGCGCCGGAGGCAGAGAAATCTATCCGATAACCTGAGCAGCCAGCGCCCGCCTGTCCAACTTCCCATTGGGCGTGCGGGGCAGAGCCTCCACCGGTATGATCCTGTTGGGGACCATATAGGCGGGAAGCTTAGAACGGAGATACTGCGCGAGGCCGCCGGCTTCGCACTCCCCCTCGTAGCAGAGCACCAGCTTCTTTTTCTGGGTCGGCTCTTTACAAGGGATCGCTTTTGATATGATAAATTCCTGTGCTGATTGCAGCAGTCCCGCTTCATCCATATTTACATAATGATAGACAAACGGCACATTTAACGCGATGTGCACGGGCTCGCCTTGTGTGGATGAAATCGTAATTTTCTGCCCTGGAGCTGTGCCCGCAACTGCAAATATACATCCCCCGTCCGCCACATTGCATTGGGTCACTTTTCGCGCTTTCCAAATCTCTGCCGGTGCCAGTTTATAGGCATTAAAATCTTCCGACTGTGCAAATATTTTTTGGAAAAACCAATTTGTGATGTTACTATTCGTGATGTTGCCCAACACGCAATTGTGGGCGAGGCTACGATTTATCGTTATTTCGCTTCCAAGGAAAAACTACTTTGTGCAGCAGCGGCAAAACTTGAAAAAAGCATTTTT
>OFHB01001229.1_pt1 | contig 15063 bp, 15 predicted proteins | sample 1521881 | NCBI WGS metagenome assembly OFHB01 (sample SAMEA3504090, study PRJEB24116) | mouse gut metagenome | biome: mouse gut; feature: mouse-associated habitat; material: faeces | place: Denmark | collected 2011
TAAAAGGGGCGCTTTCTTGCAAAAGTCTATAGTCCTGAAAATTGGGAAACTTTTAGTAAAATCAATCATGAAACAGGCGGGGCTCTGAGCCCCTTTACTCAATCTTTATCAATGGAGGTACTTAGATTGAAATTAGTTTATCCGGCTGTATTTAAGCCTTTTACAGACCAAAGCGGTGGATATGTGGTAGAATTCCCGGACTTGCCCGGCTGTGTAACGGAGGGAAAGGACATGGAACAGGCTATTGAGATGGGAATCGACGCAGCCAGTGGCTGGATATTAGGAGAGCTTGAAGACGGGGAGCATATCCCACCTGCTTCCGACTATTCAGAAATAGCTGTTGAAAATGGGTGCATGATCAATATGTTATTATTAGACATTGATGCATATGAAGAAAAATATGGCGAAAAAGCTGTGAGGAAAAACCTTACTATTCCTGCATGGCTGAATACTTTTGCTGAAAAGAATAATATCAATTTCTCTAAGCTTTTACAAGACGCATTGTTCTCAATGGCACAGGCAAAATAGATGTGTAGGGGTCTGCCCTTGAGAGGGCAGACCTCAAGCCTCTCATTGGCCAATACAATTACTGGCCTTGCTGCAAAGACAGCGGATTCCGTTTTGCCCCTTCCAGCCTCCTCTTTTTTCAAGCAGAAGCATCCCCAATATCAGCAAGCCCCCAATCCCTGTACCAATCAGCCCGATGCCTTCCCCGGGCAGATGATAAGCCATCTCAATATAGTTCCTGCCCTTCTGCAGCGGGATGGAATACATGCAGCCCGCAAACAAGGAAGACGTAATTTCTTCGCCATTGTTCCTCACAGTCCAGCCCCTGTCATAGGGAATCGACACAAAAAGGCTGGCCTCCTCATCTGTCTCCACCTCGAAGTTCGCCTTGCCATTCTCCACCGACATGGTCTCCACTTCCCTTGTCTGCAGCATATCCGACACCTCCCCCAGCACATCCAGATTCAGTGCATAGAACTGCTCTGTCCCCTCCTTCAGACCGTCGCGGTCTGCTGTGGAGAGCTCCACCGCTGCGTATTCCACTCCCCCATTGTTCTCTGTGGGGATATAGAAGACCGATGGGGACAGCCATTTCGAATACGCCATCTTGTATATATGGTTCACATCGATTACCGCATTCATGTCCCTTTCCCATGGTATGTTTCCATAGACAGCCCAATTCCCTGCCGGAATCTGAATGGAATAGACAACAGTATCCCCCTCCTCCCCTTCAGAATACGCCAGCGGACTGTACAGTTCCACATTTTCCCCCATCAATCTGCTATATAGCATATTTTGATATTCAAAGGGATTCTGATTGTCAGAAGAAGTCTGGCTGCCCATCCCATCCAGTCCCTTCTCCCCGTAAATAAACGCCAAAGGCAGGCAAAAAGGATTTTCATATACCTTCTTGTTATCATTGCTGATAATCCCTTCTGACTCCAGCAGACCATTCACGGGATATTCGGACATGATATACTTCACGCCCAACAGGGAGTCTGCGCCGAGAAGGCATGTATTCACTATCGTCATGCATCCTCCCTCCTTGCGGTACCCTAACCTGTGCAGGAAATCCAGCTGCACGTCATCAGGCGTAGATATGTAGCCACTGACTGAGGCATAGCCAAACGCCATGGCTTCATTATAGTTGGCTGTCTGGTTTATGGCCTTGTTATGGTTCCTTGTGGAAGTCTGAGAGATTCTGCATATCCCTCTGCCCCTCTCCAAGCCAATATCCTGGATGTGCCGTTCCTGTCTGAGGACATATTCCCGATAGGTCTGCACATCGGACACATGGTAATTGTTCATCTGCAATTTCGAGCCATAAGCCAACTCGAATATCGCCAACATGCTCAATGCGGCATACACAGCATTTCCATGTTGGCCTGTCCTCGCTCTGGCGGAACGCCCCGCAGCCAGCACCGCCGTCAGCACAGCAAAAATGGCCGTATAATACGTCAGCTCCCTGTTTTGGGAAGGCTTCAGATAGTCCAGAAGAATCAATATCCCAGCCCACGAAATGCCGGCAAGCCAGATGCTCCTCCTGTGAGCCTCCGGATTCTCTTTTATCCAAAAATATGCCGCAAGAAACAGGATACACAATATCCCGACATATGAATACCTGTACCAGTAACTTCCCACAGACTTGAACAGGGAGAACATCGTGTACAAGGGCTTCCAGTAGAATAGCAACAGTACCCCCCCCCGAGCATCGTTCCGAAGGCTGCTTTTGTCTTAAAGGATATCCCCTTCGACAGGAAGCACAGTACTAATCCAATCAATGCCAGGCTCCCGCAGAACAGGGAGACGCTTCCGTAAGAACTCTTCGCCCCCAGAGCATAGCCCTGTATCACAGAAGGCACCGCACCAATAAAGGAAAAGTCTTTCAAGGCCTCAAAGGCCAAATCCCCTTTATTGCTGTTCTGCATCGCCAGCACAGTCGGCCAAAAGAGAATCATGCTGAGCAGAACGCCTACCACCATGGAGACAAGGTACCGCACGAAATACCCGCAGCACTGCCGCATCATGGCACGAACCGAATCCCCGTCTTTCGTATAGCATTTCCCACCGCATAGATACAGCACAACCTCAAAGCAAATCCAGAATCCAGAAAAGAGGCAGTTCATGCCACCCGTATACCAGTTGAACAGGATGGACATGCCCACGAACAAGGACAATCGCCATCCCGATTTTTCCCGAACGATATAATAGACTCCTGTCAGGATGAGCGGCAGCATATAGACCCCGTCCAGCCACATGATGTTGCTGCTCTGTGCCAGGGTATATTGGTTCAGTCCATATCCCAACGATAGCAGTATGCAGAATATCCTGGCACGCATCCCCAACTCCAGATGCTCCCTAAACCTCGAATGGAGGAACACGCAGAAGGCAGCCGCAGCCATGGCCATCTTCAGCGCTGCCAGCATGTCAAAGAAAGCATGTAGGTCGGCCTTGTCAAAGAAGACCACCAGGAGATTGAAGGGAGATGCCAGATAATAGCTGAATGTCCCAATGTTATTACCTCCCAGGAAGCTGGAGAATGTCTGCGTCAGGCTGTTCTTTCCTATCAGGACATCCTGGAGATAGGCGAAAAAGTCCAGATATTGTATGTTTGCGTCCATACATGCCAGGGAATTGTTCCCGAAGGGGGCATAGTCGTATATTATGTAAAGAAGGCACATAACCCCCAAAGCCAACATGAATGTAAGAATGCTGTCTGACCGCAACCGCGCTTTGCTATTCTTTCCTACAGCAGATATCATCTTTATTCCCCCTTCTTCCGGCCCGCCGCCGTATCATCACATGCTGCCTGCTTCCATACAGCATACTCTGCTTCAACACGCCCGCTCCCCTTACAGCCAAAATAATATAAAAAGGCACATAGATGAATAAGTAGCGCGCTCTTGCCTCAAAAATCAGCTCAAAAAGAGTAATCCCTACAATGCTCAACATTAAAGTCTGCATTTCCTCTTCTTTTGAAGCCACTGATGCCAATGAAAGCACCAGAATCGCCATCCATATGGACTGTGCAAAATTGCTCCACAGCGGATAGAATTCTCCCAATATACTTCCGATTATAATAAATGCTTTTGAATAATGTTGAAACCGCCTTCGACATTCTGTTTATGATGGCTGCACAGAAAATGCTCTGCAATCAACCGTCCATTCATGAATCCCTCTCTAACTTTTCGACAATCTCCTGGCTGTACTGCGGAACTATCTTTCGCATAAAATGATAATCTCCTGTCGCTATCTGCTCATAATCACCCATGTCTAAAATAGCCGGATAAGATCCATGCTTCTTCTCAAAGACGACATACCTATGGTTGTTCCTTTCGATTTTATCTTTATAAGGCGAATCCTCCAGTATCGTCTGCACCCAGAACTCGTCCGGACAATATCCTGTCTCAAATACTTTCCGTACATTTTCATGCGAGTCCCAATAAGCAATCAAGTATTCCAAAGCATATCTCGGTATATCCATCCAGTTCGCTCCCTGATATATCTCCATATCCAGATGATACCTTGCCAGCTTGTCGATATGGAGCAGCTGCTGTGCCTTCATGATGACATGATGGTAAATCTTTCCAAACAAGCATCTTCTGGGAACGACGTCAAAATTGAAATAATATTTCTGCCAATCCAACAGGTTCTGCCCTGACTTTACTTTATCTCTGGCTCGTTCTGAACGCATATAAATTTTATCCGTCTCTTCGTAAAATCCATATACCTCCTTAACCGGAATCGTCGGCCAGTCCTGCCCGGAAATCACATGAACATATCCGATATCCGGATTCCGCAGTATCTCTCTCATCAAAAATAGCGTGGCCTCGCCTATCGTCCAGCCCCCCCACATTACCTTAATCTTCTGATAACAATGGATATTTCCCGTATTCAGTTCCTCCATCTGTTCCGGTGTGAGCTGCAAGCGCATATCGAAATGAATGAATACTTCAAATACAGCGCTCAGCTTTTTTGACAGCCTCGCCACCCAGTCATAATTATTATGCGCCAACACTAATACTGCCTGCATATGCTTCCCCTTTCGGCCAGCTCACTTCCTCGAAATCAGCTTCCCAAATATCTTTTCCTTCATCTCTACTGTCAATGGTTCCCTCATGATACATAGCAGAACTGCATACATACCAAAATAGATGACTGCCGAAACCGCCAATGTCATAAAAGCATTCCAGTCACACAATTTCACCCAAGCGCAAGCCGGTACACCAATCAGACTTGCCGTCAGCAAGGCTTCATATCGTATATGAGAATAGAGTTCTTTGACTTCTTTCCTTAAAAAACAGAGCTGGCCACCGAACACAACCGCCTCCGCCGCCAAAGTCCCTAAAGCCGCTCCCGCCGCAGCAAATCGAGGAATCAGAAGCACGTTCAGCATAAAATCCACAGAAGCCCCGGCCACTTCCGAGTAGAGGACATACTTTTCCTTCCCCACAGGCACCAGCATCTGAATCCCCATGACATTCGTCAGCCCGATGAGCAGCAATGTAGGCATAATAATCTGCATAGGTGCTACAGAGCCTCCGTAGGCATCCCCTGATAGGAAATAGATGCTTTCTCCTGCAAACAGCATAAAATATACGCACAACGGCATCGCTACGATGAAGACAAAGTTTATGGCTTTTGACGCAATCCTGCGAAATTCATCCCAAAATCCGTTCTCCGCATAATAGGACACCCGCGGCAGCAGCACAGTCCCCAGTGACGTCACTATGCTTACCAAGATCAGTTTAATCTTAACAGCGGCATTATAGTATCCGACTTCTGTGTCAGACTCCATAAACCCAAGCATGACCGTGTCCAGATTCGTATAGATTGTCGTCGCGCAGGACATGGCAAAAAAGACGGCCACTGCCTTAAAATGCCGTTTCAGTTTGTAAGCCCCTAGAAAACTGACGGCGATGTACTTATGCACATGCAACAGGTTGAAGATATTGGAAGCGGAGGCAGCAAAAATCGTCAGGGCCCCATAGCATATATAGTCGTCCGGCCCATGCACCAAAAGGAACATTCCGCCAAGCGCAAGAAGCTTACATATGATAGAACGACCGGCGATATATGCATACTTTTCCAAAGCCTTATACAGCCATTCCATTCCAAGCATGTTAAAGATAATTGTAAGACTGATAATCAGGAACAGTTCTTTTTCCTGTCGGAGCCTAGGCACACTTATGATTCCGATAAACAAAATACCATAAGAAAACAGGCTCATCCACAGATTGATGAAAAATAATTCGTGGACTGTCCTGCTCAGCTCCTCTCTGTCGTCCCGGACTATGGCGCATGCACGGATGCCGTAGACTGGAATCCCCAGCTGTGCAAACATGGCGAAGTAGGAGACCACGGATGCGGCAAACGATACCTTCCCGATTCCCTCAGGGCGCAGAATCCGCGAAATATATGGGAAGGTAATCAGCGGAAATATAAATGAGGATATCGTCAGGACAGTGTTTGTAATAAAATTAACAATCAGTGATTTCTGCTTTTGCATAAATAAAATTCTTTACGCCTTTCTATTTCGGGCTGCCTTAATCTGCAGAACGCCATCAAAGGAAAAGGATTGAAGGCAAAGTTCATGAGCCTGGGTTCCGTAATCCCGAACCCTAATACAATCAATAAGGCAAATACCAGATACCAATCTTCTTCCTTCACGGCACGGTAAACCGCAATCGTGTATATCCCCACCACGATAGCGAGAAAGATGACGCCGTACTCCAGCATCATCTGGATGTAGGAGCAATCCACATAATTGTATCCGGTTACGCCGGACACCGTATCTCTCCTGACGGAAAACCCTACCCATCTTATCTTTTGTCCGAACAAGGATATGCCGTATGTCGCAATCGCATTCTTTCCAAGATACAGACGATTGGAAAGCAGCGAGTTCAGTTTACTCCATATCTCGTTTTCTGCATCATAGCCCCAGTGCAGAAAGAACGCAAAAAAACTGAGCAGTACAGGGACACCGCAATATAGCATCCCAAGGCGCCTCCAATATTTCCAACGATTCCTGAACAATCCCTCTAATGCAAAAAACAACAAAAACAGAGAGGATAATATAAAGGCCATCCTGGTATCCGTCATCTTATAAAGCCAGATATTAACGCATTCCATGATAAGATATTCTATGCAAGTGGTATTTTCCCGCTTTATGTAAATATAGCCCAATATTATATATAAATATAGTATTGGGGCTGTTGTAGCCCAATTAAAACCCAATCCATGGCGCATCCGGCTATCTGGTTCGAAAATATGATCCGTCACAATACCACCTAAGCTGAGCGTAATGAATATGCCCAAGACCAAAGCCTGGATTCTATAAGAAATCTTTATGCTCTGTCTGCCATCGATGCCAAACGCAGCAAACAAGACCAACAGATATAGGCACATCACCCTATTCCCGCTTCCCAGATAGCTTAGAATGAAGATTACCCCAATCATTATACCGCTCAATAATATCTTTCGATGATATCTGCCGTTCACTATTTTAATAAAGCAAATGCCATAAGCGATATATCGTACCAGCTTCATGCACATAAGTAGCATATCCGCATTCTCGCCAATAGTCAAAATCGTGTGTTCCAATAAGCTTGAAAGCAGAAATAACGCCCATGCTACATAAAATAAAAAATCTGCCATTTTGCGCTCCATGTTTTTTATTACGTCTCTTTACGAACTTTTTTATATAGAAGCAATGCTGCAATAATCTCAATCCAATACCCCGGTATTACAGTACTTACCCGCATAAACGAAACAAATACGCCATACATCATGATTATATAGAGCGTAAAGTTTCTAATGTTCATTTCTCTTGCCAATCTGTGGTACAGTGCGGCTATTACCCCCCCGAATCCTGCAGACACTATGCACACAAAGAGATATCCGCCGTCTATGAACAGATAATACACAGGTGTCACAAAAGCGTTCCCTGTACCGAATCCCAGCTCATAAAACTCATTTGCGTTCAATACATGCCGATATGCTTCGTAATATATGTCCGGCACCAGAGAATCCAGGCCAATCATATGAAGCGTCCTGAAAAAATAACTGTGCACGCCAAAAAACGTCAACATCCCATATGTATGTGTGGCTTCCTTCAGCGTCGGCAGCCATTCGCTCAACAGCGTCGGCGGCATGGCAAAATAGGTATAGGCATGCTTAAGCAGCATCCCCGTACCCGACCGCGCAATGGTATTGGCAAGGAGCATTCCCATCCCTGCCAATATGGCGAAGCCGGCCAATATCCCATATTTCTTCTTATCCGATTCTGTTATCTTCTTTTCCTGAAGGAATACGAGGAACGCAAGCAGAAAGCAGCCGATATAATAGATGAGCGCAAGCCTCCCGCCCCCGCTGGATATATTGCCCAATACTAGGTGTAATAAGGATATGCCACACAGTCCGTAACGCCTTCTCCTCGTCTCATTTCGGTCGAAAAAAATGTACGCGGCCGTGGGGTGGACCAAAGCGCCGAACGGAGAAAGCACCAGCGTCCTGAAGGCTTCTTCCACAAGCGATCTTCTGTCCAAAACAGGATTGCGCGAACCCCATGGCTCATATACCCAGTTGCGGTACTCGGTGACCTGGGTTCCGTTCAGGCAATGGCTGAGCATGAAACCCGCATCAAAAATTTCCACCAGAACGAGCATGACAAGCAGTATATAGAATATCTTCCATCTTACACATACTTTACCGACTATGCTTTTATCTTCTTTCCTCCCCGGTATCCTTTCATATGCCACACTCCCAGCAAAAAAACACACTACCATGAGCATGAGCAAGAAATACACTTCGCCGGAAGGCTCCTTCATATCATATAATCCTATAAGAGACAAAAAGACGACTAAACTCCATAATGCGAAAAAGAAGGACACCGGACTGACCGGCCTGTTCCGAAATAGAAGCAGACTGGCCACAAGACATATGATACAGATACAAAGTGCCGTAATCCCCATCTTTTTCCTCCCCCTACGAACAATCGTTATCTTTTTCCCATGATGTGCCGTCTGTATTGCAGCCAGCAAAATCTGTACAATCGATAATCTGCCAAAAGAAGGAGCATCGCCTCCTTATCTCTCCTGGGCGCTTGGCGATTCCACAATATGTCTTTTTTATGCTCTTTTATGAACCGGATTATTTCATTCCTTGTCTCCAGGTAATCCTGTGTCTCCAGCATTTGATTCAATGTGCTGAATCTTGCATACACCTGGCGCCTCACAGCCGCATCTTCCAGCTCTGGATACCACTTCCTGATGTCCTCCGCCATCCAATCTGTCACCTCAATCAAATCCAGCTTATTCGGCCTGAATTCACTGTTCACAATCGAGTTCTCATGAAAGACATAATTGTATTTGGATTCATAACCAACGGCAATCCTGTCACATTCCTTTATTAATCTATAAGTCGCCGCAGCATCCTCAAATATCCTTCCTACCGGATACCGTACTGTCCGGAACAGGCTTCTATGATAGAGCTTTGCCCATGCTGAAGTGTCTATGACATCATGGTACAGCAGCCTCCTGAGACAGTCCAGAGCAGAAAGCGCTTCATCCCCCAATGCTCCCCGCTCTTTGACAGTCCCTGCGCTATAACGGATGCGGTGCTGGCAGATGGACATTTTCGCATCATATTTCCTCAATATGTGGTAGAGGTATTCGATATAGTCCAAATCTACAAAATCATCCGGATCCACATAAGTGATATACTCTCCTCTGGCATGTTCCAGCCCATAATTCCTGGCATCTGATACCCCACCATTCTGTTTATGGTAAAATGTTACCCTTTTATCCTGTCGCGCATATCTGCCGCATAACTCAGCACACTTATCCTCTGAGCCGTCATCTATCAGAACCAGCTCCAGGTTTTCATAAGTCTGTGCCCGTAATGATTCCATGCACAGAGGCAAATATCTTTCCACATTATAAATCGGAAGAATGACCGAAATCAACGGATGTTCCATTCCTTGAATCCCCTAACCTTCGAAATAAGGACTTTATCCTAACCCACGACGCGTACACTGCTTTATATATATGGGGAGATATTATAATCAGCATTATCTCAATCTTTCGAATCTTGCTGATATATCTGTTTTTCATACCCTCTTTCCAATACATTTTTCCATGGGCGGTAATATGTCCAACCCTTTCGAAATACGCTTCGCTGTAGACCAATTTATGTATGATATATTCAAAGCTGTCGTCAACATAGCGACAGACAGCTGCATCATGAACTTCCTTGAACTTCCTGTCTACAAATTCTATCGCTTCCCTTAATCCGCTCAAATGCAGATCAACTTCCTTCTCTGACTGAATCGTGTGGATGATGCTGCCTTCCCTTTGAACCCAAAAATATTGTTCACTGCTGCTGTAGGCCACGGAATCAGATGCGGCAATCAGATGTGGGGTGACCAGCAAATCCTCATATAATCTGCCCTTGGGATAGCGTATCTCTGAAAAAAGGTCTGCCTTATACAATTTACCCCATGCCGAAACCCCAAAATACCTTCTCGTGTATGCACACTTCAATGCCTCTTCTGCACCGAGGCAACCACGGCTGTCACTGGATTTATGTGCTACCTTTCCGCCTTCATACGCACAAATTCCTGAAACACAGGCAATCTGCGCTCCATATTCCCGGACAAGGCCGACTAGTATGCTCAGATAGTCCCTGTCTATATAATCATCCGAATCGACAAACGTGATATACTCACCTTTCGCATAATCAATCCCATAATTGCGTGCATCCGACAGTCCACCATTTTCTTTATGGAACACCCTTATCCTTGCATCCGCTTTGGCCCACGCGTCACAAATGCTGCCAGAAGAATCTCCGGATCCATCATCAATCAATATCAACTCAAAATCAGGATATGTCTGATTCAATATGCTTGTGATGCACCTATCCAAGTACTTTTCCACATTATATACGGGTACGACTACACTGACATACACTATTATTTTCCTCTCCAGATATTCCATACTGCCAGCAGCCTATAGCATCGGTTTCCGCTGACCCTCAACAGCCATGCCATCTTGCCTTTCAGGGAACGGTATAAGGTAGGAGCTTCCTTCTGCAGAAAATCCGTGAAGCCGTCCAGCTCCTTCCGGGCGTTTATTCTATCATCAAGCGATAGATATATTCTAATCTGGCGCACACACAGTCCCTTGATTCTATCCTCCAGGAAATCAATCTGCCATTGTTCCAATTCCTCGTATTTCAAAAAACCGAGTATATTTTTAATGACACGCAAGTGCATGTCCCGGTTCTTCTGCATATTTTTGATAAACATGCTTTGCTCGTCATTTCCAATCCTATATTGATAAACGGCTTCATTAAGAAAAAAGGCTGACTTGGCATATTTTATGGGATATGCGATATATTCCTGATCCACATAAAAGCAATGCTCGCTGATTTTCGGTATTTTCTTCAGGATAGCTGTCCGGAACGTTACACTGTGCATCTGGTATCTGTCCCCCAACAAGCCAATCGCCTCGCCTACATGGTAGGTTTCATCAAACTGAATGCCTGTAAAGCCTCTTTCCTCTCTCCCCCCTGTGGTATCATTTATTCTTGTAAACGGGGTCATTACCACATCTGTCTCCAGCTTCTTTAACGCCTTAACATAGTTTATGAAGCTGTCGGCCTTCACCCAATCATCGCCGTCCACCACCTTAAAGTATTTCCCCGTTGCTCTGGCAATCCCTTCATTGATGGCAGACCCATGGCCTCCGTTTTCTTTATTTACGAGAACAATCGTACCCGGATACTCCTTTTGATACGCCATTCCAATTGCTGCGGTATCATCCTTTGAACCGTCATTTATAATCAGGATTTCTATGTCGTCCAGAATTTCACTGTGAAGAAAAGTCTTTATTCCGTCCCTTAGATATCTTCCCACATTGAAGGCAGGCATTGCCACCGTAAGCACCTTTTCCATAGTTGAATCCCAAGCTTTCCGTCAATTTTTGGATGAGCACATATCCTTAATCATTCGTTCATACATTTCCAACAAACCGACCCTTGGCTTCCATCCGAGCGCCTCCAATTTCCGCGTGTCCAAGTTCATCTTAAGCGTCGGCGCATAACCAAAACGGCCTGCATCGCCCTGTGCATTGATTACGACTTTCATTTTCTGATTCCCGTACCTATCCGCAGCCATCTGCGCCATTTCATAAATCGAACAATAGGTGGAACCGTTTGCGACATTATAAGCCTCTCCCACAACTCCCTTCACAAGAATCGTAAGCAATGCAGCAACGGCATCATCTGTGTAAAGATAGCAGCGTTTTGTCTCTCCACCTGTATTTAGAACGATATCTCTTCCTTCTATCACACAGCGCGCAATCTCAGCAAATATCCTTTTATCCCCATACCAGACTCCTTCTCCGAATGTCTGCGCAAGCCTGGCAATTTTAACAGGGACTCCGTACTCTGCCGCATAGCACGCGCACAGATTCTCGCACATTCTCTTACTTTCTGGATAACATGACCGAATCTTCAGCGGGTCAGGACATCCTGCATAATCTTCGCTGATTTTCTCATCCGTAGCCGGAGCCCCGTAAACCTCCATGGAAGAAAGATATACAAACCCCCTCACTGGGTTGGCTCTGGCGAACTCCAATAATCTCTCAGTACCCAAAAAAGCTGTCCGAATCGTCTCTACTGGTTCCTCTATGAACGCCCTGCTGGCTGTCTGGCTTGCACCATGTATGATGAAATCCACCTTCAGGTTCTCAGGCTTTATATCACATATGTCCTCTACCAAAAGCTGTACTGTCTCCTGCCAATCCCCAAAAAGGGACTCCGCCTTTTCCCGATTGCGCACCACCGCAATCACTTTGATTCCCGTATCTGATTCCCTATTCCATCGACATATGCCCTTTACTGCTGCCTGTCCAATCAGACCTGTAGCCCCTGTCACAAGAATTGTACGGTTTCTCACCTTTTCGCTTAACTCCATATTCCATTCCCCTTCCCGGAACTGGTCTCTCTCTGCGCTGCACATCGTTCCGTCCGCGCTGCCCTGCATCTAATCCGGAAGCCCATATATCTGGGAATCCTCTCTTGCGTCCAGCAGGGCTCTCATGACATAGAAGTCGTCAGGTGTCGTTATCTTTATATTTTCCAGGTTCCCCTCTATCAGGTACATCTTTCTGCCGTATGCCTGCATCAGGCTGCAGGAATCAATAAAATCATAGGCCTCATCCTCCAGCGCGCTTCTATGAGCTGCCAATATATCTTCCAGCCGGAAGCTCTGAGGCGCCCGTGCAAGTCTGGCACTTTTTCGATTCGGAATATGCCGAATACTGTTCTCATCTGCTTCCTCCAGTAGCAGGACTGTCTCACTGACTTTCACGCATGTAATCGCCGAGCCATACCGTTTCACATTCTCTATATTGTCATGAATCAATTTTTCGTCTATCAGAGGCCGCACACCATCGTGAATCAATACGATGGCTTTTTCCCCATGAGATGCCTTCTCAGCAGCCAGCAATCCATTATAAATAGAAAGTTGTCCTGTTTGGCCGCCTGGAACAATGGATATGACCTTTTGAAGATTATATTGTCTTACTAATTCTTCCAGATGTCCAATCCATGGCTCAATGCAGGATATGACAATCCCATCTATCTCCGGATGCCTGTCAAATCTCTCTAATGTATGGATGATAATCGGCTTTCCATGCATCAGCAAAAACTGCTTCGGCAAGACCTTGCTGTTCATCCTACAGCCCACGCCACCCGCAAAAATGACTGCAATGTTCATCATCCCTCTATCCCTCATCAGTGATATACCCGCTGATTCCATGCACCTGACGGTGCTCCTCTGAAGGCAGCTTCATGTAATCCTTATATAATCCTGTCAGATATTCGTCATAATTGGATGGGGCATTAAAGCAATGCTTCTCAAATTCTACCTGAATCGGCTGCATATATTTTTCTCTGTCAATACATTCCTGAGAACCATATCCCCACAATACGCCCCCAATCAGTCCTGATTCTTCAAAAGAATATGTCTTTGAAATAGCATCTATCCTCTGACATTGCTTTTCCAAGCTCAGGGCAGACAGCATTTTGATAAGAAGCGGTTTCATGATGCGCTTTATCTTTGTCCTGCCCTGTCCCCTCCTGGCCATTTTGATACAGAGCAGTTTTCTTGCACGAAGCGATTTTGCATATAATTTCTCCCGCAGTTTTACGTCTTCTGGATTTCCATCTATGGGAAATATGTCTATCCATACTTTATCGCAGCCCATACGACTATCAAAATAATCGATTTTAATATCCGTCCGCGAATCGACTAATTTGATGAAGGGGAAATTGGAAGTTCTGTTTTTCCAATGAATCATTTGGACATATGAGGGAAGGCTGCCCAGCGTTATGCCCTCTCCGTTCAACAGCCTGTCATAGTCCGGCCTCGGCATCAAGACATCAATGTCATCATCCCATGGGATGAACCCTTTATGGCGGATTGCGCCTAAAAGAGTCCCTCCACACAATGTATAATATAAATTATTTGCAGCACATAATTTTGCAAATTCTATAAGCAGATTCAATTCTAAATCTTTGATTTCCTGCAAACTAAGCTTTCTCATTCTTTTATATCCCTGTCTGCCGCATTGGCGGAAATGGATGGCTCACAGCTAAAAGCTCTCCCCATACTTCACTCCGAGGAATTTGGCTTTGCAAAAGGCAAGTCCCTTTTTCCTCCAATTGATTTTCTCCATATGGACACAGAAAAGCTCCATCAATTCGTCCTTCAGCAGTTCTCCGCTACTGACTTTTTTATCCAGCCATACATTAAAGGCAATCTCTGACAGTCTGCCGTAGAATCTCCCTTGGTAGGAAGATAATTCTTCCTGTCCTTCAAGCGTCTTCTGTATTTCAAATAATATATCGAACAGCCATGAGCAGTAATCGCTGCAACACTCTTTCTCCATAATCATCATATTGAACATATAGCCGTGCCTACGCTTTACTACTCTGTCATAGGAATTTGTATAATCCGGATACTTTGCGCCTATCACATCCCGCATCCCATCCAGCTGTCTGGCATAATGAGTATGCTGGTAATGGCTATACAGCGTCTCTATGTAATATTTCCGTTTGTCAGGCACAAATATCTTGACCTTCCCCAGATATGGTTCCAATTGCTCATAAGTTAGTATGCTGTCCCAAGGATCTCTCTGCCGCTTAAATGAAAAATGCCGCCTATAGTGCGCCAGACCGATGTAGTCAGCATCTAAATTTTTCCAAGCCCAAAATAATCCTGTGAGTTCACAAAAAGAGGGATTCAGGTTTGAGATGTTCTCGCCGATGTCATCCCTTGCATATCCCGAATTTAGGACATCACCTCTGTTCGCCCTTTTCGCAGCACCTACCTCCAGTGGCATATACATGGAATCCATGGGCATCCTGTACTCTTTATGGGTCGCAACGATAATTTTCACGCTTTTTTTATCCGCACAATTCATTCGTTCTTCAAACAAGGCCCATAAACCCCCCACCCCTTATGATAAACCAACCCCTCCGCCCCCTTGA
>OFHB01001232.1_pt1 | contig 15046 bp, 19 predicted proteins | sample 1521881 | NCBI WGS metagenome assembly OFHB01 (sample SAMEA3504090, study PRJEB24116) | mouse gut metagenome | biome: mouse gut; feature: mouse-associated habitat; material: faeces | place: Denmark | collected 2011
GGCGGTATTACTATGAGCAGAAACCGGCGGAGATTGCGGTTGCACTGGATATGCCCAAAAAACAGGTGGAAAACAGGTTGTACTATGTGAGACAAAAGCTGAGGAGAATGATGGAGAAGCAGAAAGGAGAGCAGCCATAATGGAAAAGGGACACCCCATGAAAAAAATTGATTCCATAAAAAAATTCAGCAGGAAAAATCTTAAGGCTATACAGGATATTGTGCAGGAGAAAACAGGGACAGTCATTATTCCGGACGGAAAGCCGGCCGGACATAAGATCAGGCAGATGGCGCTTTTGGCTGGCAGCCTGTTGTGCTTTGTAATATTATGTGCTTTTGCATATGCAAAGTTTTCAGACCTGAATGGGGATGTGGCAGGGTTTGCGTCAGCCTATCAGGGCGATGGCAGGTTTGAAATTGTCATTATAAATGAATCTGACAAAGAATTAAAGCTGCAGGACAGGGTAAAGGTCATGCAGTGGTCAACCGGCGAAGAAGTGGAAGGGGACAGTGGAAAGATCAGGATGTCCGGACTGACAATAGCGCCCCACTCACAGGGAGTCGTTTCCATTGATATTTCAGAAGGCTATGATGTGAAAGCAATGGAAGAAAATTTGCCGGAAGGGGATTGGTACTATTTTGTCCTGACAAATAACAATTTTGCCTTTGGGCAGGACTGGATGTGTGCCTTTGACTTTGAGGTCGAACAGACAGAAGATGTCATGGACAGGTCGGCAGATTTTATGGAACAGGTGGCAGAGGGACAAAGGACAAAAGAAAAGCAGTATGGCACGGGGGAACTGGCATTCCCGGATTGGAGCTGGCCTACGGTCAGTCAGGATGTGTCAGGGCTTTATGGCATACGGGAAAATGGGAATCATTCGGATCATGTGAATATTGTTGGAACGGCCGGGGATGAAATCTATGCAGTTGCGGACGGTGTGGTAGTGGCGGCAGCATTTGAAAGCAGCTCAGGGAACTTCATCGTAGTGGATTTAGGAGATGGCGTTTCAGTCAAATATGGCTATCTGGAGGAGATAAAGGTGTCCGAAGGAGAGGAAATAAAGCAGGGGCAAGTCATCGCAACACTGGGACAGACCGGAACGGCTACAGGCCCTAACCTGTTGTTTGCAGTAAGCATCAATGGGGAGGAAGTCAACCCATTTGTGGAATAGAGGAACGGTTTCTTATCAATTTTGTCATAGAAAAAATAAATGATTATATGAAGATACTTAAAGCCTTAAGAGATGAGCGCAATGCTGCAATTATTAGAGCACTTCAAAGTATCGGAATTTGCATTGATTATAATGATGTGGAAAAACAATTTGAAGAATGTATTGTGACTCGTATGAATTTTGCAAGAACATTGGTTAAAAAAGGATATGCAACAACAGAAAGGGAGGCGCTTACAAAATATCTTCACAAAGGCGGCAGTGCGTATGTTGAATGTAAATATCCACCATTTTCAACTGTAGCTCAAAAAGTACATGATGCAGGTGGAGTAGTGTCTTTGGCGCATCCGGTAGAATATGGAATACAACCGCAGGTGCCAGTGCAAGAATCTGTCCTCCAACCGCCCGAAAAGGAAATATAGACGAAGCCGAAGATACCGCTGGGGCCTGTCATGCCAGCCGAAGCAGCTGTCTATCTAAAGCTATTTAAGATTTACAAGGAGCTGAAACGACAGAATGACTGTCATAACCCCAAAGAATACTTCGGTAAATTTCCAGCCACTTTGATGAAAAAGATCAAGCTAAGTTATCAGGTGATCATTTGCGTGCCGGAGATTCGCCGGGTTACATAGAAAAACAGTTCGCCGTCCTGTACGCATGCCCGCCCATCCGTTGTTTCGATTGGGGAAGATATACATACACCAGCGCCTTTTATTGCATTACAAAGTGCAATAGTGTTTTTGACTTCATCATAATTTTTAGAGAACTTCAGAACAAAATTTTTGCCGACATAAAAGGCTCTGTTACTTTTTTCTCCATTGCTCTCGTGGTAGACGTCAGAGATTGATTCATTTTCTAATTTCCAGTGCTTCAGAACATCCAAAGCTTTCTTATGAGAGCCGAAGAATATATTGCATCACCGACATTCCAACGGCTGATTGGAACAGCGAATAACCTGCCTGCTCGCAAAGCTCCGTGGCTGGGAAAAGTTAATTACGGCAGCTCATGAAAGCAATGGTGTGCCAAATGTTTCAGATTGCTAGCCGTGGCAAATGGTATGCTGTCTGGTTTAGCCAATTCGGACTGGGGAGCAGGAATATTACGGGCAATTCGTTTTATGCCAGTTGTTCTGTCCATACTAGATGTTTTTGCCTGCCATCTTCCGTTTTTGCGGGGACGGTAAGCACTAATAATATGAGATTTTTTTGGCATTTCAGAAAAGATGCCATCTAAGTATTCCATAACTGCATATTTTTCTTCTGTTTTGTGGCAGTAAGCAGTGATCCATACATCTTCCCGAATACGGATTGCATATACGTCTCCGGCTTGAATAGGGCCTTTTCCTGCGTCTGGAGATTTCGGCAGCCTTTTACAGGGCATCTTTTGTTTTTGCAAGCTACCTGTAACTGTCTGAGATAAGGGAATAGAAGGTGTTGGGCGATCTGCAAGAGAAACACAAGAACAGTCGATTTCTCCAAAGATTTTTTTCAGAGTAGTTTCATTGATTCCAAAGGATGAATCCCACCAAGCAAGAGGGGCTTGTGGTTCTACCCGCACAGAGGGGCGGATGTCCCGTTCTTGATAAGTAGTAAAACGTGTTGACATTCCAGGATGGTCGGGTGTATCTAAAATACCTGCCAGTGCAAGACCTTCCAAAAAGGAACAGATATTTCCTTTTTGAGAAGCAGGCAGCAGTTTTTCTTTATATAGTGAATCTCTCAATTTACTATATCTTGATTTTGGCGGCAGGGAACGGATTACAGTCAAAATAGCGCGGAAAGTCCATAAGTCGTATGCTGTTGGAGTGGGTTTTTGACCCAATTTTTCCATTTCGCGCAGTGCAAATACATATTTCACAGGATCTCCATCTAAAGGAATGCCGCCAGTCATGCAGTTGTACCATACCAATGTAGAATCCACTGCCTTTTTGTGAAAGCCACAGATGATACAGGTGTTGACAGAACCCTTATAGGGTGTAAAGGTATGGCGGGGTGTAGCTAGTGAAAGAAGCTTTGCATTTAGAGCAGACTGCCACAGGAAAGGGGCAGACCATAACCCTGCTATGAATGCATGTGCCGCTTCGGATAATGTCCAGTTGTCTGCCAAAGTGTAAAAAGCGTCCCAAATTTCATCATGCTCAGGATGAGACATTTGATTGGGCATGTGTCCTGCCTGTTTCAATGACTCTAGTTGATTGACAGGAATACTTGTAGGTATGCGGTAAAGAAAATTATTCTTTTCACTGTCATAATAAGAATTCTCATTTTGATAGATTTGTTTTAAACAACATAACTGTTCTATAAAATTCATTCTTTAAACTCCTTTTCGCATTTGCATAGTGGTAAAATAACCTATTTTAATTATAGGGCATTTCTTGTACATTTTCAATGAACTGCTACAGAAAAGGAATCAAAATCAAGGCCAATGATTGTAATTTTTCACAACATTGTGTATAATAAATAAATCGAAAACATCAGATTGCTTAATAAATAGAATTTAAAAATAATTTGTCGCTTTGCAATAATAAATCAGATTTTAAAGAGGAAAGAAATTTTGAAATACAAAAACTTGGTGAAAATAGTGTTATTGTTGTCTTTGTTTCTTTTGACAGGATGCGAAAAAAATCAGGAGGAAACGGATTTAGAGGAAACTGAATTTGATTTTGCATCAACGTCAGAAACAACATCGAAACAGGAAACGATCTTGCCAACATCAGAATTGGATACAACAATAACATCTGATTCAGAAGCGTTACTGGATGCTTTTCTTGCCAGTAAAATTCCGGCAGTTATTAACAATGAACATGACGTGACGATTATGTTTGATCAATTGCCGCATGATGAGTAAGACTGGTCCTGTTATTCTGTCGGGGAACGGATTGATTTAGATAATGATGGGGAAGACGAACAGATTGTAGATGGTCCCTATGGAGGTATGTTTTTGGACGCAAGAGACGGAAAAGTATACGTGTTTGCAAGTGGAGAGGGAACAGCAGGTGTTTTGACTTATACACAATACGATAATGCAGTATGGATCGTTCATAGAGATACTACACATGCGGGAAGACAGGTATACTGGCTAACGAAGTATGATGGCGGGGAAACGATTGTGGATGAATTTACGCTGGCAGCAGAATATTGGGATTCACCTGATAGTAAATATGATGAAAACAGTGATTTTACATATCGTGATGAAAAGATAACAATGAAAGAATATGAGGCATTAAGAAAAGAGATTATCGGATGGTAAAGAGGGCAGGTACAGCTCAATCTGCAAAAAGCTTCGCTTTTTGTTTCAATGGATTCAGCGTTCGCAATTTCCTTTAAAGCAAAAAAATAATCGCGCAGCGATTTAAAATAGGAGGTATATATACATGGAACATACATATGGTATTAAAATTCAGGAATTGATGGACTTTTTCTGCAAAGGGGAACACAAAGGTTTTTCAGAGGAGGAGATTCAGGAGGCAGAACAGTACATAGGAGCTGCGCTGCCAGATGTTTATCGCCGTTTTTTGCTGACCTATGGAAAAGACCCTGTCAACACAGTACTGCATACAATCAATGAGCCAGATGAAATTTGTACAACCTATCAGGTAATTAAAGAGGATTTGGAGGGAGAGTGGGCGCCTGAGTTTGAGGAGGCAGTGGAAAATGGAGAGCAGGAAGCGTATTCTGATAACGAATATTTTAGTCTTTGGCAGCTTCCTGTGGAACAGTGGAATACAATTACCGAAAATTATGTGCTGATTTGGTGCGAAAACCAGGGTGTATGGAATGCGGGATATTTGTTACAGGATTTGCTAGATGGAAAGACAGACCCGCCTGTCTATATCAGTACAAATGATGATTTCATTACGTTCGAAACATGCGCAGATGATATGGAACATTTTATGCTGGATATGTTGTTTCAAGCTGCCTATGAGTATGGTGAGCGGTATACAAATACACAGGAAATCGATTCCATTCTTGCGGATGCAGAGATTGACTTAGCGCAATTGAAAGCATGTGGACGGATTGGAACTTATATGAATCACTCAAAGGATATGTTATATTTCTATTGGGAACATAAGGAGTATAATGAACTAATTGTTGTTAACAGAGAAGAACTAGAAGAATTAGAAGAGTAGATTGAAAAATCAGTTTGATACAGATGTGCGGGAAGATATTTTGGAATCCGTTTAAATTGGCTGCAGATAGGATAAAAATTAAAAAAGGAGTTATATGATACATAAAATAGAATGGAAAGATAGGAATACTGCAATATCCTGCTATCTGCCAGAGGATTCTGCACCAGATAAAAATGCTGTAGCAGAATTATATCAAATGACAGCATTAGAAGAAACGTTGTCCAAGCTGACTGCGGTGCCTGGTTTTTTCCAAAAAGATTCTCCCAAAATCGAAAAAATGATTCTGACACCAGATTTTCATAAAGGATCAGGAATTCCCATTGGAACTGTGATGATGACAAAAGGATTTGCTGTTCCCCAGGCAATGGGAAATGATATCAATTGTGGAATGCGGTTTTATACTACGGACTTATCAGAAGACCGCATTCATCAAAAGCTTCCTGAAATAACCAAAAAGATTCGACATATCTTTTTTGAGGGCGGCAGACAGATTCCTATGACAGGAAGACAACGGCAAGCACTGTTTCACTACGGGCTTGAGGGAATATTAGAAACATATCAAGATAGTAAAAAAAATGGTTTGTGGCAATATTATCAGCCAGAGATTCAGGAGAACTGGTTGCGTCGAACGGTGTTTCGAGGAAGCTTAAAAGCAGATAATACAGAAGGATTAGAGGATTTTATCGGCAATTATGAACAATTGACATACGACGATCAGATTGGAACAATTGGTGGCGGTAATCATTTTTTGGAAGTGCAGCGGGTTGCTGAGATTTATGATGGTCAGACTGCAAATGCGTGGAAACTGAAAAAAGGCGCTGTAGTGATAATGATTCATGCAGGTTCGCTGACAATTGGACATCACAGCGGGCTGCTGAACCGCAAGATATGTCAGGAAATCTACCCGACTGGGCTGGCACATCCTGAGAATAAAATATATCCCATCCCAGAAAGATGTACCATACAGAATGCGTGGAACCGATTTTGGGATGCTTCTGCAAATGCTGCGAATTTCGGCTTTGCTAACCGATTGTTTCTTGGTTTTATGATTCAGGATGTTTTTACCAATGTGTTAGGTGCATGTCATATGGATTTGCTGTATGATGCCCCGCACAATTATATTTGGAAAAAGCAAATGGATGACGATGTGTATTATATTCATCGAAAGGGAGCCTGCTGCGCAGGAGGCTGCGAAGAAATGGTAGACACAGAATTTGTCTATTATGGTGAACCTGTGATGATACCAGGTTCTATGGGAAGCTCCAGCTATTTGCTTCGTGGATTGGGAAATCGAGCGTCTCTTTGGAGCGCCAGTCACGGCGCTGGGCGAAAAAAATCCCGTGGTGATGCAGTTAAGGGGAATGATGCAGCATTTCGTGAATTTATGGAAGCGTTTCATATTATTACACCAATTGATCCAATGCGTACTGATTTAAAGGGAAGAGCGGATATTTTGAGAAAATGGGAGGAGTCCGTTCGGGCAGAAGCGCCCTATGCCTACAAAAATATTGATGAAGTCATTGCAGTACATACAACCCATAACATGGCGGCCTTGGTAGCGCGAATGGAACCAATTTTTACGGTGAAGGCTTAGAGCGTGTTTGAAACACGCTCTAAAAATGATGCTATTTTAACTTAACATGAGGAAAGATTGAAAATGAAACAGCGTATCCGCAATATTGTAATTGTTCTATTTTGCAGCATTGTATTAAGCAGTTGTGGTAAATTGCAGGAGGAAGAGAATAGCCCATCTTCTATTGAAATTCAGGAAACTGGTGTTGAGGATTGTGATTCATATGAAGTATCTTTGGAAGAAGAGAAGCGCATTGATATGCCAACATCAGAATCATTACAGGAAGAGTCGGAGGAAGAAGATGGTGTGATGGAAGTCTATGCTGGTGGAGAGGTGATAGACATTTCTGAAGATAGGATGACAGCACAAATATCACCACAGGATATTTTAATAGGAAATCCAATTCTTTATAATCGTTTTCAAGTTGACGGCTGGATTTTTGAATGGCTGATTTCAGATTATTACGATGATGATAACTGGTTTTTTGAAGAAGGTGTTTTGGTGATATCTCGTGAAGGGAATACGCAAGAGATACAGATTGTTCCTGTAAAAGCAGAGGGAGGCTATGCGACATGGGTTTCTGCAAAGAATAAATTTGAGTATGTTGATGTGAATTTTGATACGATTCCAGATCTTTTAATTTGTACAGGTCATCACGGCAATCAGGGGGCATTGACTTATTATTGTTTTTTGCAGACAGAAACTGGGTTTGTGGAAGCACCCACCTTTTCGGATATTCCAAATCCTTCGATTGATACAGAGAATCAATTGATACTTAGTCAATGGCGTAATTCTGCGGCTTCTCATAGTTGGGCGGAATATAAATGTGAGGACAATATATATGTTTTGTCCAGAGAATTGCGGGAGGAACTGCTAGTTGATTCAGATGAAGAAATATGGATATGGACGGTAAATGGAGAAGAAATTGGCAGAAGTAATGAACTTTCTAAAGCAGAGATTGAAGATCTTTTGTATAATGAAAACAGTGAATGGAATTTATCACACAATCGATGGCAAATACTATATAATAATGGTATGATGTCAGACTACAGTATCTATAGTGATCCAATCGAGTAAGAAACACAGAGGATAGATTGAAAAATCAATGTGCTTGTATGTGAATTCATATTTGGAGGAATTTGATATGGAACACAATTGTATCGTGTGGTATGATGAATGGCAGATGGCGTGTTGCGGAGAGCCATTTTCCATTGGTGATAAAGTAAAGTGGCCTGTTTCACCAGATTGGAATGATGACTATTTGCCAGTTGATATGAAACAGCAAGTTGGGCGTATAACGTATTTCTATGATGCTCATGCCGATAAGAGGGATTATTCACACTAATTGGGATTGTGAAAAATATTCAGGGTGTATATTTACATTTTGAGCTTGAGTCTCCAACAACCCCCTATTTAACGCCTGTATCTGGATTTCTTATAGATATAAAAGACGATTATCAAAAGACAATCGATATTTTTGAAAAAAAGAGCGTAGTCAAGAACGTAGAATTTCTCTTGACTGCATATCTTATAGAAATAGAATTTTTAGAGATAAAACCTGGGTTTGACTTTGAGTAAGTCATTATATGGAAATATGTCATAAATAAATAGAAATATTTATGGCATATTTTTTTGTGGTTTCAATAAAATTTTAATTGACAAATTGAGTCTATAGTTATAGACTTATATTATACTAATAGGTCTGTTGTTATAGACCTAAAAATTGACACAGAAAGGCTGAGAATATGGAAAATTTAAGATTATGTGATAGTGACTATCGTTTTATGATGATTGTATGGGAAGTGGCGCCAATAAATTCTGGCAAGCTGGTGCAGCTATGCAGCGAACGGCTTGGATGGAAAAAATCGACAACATATACGCAGATCAAAAAAATGTGTGAAAAAGGATACATTGAAAATAAACAAGCAACGGTAAGTGTACGAATTCCAAGAGAAAAGGTACAGGCAGATGAGAGCAATTATTTTGTAGAACGAACCTTTGATGGATCACTTCCTGGATTTTTGACAGCATTTTTAGGAGGGAAAACCATTTCAGAAAAAGAGGCGGAAAGAATAAAGAACATGATAGATTCCTATACAGAGAAATAAGTTATGAGTGGTAATAGCTCGTGTTTATGTGTTGCTTGCACAAAATATTATCACTCAAAAGACAACACAGAAAAGAAGAAAAATTTGAAAGTGCCTTTTAAATTTTGATTGGTATGCGTGCAAAGATGCGCAGAGGAGAGAAAGATGCAAATATTGAATCAACTTTTTCTAAAAATTATAGAAATGAGTGTTTTGGCAAGTTTTATAATCGTATTCGTACTGATAATCAGATTTTTGTTGAAAGGATTTCCTAAAAGTTATACCTATATTTTGTGGGGGGTAGTCGCGTTTCGATTAATCATTCCAAGCTCTGTATCTTCTAATATTAGTGTATTGAATGTTTCGGTGAATTGGTTTGCAGCAATAGAATCCGAACAAAAAACCGTCACACCAGAATCTATGAATTTATATAACAGCTTCATTGGAGAGAGCACACAGGGATTAGAGCCGACAATTAACAGCTATATTAATAAATCAGGTCCGCTATTGAATTATGAACCATCACAACAAGAAAAAGATTTTTCAGAGGAAAGTAATGGTACAAAGGCTTGGCATGTCACAGCAATAGATGTCTTTGTGTATATCTGGCTGACAGGAATTTTGATGCTTGTATTTTATAGTATTGTGTCAGCGATTAAAATAAAAAATAAACTAAAATATAGCATAAAGCTTTATAACAATGTTTACGAGTGTGATGGGATTCGCTCTCCGTTTATCTTTGGAATGCTTCGGCCGAAAATTTATATACCTTTTCGATTGAGCAAAGAACAGCAGCAGTGTATTCTGCTGCACGAAAAATATCATATCAAAAGAAAGGATTATCTTGTCAAAATATTTGCCAGTTTTTTGACAATAATCTATTGGTTTCATCCTTTGGTATGGATTTCCTATTATTTGATGTGTTGTGATATGGAAATGAGCTGTGATGAAAAAGTAATTTCTGAACTGAACTTTGATATGAAAAAGGAGTATAGCAGGCTGCTTCTGGCATTTGCGGCAAACAAAAGACAGCAAACAGCAAATATGCTGGCATTTGGAAAGGAACATACAATGAAACGTATTAAAAATATTATGAGCTATCAAAAGCCTCAAAAATGGAAAACACTTGCAGGGGCAGCAGTGCTTATCATTATGATGGCAGCATGTGCAACAGATGCCCAAGAAAATCATGATATTAGTACAGTTGCTGAAAAGACTGATATCACAGAAAATGATGATGAAACCAATACAATACAAGCGGAAATAACTTCGGATTCAAAGAAAGAATCTACAGATCTCATAGCGCATCAGCCAGCACAATGGGCACAAAACAGCATGTTTGACTTGGAGCTATGCACACTTGATTATGCAGATGAGAACAAAATAGTATTTCATATTTCAAGTGGACTGTTTGCGTATTCCTTAAACGAAAACCGCATAATGACAAGCCTTGATTTGCAGGCATTGAACTGTCAGGAGGTACAGACAGGTGGACCATGCAAGATTGAAGTGTATACAGCAGGCGAAAACGGGCTAAAGGCAGTAATTGCTCCATACCCATACAATGATGAGGGCAAATATCTTTATCATTTCGATACAGATGAATTGATAATGTATGATAATGCAGCTTTGGAAGGGTATGAACCATTTATCCATCTTGTTTCCAAATATGACTTGGAGAATTTAGATGTGATTGGCATATCAGATTCAATATGGAAAATTTCGGAGAAAGTTGTTGAATTTGGTAACAATACCTATGGTGTATTGCATTATGATGATATACATTTAAACACGATGAAATATACTATGAATGAAGAGACATGGGAACTTTTTGACGCTGGACAGGCTACACAGCCCAATCTGATGAAACAGGATGACAGCTTTTATGAGTCCTTTGCAGCATACTGTGGGCAAAATCTGGCTCAATGTATGGTAGAATATACAGGTTTTTACAGGGCGCATGATTATGCAGGTATTTGTGCACTTTCAACAGATTTGGAGTACTCAGATGAAAAGCAGCAGGAATGGCTTACACATAAGGATATGTTGTCTGGAGGAACAGAGATTTCCCACAGCGAGACAGAGTGCACCTATCAATTTGTACAGAGTGAAGATTTTGAAGGAAATGAAGGGCAAGTTGTAACAGTAACTTTTGTATATATAGAAGGAGAAGGCTGGCGTGCAAAAGGTTTGCCAGTGCCTAGTGAACAAGTGTTAGTTCCGATTAGCTGATACTTTCCTGAAATGAAGCACATTTGGAAAAATAGGCGCATTGCCTAGACCAACCAGAAACAATGCAAAACCAGATATTAAAGCAGGAAGAGGAAAAACAAGCAATGCAATAGCAATCAGCATCGTGCCTTGCCCTGCTTTTAGTATTTGCCAGCTATTGAATTTATAAGAACCAACACCAGACAAAAATCGTCCGCAAGCCATTCCAATATAGTATAGCGTGATCATTTTTGCTGCGACATCCACAGCCATTCCTTTTTGATTGACAAGAAAGGTACTTCCCCAGATACCACAAGTATATTCAATTGCACAAGAACCTATCAATATGAGGCAGGTTCTGCGGACTTTGCATTGCCTCAATAAATTAAAAAACCCTGTCTCAGATATCTTTTCTTCCCCTTGTGGCAGTGTATTACGGACAGTTTTCCACAATGGAACCGTAAGAATACTTACAACAGCAATTCCGGATTGTACAAAAAAGACTGTCCGATATCCATTTCTCCAATTTCCATTGTCAGAAAGCATCAGTGACATCAAATATGGACTAAGTGATACCCCAATTCCATAAAAACAATGCAGAAAATTCATATGGACTGCTTTATAATGCAGCGCCACATAATTGTTCAATGCTGTGTCAATTGCTCCAGCGCCAATTCCAAGTGGAATTGCAAAAAGGCATAAAAACAGTACATGATTCGCGTTTGAAAATCCAAACAATGCACAGGCAGTCAAAGCAGTACTGACAGCAGTGACCTTTGCAGTTCCAAAACGTGAAATGACTTTTGCAGATAATAGGCTGGAAAGAATCGTGCCTCCGGAAATTATACTTGTTACAAAGTTTGCATAGGAAACTGGCAGATGTAATTCTGTATAAATTGCTGGCCAGGCTGTTCCGAACAAAGAATCTGGTATACCTAACCCAATAAATGTGATATAAATGATTACTAAAAGAATCGTTGCCATTATAAACCTCATTTCTGATATATATTATACCAATAAACACTAACATATAATTCAAGTTGCTTCTATAAATAAATTGCCGTATACTATAATAAAATCGTCATAATATTATAAAAACAAGGTATTTTATATGAAATATTATAATTTTTTGACCTGCTCGGAACAACAGCAGATAGTAAGTGAAAACCAGTATGAAAAGACAGTATACAATACGCCTTTGTTTCCATGCGGCGCTTATCTTGACGTTTACAATGGAGATTCCTGCTTATGGCATTGGCATGATGAAATAGAAGTTGGTTATGTAAGGGACGGAGTTTTAAATGTTTTTGTGAATGATTTGCAAAACAGATCCGCCATATGCGCCAGGCAATAGAATTTTTTGAACACAGGGTAAAAGATTCTGAGTTTCAGATACGTTCGCATTTATCAGAGATGATATTCAAAATTTGTCAAAATAATACGGTGCAGTTAGAAGAGAAAGGACATAATAAAATAGAGATTGACCGTATTCGAAGGATGCTGGCATTTATTCAGCAGTATTATATGAATCCAATACAACTACAGCAAATTGCGGATAGTGCTTTCATCAGCAGCCGAGAATGCCTGCGCCTTTTTAAAAATGTGCTTGGAACCAGCCCCAAACAGTATGTGATACAACTGCGTCTGCAAAAAGCAAAAGATCTATTGTCTGAAACAACGGCACCAATTTCAGAAATTTGTGCTCATTGCGGGTTTCAGGATCAAAGTTATTTTACCAAAGTATTTCGGGAACAATTTAACACGTCTCCAACAAAATTTCGAAAAAGTCACATTACAATTATTTGACAATTATAAACAATTTATTCCAAAAAGTATAATACTACATAAATGCTTCATGCACAGGGAATATTAAAATGGCAGCATATGATTTGTCATTTTGGAAAGGTATGAGGTGTGGTTATGGATTATACAGGCGACATGCAGCCAGGAAATATACCGCTGGGGCTGGCTTTGGGAATGGCTATGAATGAGAATGCGATTGATCATTATGGAAAACTTACAGAATATGAGAAAGAGCAGATCTTGGCAAAAAGCAGAAATGTAAAGAGCAAAGAAGAGATGCAGCAGCTAATACAAAAGCTTGGTGATGGAGATACGATGATTTAGAAACTAGATTTAGAAAAAGAGCTGAGATGTTAACCAATTCTTTTTTTGAAGCATAATTTGTCTTCTTTGAAAACAAATATCAAGTGCCCAGTGCAGGCTGTTTTCTATATTCCAGTGCCTGCGACAATAGAAAACAGTTCCGCATTGGGCTTGAAAAAATCAGGGAATCTGATACAATTAACACATAAGTAAAAGAAAGCAAGGTGGTACTTAATGAATGCGATGCCGATAGAAGATATGAGCAAAACATATTTGGAGCATTCGATGGTTATTCACAACTTTGTTATTAAAGTTGGAAATCAAATAAAAGATAGTCTTTGCCGTGTATTTGGAGATAGCGTTCAATATCAGTGGCGTGAAAACGATGATAAAGTGGTTATTCCGGATGTTTCAATTAATTGTAATATGAGAGATAGAAAGAATGTTTCTTTTACTGGAATACCACGTTTTGTAATGGAAGTATTATCAGACGCAACAGAAGACTATGACCGAAAAGAGAAGATGGATATATATAGAAAAGTCGGTGTTTCTGAATATTGGATTGTGGACTGGAGAAAGAAACAAGTTGAAATCTATATGTTTGATTGGAAAGATGATAATACAAGTTATTCATATCTTTATAAAACAGTTACGATAGAGAATAAGGAAGATTTACAAATTGTGATGTTTCCTAATTTGCATATATCGTTTGATGAACTATTTGATCTTGAATAGGGTTAATTTATAATTTTCCCCTATATCATAAAAGGGTGCCAAACCGATAGACTTTGCACCCTTTTTATTTGCTACTATTTAATTCTACTCTTTGATCTTGTCCAGTTCTGTAAGATTAACGCCGGAAATCTGCAAGAATACTTTTAATTCAATGTATCTTTTATGCATTGATTCGTAAGTATCTGGCGCAACATCTTTAATCGGCATCATCCAATCCTGTAACCGCGAAAATTCTGTAACATAATCCTTGATTATATCTGCTGCACTTGGCATATCATCACCTGCTTTCTATTCTGCTATTTCCTGCAACATCTGATATCTATATTATAGCAAACGGTTAAAACAGTGTAAAGTCTAACATTTTACCGCCCGTTCACATATTCCGCCGCCAACTCTGAAAAACTCTTATCCCCAATAACAAAATCCCTGATTTTCCTCCCCGCCAAATACTCCAATGCCTCCGCATCCTTATTTTCATGCAGCAACACAATCACGTGTATCATTTCCTGCTGCCAACCATACTCTTTCCACTGTTTTTTAGAAATAATAGCTTATCTCCGATTGTTAAATTGCTTATAGCCTTCCTTCATATAGGCTTTGCACCTTTTATCTGCTGCTATTCCTTTATTCTGTCAATTTCCGTCAAATTAATACCCGAAGAGGTCAAGATGACTTTCAAATCTATATACCGCTCTTTCATAGCCTTATATGCTTCCGATTCTTTATCTGTCATTAACATCATGTACCGCTGAAGCCTTGAAAATTCTTCTACCGATATTTTCAACATTTCTTTTTCCGTCATACAATCGCCTGCTTTCTATACTAAAATCCGTATTGATTGTTTCAATTTCATCATAGCAGATTGCAGAAAAATTGTAAAGCCTTACGCGTCTACGTAAATATTTGTAAAACATCAGTCCAAATACAACACCGCCATATCCTCCAGCACCCTGTTCGTATGCTCCATCATCAGCTCCGCCTCTTTCTCCACCAGCCCGTACTTCTTATACCGGAACACAAAGTTCGGCGTCCCC
>OFHB01001235.1_pt1 | contig 15029 bp, 16 predicted proteins | sample 1521881 | NCBI WGS metagenome assembly OFHB01 (sample SAMEA3504090, study PRJEB24116) | mouse gut metagenome | biome: mouse gut; feature: mouse-associated habitat; material: faeces | place: Denmark | collected 2011
CGTTTCCGGCGGTTGCGTCCGCATTCGGGCACGTAAACGGGATACTTTAGAGCCGCTTCATCCTGTCACACAGCGAACGCCGCATCCCCTGTCCTCTGGCTGACGGAATTTTGCCAACATTGTTCGCTGTAGTATTAGAGCATTTTCTAGAACGATATATGATCAAGATAAAGTTCCTGAAATTTCTCGTCTTCTGCAAGAGATATGCTCTTTGCGCATTTTATAATTTCCTGCAACGCCGTCCCGTTTTTTGTTTCCAAATATAATATCGCGCCCTTTAACGCCGTATTTCCGACGGCTTTTGTTTTAGATGCGGCAGTCTGCGGCAGCAGCCCGACAGACGCCGCTTTTTTTACATTCAGAAAATAACCGAACCCGCCTGCCAGGTATATTTGCCCGACTTCCTCCCATTGCGCGCCGGAATGTATCAAAAGCGTTTCCATTCCGGCGCGGATGGCGGCTTTTGCCATTTGTATCTCGCGGATATCCTGCTGCAGCAGGGCAATCTGTTCTCCCTGTGCGTTTTGGGCCAGCGGGTATCCGGAAAGAAAATAAGGCTCGTTTAGTTTTCCGGTAGAATCCATAAGCCCGGCGGCAAGAAGTTCCGCTATCGTTTCCATTACGCCTGTCCCGCAGATTCCGGCGGGCGGGCATTCTCCGATTGTCGTGATTTTCGGAATGCCTCCCCGGATGGCGACTTCTGAAATCGCCCCTGCAACGCCAGGCATTCCCCATTTGATATTTGCCGCTTCAAAGGCCGGGCCTGCCGCCGCGGACGCCGTATAGAGCGTATGCCCTTTTTGGAACGCCATTTCCCCGTTTGTCCCCAGATCCAAAAACAGCGTATTTTCTCCGGCGTTTAACACGTCGCAGGCATACAGCCCCGCCGTAATATCCGCTCCCACAAAAGCGGATATCCCAGGGAGCAGTGTAACCGGGATCCGTTCCGGCAAAAGCGAAGGCCCGGTATATTCGGGAAGATCCCGGAACAGCTCCAAAAGGGAAATTTCTTCTATATCCAATGTGACCGGGGTAAACGGATGGCGGCTTAACCCTTCGCAGGAATATCCGCGCAGCAGGTGCAGCATAACCGTATTCGCGGCGATTACAATATCACCAAGCGAAGCGGGAGACAGGCTGTTTCGGTTCAGAAGCGTATGAATCCCGTTTAAAAGATCCGCCTGCACAGCCCGGCGCAGTGGCTGCCCCTTCCCTGCATTGGCAGCCTGCATCCGGGAAAGGACGTCCGCGCCAAAAAAACGCTGGGAATTTACCGCTGTATACGTATCCAATATGCCGCCGTCCGGCAGGCGGATCAGGGAAAAGGCAAGCGTAGTCGTTCCAATGTCAATGGCAATTCCATAACGGCAGGAATGGTCTTTTTCCGCAGGGCGGCGATTTTCGGATGCAGAAGATGGCTCTGTAACGCCCAAAGCCTGAAATGCGCCGCTTTCTTCCTTATTTATGCAAACCGTAATATCATCCTGTAAAACCGCCTGGCACGACAGCCGCATTCCGTGCTGCAATTGCTGCCTGGAAAAAGCCGCCCGATCCTGTGCGGTGACGGGAAGGATTCCTTTTTTTAGTTGAACGCGGCATTTTCCGCAGGAGCCCCGTCTGCCGCAGTACGCAGGCAGGGATATGCCGTGTTCTGACAGGACGTCTAAAAGGATGCTTCCTTTGCGGCAGGAAAATTGTTTTTGGACGGGTTTTTCGCCGCAGCCTGCCGGGGGAACCAATTCCGCCGTTACTTTAAGCGTCTGTTCTTTGCGAAGCGCGCAGTCTGCGGCAGAACATGCGCCGCAGTTATGCCCGGGCGCCTGTTTTTCCGTATCGTCGGTCAACTCAAATAAAAGGCTCATGGATTTTTCCGGACGGAGCATAAAACCGGAGGTCATGGAAACGCCCAGCGAACGATCGGCGTCCAACGCTTCAAAAATATCTTTTTGCACGTCTGCCGGCACGTCCTTTGTCAGTTCTATCCGTCTTTCAATCCCATAACCTTCTTCAAAACAGATTTGCTGTACGGACGGCAAAAGCTGCTCTTCAAACGCAAACAGGCAGCTGTCTGCCATAGCGTCTAATACGAGCGCCTGCAGCATATCCTGTTGTTCCATTGCGGTCTGAATCATTCGGCTGACGCTGTCCCCCACTGTAAGAATGGCAAAAAGCGCTTTGACCGTCTTTTGTGCCCGGCCGCTGTCCGAAGGAATACGCAGCAGATCTATGGTAAGCGCCGCCCTGGGACGCAGGCGCATTTGTACGGAGGGGAGCAGATGCAAAAACAGCTCCTGTATGGTATTGCCGGCGGCGCCGGGCATTTTTACGCCGCAAAGAGCGGTTACGGTTTCAATAGATGGGGTAATGCGTTTGCCGGAAAGGATGCGTATGTCTTTCAAGTTTTAAACCTCGCTTTTCTGATTGATATTTTATGGAACGGATGACGGTATGTGCGTCCGCATAAAAAACGCCGTCCGGAAAAGTAAAACAGGGAACTGCCATATAGGATGGCAATTCCCTTCTGTTTTATTCAATCCCCGGAAGTGAGGCAAATCCGGGTTTTAATTCCTCGTCTGTCGGAATGTAATCCGCCATTTCTCCGTTATGGTATTTTTCATATGCAACCATATCAAAATAACCCGTTCCGGTCAGGCCGAATAAAATCGTCTTTTCTTCTCCCGTTTCCCTGCACTTAAGCGCTTCGTCAATTGCCGCGCGTATCGCATGGGAACTTTCCGGCGCGGGCAGAATCCCTTCCACTCTTGCAAACTGTTCGGCCGCGTCAAACACTGCGGTCTGCTCTACTGCGCGCGCTTCCATCATCCCGTCCGCATAAAGCTGGGACAGAACCGAACTCATACCGTGGTAGCGCAGCCCGCCCGCATGGTTGGCCGACGGGATAAACCCGCTGCCTAAGGTATACATTTTCGCTAACGGGCAAACCTTTCCGGTATCACAGAAATCGTATGCGAATTTTCCTCTGGTAAAACTCGGGCAGGAAGCCGGCTCTACCGCGATAAAGCGGTAATCCCGTTCGCCCCGCAGTTTTTCTCCCATAAACGGTGAAATCAAACCGCCCAGGTTCGAACCGCCGCCGGCGCATCCGATGATAATATCCGGCGTAATTTCATATTTATCCATGGCGGCTTTTGTCTCAAGGCCAATGACTGACTGGTGTAACAGCACCTGGTTTAATACGCTGCCCAATACATAACGGTAACCCTCTGTGCCGACGGCAGCTTCTACCGCTTCCGAGATGGCGCATCCTAAGCTTCCGGTTGTACCAGGATGCTCGGCAAGGATTCTGCGCCCGACTTCGGTCGTTTCAGACGGAGATGGCGTCACAGAAGCGCCGTATGTACGCATCACTTCGCGCCGGAACGGCTTCTGCTCATAGGAAACCTTTACCATATAAACCCTGCAGTCCAGATCAAAATACGAACATGCCATAGAAAGCGCCGTTCCCCACTGGCCCGCCCCGGTTTCCGTCGTAACGCCCTTTAAGCCCTGCTGCTTTGCGTAATAGGCCTGTGCAATCGCAGAGTTTAGTTTATGGCTTCCGCTTGTGTTGTTGCCTTCAAATTTATAATAAATCTTCGCAGGAGTCTGCAGCTTTTCTTCCAGACAGTACGCGCGCACCAGGGGAGAGGGGCGGTACATTTTATAAAACTTTAAAATTTCCTCGGGAATGTCAATATAGGGAGTCGAATCGTCGAGCTCCTGCTTTGCCAGTTCCGTACAGAATACGCCGGAAAGTTCCTCCTCCGTCATTGGCTTAAGCGTGCCGGGGTTTAACAGGGGCGCAGGTTTATGCTTCATATCCGCACGCATGTTGTACCATTGTTTCGGCATCTCATGTTCATGCAGATAAATTTTATAGGGTATGTTTTGTTCGCTCAAATTCGCCATCTCCTTTTTTCTTTTTAAGCTATCATGTTCTTACGTTCCTGTCAATGTTTTTTTGGCAGCTGCTACGATTATAGGTAACAATGAATGAAGCCGGAAGGCTGAACTGTAACGATTATAGTACATAACAGTACATAACGATAAAGTGACAGAAGCTTCCCGCCATTACAAAGAGATGGAAAATTTCATGGCTTCCGAAATACTTGTGCAGGCTGTTAAATCCTTTCAGCTTCAGCGCGTATAATACGCCGCCCGCCGTATACAATATGCCGCCCGCAAGCAGCCACAGAAACGCCGGTTTGGGAAGAACCTTAAGCAACAGCGGAAACACAAACAGGCACGCCCAGCCCATTGCAATATAGATAATGGAAGAAAACCATTTCGGGCAGCTGATCCAGAAAGCTTTTAACAGCATTCCCGCAGCCGCAATCCCCCAGATGGCACAAAGCAGGAGCATTCCGGCGCGTCCTTTTAAAACAAGCATACAAATCGGCGTATAGGTTCCGGCAATTAAGACAAAGATCATCATATGATCGAGTTTGCGGAAAACGTTTAAAATGCCGTTTTTGACGTTTAGGGAATGGTAAACCGTTGAGGCCGCATATAATAAGATCATGGCCAAAATAAAAATTTCCATAGCGGTAATTGCAGACGGAATACGGCTGAGTTCCGCTTTCATCAAAAGCGGTATGGCGGCAAATAAAGATAAAAGCATCCCGATATAATGTGTAATGGCGCTGCCCGGTTCCCGAATTGTAATTTGCATAGTCCATCCTCCTGTTCTTGAATCCTTATTATGTAGTATTAAATACTATGTATGAATTTATTCAATACTACCACTTAAAATTCGGGATGTCAAGACGCAGAAGAGTTTTTTAGTTTACTGCCTCAAGGCCAAATAACCGTTCGGCATTGTTCCGGGTAACTTTCTCCACCTCCTCATAAGAAACACCCTTCAGCGCCGCAATCTCCCTGGCCACAAACTTCAAAAACCCCGATTCATTCCGTTTCCCCCGATGCGGCTCCGGAGCCAGATAAGGAGCGTCCGTTTCCAGCAAAATGCGCTCCAGCGGAATCTGCACCACCGTCTCCTTTAACTTTTTTGCATTCTTAAACGTAACGACGCCTCCCACGCCAATGTAATATCCCATCCGGATAAATTCCTTCGCCAATTCCGGCGAATAAGAAAAGCAATGCACTACGCCCGGAATTTCCTCTGCGTGGGCGTCCTTCATTACCTGCACGGTATCCGCCGCTGCGTCCCTGGAATGGATGATAGCCGGAAGCTGTAATGTACGCGCAAGCTCCATCTGGCGCGCAAACCACATCCGCTGCCTGCGCTGTACGGCCGGATCCTTCTCCCAGTAGTAATCCAGCCCGATTTCCCCTATCGCAGCCACCTTAGGATGCGCCGCCATCTCCTTTAAGCCGGAAACGGCGGCTTCGTCCAATTCCCCGACATCGCTGGGATGTACGCCCACCGCGGCATAGACGCCGGGATAGCGTTCGGCCAGCGCAACGGAAGCCCGGCTGCTTTGCATCGAAGCCCCGACATTGATCACCGTACAGACGGTTCCGCCAAAAAGCCCCCCTAAAAGCGCCTCCCGGTCTTCGTCAAACTGTTCGTCATCATAATGTGCATGTGATTCAAATATCATACGTTCCCTCCTGTAAAATAATAGATTGCCAGCTGCGTCCGGTCGCGCAGGCCAAGCTTTTCCAGAATAACACTGATATAATTGCGCACCGTCCCCTCGCTTAAAAACAGCCGCGCCGCAATCTCTTTATTGCAAAATCCCTTTGCCACTTCTTCGATAATTTCCCGCTCTTTCTTACTGATGCCGTATCTGCCGTAATCGTGTGGAGGCGACTGGTGCAGCAGAGACGGGATTTTTCCCGCAATGCCGCCGCCGAAGACCGCCTGGCCGCCGGCTACCGCGTCAAGCGCAGGCACAATCCCTTCAAAATCCTGTTTTAAAATATACCCCTTTGCGCCTAACCGGAGCGCTTTTATAATATATTCATCATCGGAAAACGTCGTCAGAAACAGAATGTTTGCTTCCGGGTATTCTGCAAGGATCTCTTCGGCGGCTTCTAAGCCGGACACGGGCTCCATCCGGATATCCATCAAAAGGACGTCCGGCCTGTGCGCGCGGTACAGTAAGATGGCGTCTCTTCCTCCGGTTCCTAACGCGGCCACCGTAATGTGCGGAGCCGCTTCCAAAATCGTTTTCAAAGAAACGGCGACCAGCTGATCGTCGTCTATCACTACTACCTGCATGTAAGTTCCTCCGTTTTTGGAATTGATATAAAAATGCAAAAGCCTGTTTCCCTGTGGATACGCATCGTTCCGCCCAGGGCGGAGACGCGGTCTTTCATGTTGGAAAGCCCAAGGCCGTTTTCGGGCTTTTGGGGAGATTCGGTTCCGTTGTCCTCCACGGAAAGCCGGTAAAATCCGGGATGCTCCCGGCAGCGGATCTGCACCCGGTCTGCGCCGCTGTGCCGGATTGTGTTGGAAAGCGCTTCCTTTGTGACGGCAATCAGACAGTATTTTACCGGATTTGGAACCTGTTCGGACATATCGTAATCCAACGCGGTTTCAAAATCCGGCCGCATCGGCGCAAGCATCTCCTGCAGCGCGTGTTTTAAATCAACGGCGTCATCGTGCAGCCCGTGAACGCTCGTGCGGATACTGTCCATGGCCGAGTCCAGCGTCCGGCGGAGGCTCGAAAGCTGATCGTGCACGGCCCCTTCCCGTTCTACGGTTAAAAGGGCGCCCGTCAAAAGCAGCGAACGGGAAAGCAGGTGCCCGACATTGTCATGGATTTCCCGGGCAATCCGGTTGCGCTCTTTGAGGGTTGCCAGATGGATTTCGTAATCCTGTTTTTCAATAAGCGTCCTGTTTTTTTCTTCTAACATCCGGTTTAGTTCGGTACTGCTGTCGCGGATTCGGAACCGTTCTTCGGAAAGCTTCCGTTTTTCGGTGGTTTTTCGCGCAAGCAAGACGGCCAGCAGGGCGGTAAGAAGCCAGAGCGGCAAACCGGAGCGGCTTACCGGCAAGCCGGAAAAAAACAGCGGCAGCATGGGCAGGGCCGCGGCGCAGGCGTTCCGGGAAACCATATCGTACAGGAAAACGGGAAAGAACAGAAGGATTACCGGATTCAGCAGGCAGGCAAGGAAGACGGCGGCGGACAAAAGGTACGTTAAACTCCTGCGTTTCGTATAGGAGCCGAGCGTGGCTGCGATCACGGCGGTTAAAACGGCCGTGACGGATAACGCCGCGGGGGTATTTCCCGGAATCAAAAGAAATCCCAGGCCAAAAAGGATCAGGTTGTCTGGCAGTTCGTCCATAGGCGCGCCTCCTTATGCAATCGTGTATGGAAACGTTATCATAACCGCGGCAAAAATTCAAGGCGGATATGACATTTGTCATCGGTCCAAATGATTCTGCTCACTTCTGCCCGGGCCTGCCGCCGGATATAATAGAACGATACCGATTCAATGACACAGAAAGGAGTAAGGAATGGCAGTACCGGTTATTAAAATTGAAAACCTTGTAAAACGCTATAAGGATTTAATTGCAGTCGATCATTTCAACATACAAATCAATGAAGGCGATATTTTCGGCCTGCTCGGCCCAAACGGATCGGGCAAGACTACGACGATCCACTGTATTTTGTCGCTGCTTTCATTCGACAAAGGCACGATTGAAGTATTCGGCGAAACGATGCGCCCGGACAGTTACGAGTTAAAGCGGCAGATTGGGATTGTTATGCAGAACGTCGCCGTTTTTGACGCGCTGACCGTCTATGAAAACATTGACTATTTCTGCGGGCTCTATGTCCGCGACAAAAAGCTGCGGCGCAAATACGTGGAGGAAACGATTGATTTTGTGGAACTGGGGCAGTTCCGTAAATTTTATCCCAAAAAGCTTTCCGGCGGGCTTTTGCGCCGGCTGAATATTGCGTGCGGCATAGCGCATAAGCCGAAGCTTATCATATTAGACGAACCGACGGTTGCCGTAGATCCGCAGAGCCGCAATAAAATCTTAGAAGGAATTGTGGAATTAAACCGTCAGGGCGCGACGATTATTTATACCTCGCACTATATGGAGGAAGTGGAACAAATCTGCAGCCAGATCGCCATTATGGACTGCGGCAAAAATATCGCCTGCGGGACAACGGACGAATTGAAGCAGATGATTAAAAAAAGCGAAAAAATAAAAATCGAAACTGACGGAATCACAGAGAAAGACATAGAACAGCTTTTATCACTGCCGCACGTCTATGATGCAAGCTATTCCAACCGGCATTTGAATATACAGTGTTCCGGCGGCAGGCACAACCTTGTGCATGTCTTAGAATATTTAACACAGCAGGAAATTGCATTTGACCGTGTTTACTCCGAACTTCCCACTTTAAATGACGTATTTTTGGAACTGACCGGAAAAGAACTGCGGGATCAGGCATAGAAAGGGGCTGCTTATGTTTTTACATGAATTTATCTATGAAATGAAATGCGTTTTACGGCAAAAAGATGAATTGTTCTGGGTCTTAATCTTTCCAATAATTCTGGGAAGCATGTTCTTTTTTGCCTTCGGAAAGATCAATGAAAATACGGAAAACTTCCATACCATTCCTGTTGCCGTTTGTGTGGAAGAAGGCGCTGACAGCCATCCTTTAAAAGACATACTGGAACTGTTAAGCAAAGAAGGCGATACGCCCCTTTTAGAACTTGTGTACACGGACTGGGAAGATGCGGCGCGACAGTTGGGCGAAAATACTGTACGCGGCATTTTTAAACTGGATCAAAACGTAAGCTTAAGCTGCGCGCCACTGGAACAATCAGGCCAAAACAGCTCCCTCTCTATTGAACAAAGCATTTTAGAAAGCATTTTGCGGGAATACCAGACAAACAGCAGCGCAATTTCCGACATTGCCAAGACGCATCCCGAACGCCTGAAAAACGTCCTCTCCCTTTTGGAAGAAGATGCGGAATATGGGACAAAACTGGAGCTTTCCTCCGGAAATATGGATAGTTTAATCCAATACTATTTCAATTTAATTGCCATGGCATGTCTATTCACTTCTTTTGCCGGATCGCAGATTGCCATTAAAAGCCAAGCGAACCTTTCCCCGCTTGGGGCAAAAAAATGTATCTCCCCAAACGGCAAGTTTATTTCTGTCACTGCGCAGCTCCTCTCTTGCCTTATTACGCAGTTTTTCTGCGTTGCCGTCAACATACTGTACTTATTTTTCGTATTAAAAATAGAGTTTGGCGCATCACTCCCATGGATTTTATTAACTTCTTTTATTGGATGCATAATGGGAATTGGATTTGGATTTTTCATTGGAAGCATAGGAAAGGTCAGCGAAGCTTCTAAAACGGGGATTATGATTTCTTCCTCTCTGCTCTGCTGTTTTTTAAGCGGGCTTATGATTGGCAATATGCGTCCGTTGATTGAATCAGCCTGTCCGGTTATCAATGACGTTAATCCCGCTGTTCTAATTTCTGACAGCTTTTTGACATTAAATATTTACGGGGCGTCCCCAAGATATGCCGCAAATCTCGCAGGGCTTTTGATTTATACACTGATTTTTGTAACTGCCGGATGCCTGATGGTAAGGAGGAAAACATATGCAAGTCTTTAAAGCGTTTCTAAAAACAGAGAAAAAATTTTTGCCTTCCACAATCCTTTATTTTGCGATCTTTTCTGCCATCGCATTTATAGCAGCCTATTTTGATTCCAAACCGGAAAATTCCAGTTTTCAGACAACTGCGCTGGAGATCGGAGTGATTGACGAAGACGGATCTGACGTTTCCACTGCGCTAAAAGAGTATTTGTCTACGATGCACACCTTAACGCCGCTTAAAAATGAAAAAGAAGTTTTGTTAGACCGCTTGTTCTACCGGAGTTCCGATTATGTCTTATCCCTGCCCAAAGGGTTTGAAGAAAATTTTGAATATGAAACCGTCCAAATCCCCGGAATCTATACGAGCGCCTTTATTGACCGGCAAATTAATTCCTACTTAAAAACTTTAAAGTGTTACCTTTCCGGCGGATTTTCACTTGATGAAGCGATTCAAAAAACCAGCGCTTCCCTCGCCGCCGCGGCAAATCAGGTAGAGATCTTAAAAACCCAGACGGAAACTAAAACCTCGTCTAACCTGAATATGCTTTTCTATTACTATCAATTTTTGCCTTATGTCTTGCTTAGCATGATTTTAACTGGGCTTACGCCAATCTTAACGACTTTTTGGGAAAAAAATTTAGCGAAACGCATTTCCTGCTCCTCAACAAGCCTGTTTAGCCGAAACTTACAGCTTTCGCTTGGCAGCATTGTGTTCTGCCTGTTCGTCTGGCTGCTATTTCTCCTTGCTTCCGGCATTTTTTATGGAGACAGTATCCTGACAAAACAAGGAATACTCTGCGTCGGAAACAGTTTTCTGCTCTTGCCGCTTGGCGTTTCAATTTCTTTAATTTTAAGCAGTTTTTCGCCATCTCCAAATGCCGTCAGCATGGCTACGAATGTCATCTGCCTTAGCATGAGTTTTCTCTGCGGCGTTTTTATCCCGCAACAGCTATTAGGCAAAGAAGTGCTTGCATTTTCAAAATTTCTTCCGGTATACTGGCAGATTAACAATAACGATTTAATTTCATCTTCTGTCAATGGAATGTTAGATATGGCAAAATACTGGAAAAACATCGGGATTCAGGCTCTTTATATTGGCGCCCTATTTTCCATCGCGCTTGTCCTTTCTAAAATTAAAAACGCAAAACAAAAAGAAGTGTAGGGAAACTTTTTCGGATCAAATGTATTTTTTCTGCGGAATTATCAATACTCATATTAGAACTGATAAGACTGCAGAAAGGAAGATCCGAATTATGGAAATGACATTAAGATGGTACGGTTCAAAATTTGACACTGTAACCTTAAAACAAATCCGGCAGATTCCGGGCGTTACCGGAGTCATTACTACCTTATATGGTAAGGCGGCGGGTGAAGTCTGGAGCCGGGAAGAAATCCACGCCTTAAAAGAAGAAACACAGGCGGCCGGGCTTCATATTTCCGGCATTGAAAGCGTCAATGTCCATGAAGCTATCAAAACCGGCTCGCCTGATTGTAACGAATACATTGCAAATTATATAGAGACTTTGGAGAATCTGGGAAAAGAAGACATTCACTTAGTTTGTTATAATTTTATGCCTGTGTTTGACTGGACGCGTACAGAACTTGCAAGAGTCCGTCCCGACGGTTCGACTGTGCTTGCCTATACGCAAAAAGCCGTTGACGACCTAAATCCTGAAAAAATGTTTGAATCCATTTCAAACGATATGAACGGCAGCATTATGCCCGGCTGGGAACCGGAACGGCTTGCCCATGTCAAAGAACTGTTTGGATTGTACAAGAAAATTGATGAAGATAAACTATTTGAAAACCTGACGCATTTTCTAAAACAAATCATGCCTGTATGTGAAAAATATCAGATCAATATGGCAATCCACCCAGACGATCCGGCATGGAGCGTTTTCGGGCTTCCAAGAATCATTAACAACAAAAAAAATATTTTACGACTGATGCATGCGGTCGATTCCCCGCATAACGGCGTTGCCTTTTGTACCGGATCGTTTGGGACAAACCTAGGAAATGACCTTACGGATATGATCCACGCATTAAAAGGCAGAATCCATTTTGCCCATATACGAAATTTGAAATTCCTCTCGCCTGATAATTTCGAAGAAGCCGCGCATCTGTCCTCAGACGGAAATTTCGATATGTATGAAATTCTAAAAGCGCTTTTTGAAACAGGATTTGACGGCCCAATCCGCCCAGATCATGGCCGTATGATTTGGGACGAAAAAGCCATGCCGGGCTACGGGCTTTATGACAGGGCTTTAGGCGCCGCTTATCTAAACGGACTGTGGGAAGCTATTCAAAAAAACGCAAAAAAAGGAGAACGACATGAAGTTAAATGACAACGGATTGAAAAACCGGTCTGAATGGGAAAATGCTGGTTATCATCTGCCCGAATTTGACCGAGAACAAGTAAGGAAACGGACAATACGCCAGCCATTTTGGATTCATTTTGGCGCAGGGAATCTTTTCCGCGCCTATCAGGCAAATATCGCCCAAAATCTGCTAAACCAAGGCCTCCTTGACAGAGGGCTGATTGTAGCGGAAGGCTATGATTACGAAATTATCGAAAAGATGAACCATCCACATGATGATTTATCTATCCTCGCCACCCTAAAAGCAAACGGAAGCATCGAAAAAACAGTCGTGGGCAGCATCATGGAATCGCTGACTCTTGATTCCGACAATGAAAAAGACTTTACGCGGTTAAAGGAAATTTTTTGTAAAGACAGCCTTCAAATGGCCTCTTTTACAATTACGGAAAAAGGCTACAGCCTCATAGACGGTAAAGGAACCACCCTCTCTGATGTGGAACGCGATTTTAAGAATGGACCGGATAAACCGGAAAGTTACATGGGAAAAGTGGCTTCGCTCTTATATACGCGGTTTAAAAACGACTCCCTGCCGATTGCCATGGTCAGTATGGATAATTGTTCCCATAACGGTGAAAAACTATATGCCGCAATCCATGCTTTCGCGGAAAATTGGGTGAAATGCGGCAAAGCGGATTCGGGATTATTTTCCGGAGGATTATACGAAGGAGGAGATTGAGAAGATCGTTTACAGTCTTTTGGATTCCTGGAGGGCAAATGGGAGTGGGTAGAGAAATAGGTGGTTCCTTTGTGCCATGGTGGCAGAAAGGGAATATGAAAACCTTGTGCCACGGTGGCACAAAGCAGAAATGGGACGGAAAAGAGACTACATTGGGACTGTGCGGCTATTGACTTGCGATTTTGAATCTTTTATAATGGTATCATCAATTTTTATGCATGGTTAAGACATGGAGAGCCATAGGAATTGAAACCGAATATTGCAAAATGGGAAGCAATCATCAGATTTGGTGGTTGCTTTAGTATCTGTAAAAATGAAAAAACAGGAAAAAAGCTTTTTATTACAGGGAAAGGCAGATGCAATCTCACCAACGGCTGTAACAAAGAAGAATTTTTCCATAACCTGGTGAGCAATGAAAAGTTTCTGTACAGTGCTTTTAGCAGGATGGACAACCAGGGGGTAAAAGAGTTTTTTGAAAAGGCGGGATGTGCGCTGAAAAAAGAACGGGGGGAGAGGATTTTCCCGCTCTCAGACCATTCCTCGGACGTTATTGCCGCTTTAAATGGGCAGATGGCCAGGAACCAGGTAAAAGTGTCCTTAAACAGCAGCGTTTCCCAAATCCTTATGGAAAAGGGCGGCAGCGCCAAAGGCCAGCCCCATGTCTGTGGGGTTAAGCTCAAAAACGGAAACGTTATAAAAGCAGACGCTGTGATTGTTGCCACCGGGGGCAAGTCCTATGAAGCCACCGGTTCTACGGGGGATGGCTACGCTTTCGCCGCAGAGGCAGGCCACAGTATCAGGGAGCTTAAGCCATCCCTTGTCCCTCTGGCAGTGGATGAGGGCTGGTGCAGTAAACTGCAGGGGCTTTCCCTGAAAAATGTATCAGTGGCAGTGGTAAATGGAAAGAAAAAAATATAAAGATTTCATTTAGTCCTAGCAATGCATATTTTTATGGAAGAGGCCGACCTTCGGCAGATGTACAGTCTGCCGGAAATCGAAACGCTTGCGGCCGAGCTTGTGGAACGCGGCAGGCTTTCCGCTGAAGAAGCGGCTGCCCTGCGCAGAAAGGAATTGAGCCGGTTTTTCGTATCGGATATTGCCGCGCGGCTCCGCTCCGCGAAACAAATCGAAAAAGAGCGTCCGTTCGCCATGCTGATGCAGCCCGGAGAACTGTATTTCGGTGAGGAGTACGCTGATGTACCAGACAAAATTCTTGTAAACGGAATCATTGACTGTTATTTTACAGAAGAAGATGATTCTATTGTCCTGCTTGATTATAAAAGCGACAGAATATATGACGCGCAGGCGTTACGGGAACGCTACGCCGTACAGCTGAGGCTTTACCGCACCGCTCTGGAACAGGCGACCGGTCTGCATGTAAAGGAAACCTGTCTGTATTCCTTCGCACTGGGCAAAGCTGTAATATTGAAATGCAGAACATTCTCCGGCAAAGGCAGCCTGACATAAGAAAACAAGTTTTTCTTTCCGGTTGGTTTCTTAAGCCAAAAACTGATGGCTGCTGCATAAGACGGCAGGCTCCTGAATGGGGCTTGCCGCCCTGCCGGAAATTTCAAACGAAAGGCCGCCGCTTTGTATATTCATCGTGCTAATTGGTTTATAAGATTCATTACTTCGTCGGCGTTGTCGTCGGTAAGGGCTATTTCGGTATCGTCGCCTTTGCCCTTTCCTTCCGTTTCTTCCACGCCGGGTGCGTCTATAAGCATCCTTAGTACCGTTCCCCACGGAATACCGTGTAGTAGGTAGTCCATCGTCCAGCCGAAGTGTGCGCAAACGGATCCACGGCGGCCGAATGGTGATTTTAGTCCTGTGCTTCTATGCGTGTCGCTTCCTGTTCGCTTGTTCGCGTTGCGCACATCAACCGCATAGAATTTACAAAATCCCCTAAGTTGCTGACGTTGGAAATAAGAATAGCCAATGTTAGAAGTTGGGAAGGTTTGACGGTATGGAAGAAAAGCGACGTAAGGTCGCGTAGTTCGGTTTTGCGCTCAATCCGGCGGCAAGTAGTGCCGTTGAATGTTACGTTATAGTAGTCTTCGCCCATAACGGCTATGGCTACTATTTCCGCCAATCTCCGGGCCTCCTTGTTGGCAAGTGTCCGGGCTGTGCGTAAATAATCGTCGTCCCCTAACTTGGTTTCGTCTATCTCTATTTGAAGCCACAACGCGCTAAGGCGGTCGAGGGTGGCTAACGTGGGTTCTTGAATGCTGTAAACCTTTGTTTCGGTTATAACTTCGCGCTTTTGGAAGATGCCGCGAAAGCCGGGTTTCCGGCGGCGGTGCTTTATCTCCACGTCGAAAGTTACGCCTTGCCCTATAAGCAGCCTTAACTCGTTTTGTTCGCGGTTAAGTTTCTCTAATTTTTCTTCTTCGGTCATAGCTGAATATTAAGGAAGGCCCCGGAATTGAATAGCGGGGC
>OFHB01001236.1_pt1 | contig 15027 bp, 12 predicted proteins | sample 1521881 | NCBI WGS metagenome assembly OFHB01 (sample SAMEA3504090, study PRJEB24116) | mouse gut metagenome | biome: mouse gut; feature: mouse-associated habitat; material: faeces | place: Denmark | collected 2011
GGATACTTTGGAAGTGCAGGTGGAGGTGGAAGAGCGTTTCTTCTCGGATGAAATCAGGGAATTGGAGAACCTGACCAGAAAGATTGAGCATGTAATTCAGCAGGCCATAGGCCTGGCGGTGAAAGTGAAGCTGGTGGAGCCTAAGGCGCTGGAGCGCAGCATGGGCAAGGCAGTGCATGTAATCGACAATCGAAAGCTTGACTGAGGTATTTCTGCGCGTTACCGTTTGAACCGGCATGCCCGGAGGTTTGGAAATTGAGGTCACACCCTTAATGCCGGACGTTTTAAAGGAAGTGTGTACGGCAATTCCTGAAGATGCTGGCGGCGCGCCTGGGCGGTGCCGGACAGGAAAAACCGGATGGAAAAGCGTCTTTGGAAGAGGGGCGGCAAATTGAGGTGCAGCGGGGACGGAAATGTTTGGGCTGCATGGAAAGTGAGGAATATATGTTCGTAAAACAGTTGTCCGTATTTATGGAAAACCGTGAAGGACGCCTTGAAAAGGCGACAGAAGTGCTGAAAAAGCATGGGATCAATATCCTGTCACTCAGTATGGCCGATACCACGGAATACGGTATGCTCCGCATGGTGGTATCAGACCCGGAACTGGCGAAAACGGCTCTTCGTGAGAACGGATTTTCAGCCATGCTGACGGATGTGCTGGCCGTCCGGCTGGAGGACCAGGTGGGAGAGCTGCATAAACTGACCCATATCCTGTGCGGAAAGGGGCTTAATGTGGAGTACATGTATGCACTGGCGTCGGCTGACAGGAGGGCGATGATTGTGAAAGCTTCGGACGGCGCTGCCGCAGCAGAAGCAGTGCTGGGCGGAGGGCTGACATTATATACCGGCGAGGAGATGTGCGGATAAAAACGGATAAAGAGGGCTGTCAGGAAACCTGGCAGCCCTTTTTATGCGCAGGCCCGTGCAGTGGAGTTTTGCCGTTTGAAGCGGCGCGCTTGATTACCGCTGTTACATTACCGCTTGACACATCCGGACTATTGTGATAGTCTAAATATGACGTCAGACTATTGCAATAGTCCATTTTAGTTTTACATGATACAGCATACAGGCCAGTACCGGAAAGGAGAACTTGTGGAAGGTAAACTATTTGATTCAGAACTGAAGGTTATGGAAGTTTTATGGGAGCAGGGTCCCAGGCCCGCAAAGGAGATCGTGGACATTTTGTCCGCGCGCATCGGCTGGAACAAGAATACCACCTATACCGTCATCAGGAAATGTATCGAGAAGGGGGCTGTGGAGCGGGGGGAACCGGGCTTTGTGTGTACACCCCTGGTGAGCAGGGACGAGGTGGCCCGGACGGAGACAGAACAGCTCATTGACAAGATGTTCGGCGGTTCCAGCGAATTGTTTTTTTCATCATTTTTAAAAAATCAGGGGATATCTGAGGCAGAGGCTGCCCGGCTTGCCCGCATGATAGAGGAGGCGAAATAAATGTTACATTTCAGGATGAATATGCCGTTTTACCTGATGGCATTTTACGGGAGCGTCATGATTGCGGCGGTTCTGCTGCTGCGGGCGCTGCTCAAAAATAAGTTGCCAAAGTTCGTGTTCCCCGCGCTCTGGGGCGTGGTGCTGCTGCGTCTGCTGGTGCCCTTTTCCTTAAGCAGCCCCTTAAGCCTGCCGGTGCCTGCCGGGCTGACGGGGCTGTCAGAATCTATGGCGATACATGAAGATGAGACGACATGGGTTGCAGAGGATTTGCCACAGACGCAGTCCGGCACTGCAGGGGCCGAAGCGACAGGAGGCGATGGGACAGTGCGCACCTGGGCTTTGGAGAGTCCTGACATCCCAGGCACGGATAACGACACAGCAGTGGCAGAGGAGGGGGTAATGGAAGAAGCTTCCGGCTACGTCATGGATACCGGCACTTCCTTCCTGCCGCGAAGTTTTTTCCCGGGAAACAATTCCCTGGGAAGCGATTCCCTGAGAAATGCCCTGCCCGCGCTGTACCTGCTGGGTCTGGCCGCTGTGGCGGGAATCCTGGCATGGCAGAAAATCATCTACGCGAAGAGGCTGAAAGGCGGCCTGCTGATGGAGCGCAATGAGACCGTGAACGGGCTGCTGCGGGATATGGGGATGGGGCATGTGCTGGTGTTCTCCAATGACGAGATCGCCTCCCCGCTGGCCTGCGGGCTGATCGGCCCCCGCATCTACCTGCCCACCCGGATGGACTTTGGAAATGCCGTGCTGCTGCGCCATGTGCTGGCCCATGAGGCCATGCATATCAGGCGCAGGGACAACTGGGTGAAAGCCGTCATGCTGGCGGCCGTCGTGCTGCACTGGTACAATCCCCTGGTGTGGCTGATGGCGAAATGCCTGGCATCCGACCTGGAAGCCGCCTGTGACGCCGCTGTGCTGAAAAAATATGACACAGACCAGCGCAAGAGCTATGCCTACAGCCTGCTGGCCATGGCCGTCAGCGCCAGCCGCAGCTCCCTGCTGTACAGCGCTTTCTCCAAAACCGAGGTAGAGAGGCGGGTGAAGGGGATTCTGGCGTTCAGGAAAGCCTCGGCCTTTGCATTGCTGCTTTCCGTATTGCTGCTGGCGGGGGGCACGGTTGCCTTTGCCACCGGGGGGCAGGCTCCTTTTTCCCATGCCTTGACCAGCTACTGTGCCAGCTCGGGCTCCAGATGGGGCGTGAAGGTGGAAATCACCCGGGACATCGCCCTGGGGCAGAGTCCCCAGAAGCGGGCGGAGGACGCAGTGTTCTCCGTGCTGGACGCGGACGCCTCCCAGGATCCGGACATCATCCGGGAGGCGGTCCAGGCAGCGCTGGCCCGGGAATTCGGCGTGGAGCGGAGCGCCTTTGACGTGTCGGTGAGCCTGTGCCTGGATGCGGAGACAGTGGACGCCCAATACGCCGAATGGGGAATCGAACGCCTGGACAATGGCTTCCTGCGCTACCAGGGGCAGCAGGTGCGCACCTATCGGGACGAGATGCTGAGCTCCTATCAGTCCAGGGAAGACGGAGGTGTAGACATCGTTGTCCGGAGGAACCGCCTGGGAGAGATTACCGCCGTAGACGCCTGGCATGCGGGAGAGGAGGAATACGACAGGCGCACCAAAGAGCTGGAGCGGCATGACTCCCGCTATTGACAAGACAGTGTCGGACAGGGAGCGCCGGGGAGCAGTGACAGACCGGAAATGCGGAAGGATTGCGGCAGAAATACGGCAAAAAGGTACAGGGAGGAGAGTTGACAAATCCCCGGTTCCGGCCGATAAAAAATACGTATCCCAATATACCCAAAACATATAACGGCAGACACAGCCCCGATGCGCAAGAGACGGTTACTTCGTGACATATCGGAAATTGCCAGGTGAAGAACGCATAAAACGAGGAGGACAAAACTACATGGCTGGATACTATGAACCCTGTGAAGAATTTGATATCTGCAATAGGCTTATCGAAAAGTATTGGGAAAGCAGGCAATTCGAACTGTGCTTTCAAGGGTATTTAAAATTAGCCGAGGAAACGAGTTATCCGTTAGCAGAATGTCAGGTTGGATATTTTTATTTAGAAGGTATTGGTGTTGCAAAAGATTTAGAACGAGCGTTTTATTGGACTGAACGAGGAGCAATGCACGGTGATCGGGATGCTCAATACAATTTAGCGGTGATGTACGAAGAAGGAATCGGTACAGGATTCAATCAGGAAGAGGCGGTTCACTGGTACAAAGCAGCCCGCGCTCAGGGACATAACTTAGCAGAGGAGAAATGCAAAGAGTTGAACATAGAGTGAATCACTGGTTTCTGACAGTTCCCGTTTATTCCCGCGGGCAATGAGCCAAGCGGCCGTGCTTGCACAATGCCGCGAGGGTCAAATACCAAAGTGTCCGAAGGACACTTTCTGCTCTGCAGCGTTGCAAGCTTGATTATGGCGGTCGGCAGTTCGGAGGATTGGACGGATAGGGATGATGGAGAATGGATGTGAGGAATAGATGCCTGACAGGAAATGGCCCAAAAGGACGGCAGGGGCTGCGCCAAGGCTTATGCAGGCGGGCCGCTGCGCTGTTTTTCTGCGGTTTTTTGGCGATTGCGGCATTGTCTTCCTGCGGGGATGAAAACGGCGCAAAGGTGGTGTTCACCACCGGCATGGGCCAGGATGAGGTGTTCCGCATCGGCAGCGGGGTCTGTACCGTGCCGGAGATGATGGTGTATCTCACCAATACCCAGAACCAGTATGAGAGCGTCTATGGCCAGGAGGTGTGGAACATTTCCGTGGGGGGCGTGACCATGGAGGAGAATGTGAAGGATACGGTGCTGGCCAAGCTGGCCCAGATCAAGACCATGTACCTTTTGGCCCAGGACAGGGGGGTAGCCCTGGACGAGGCGGAGGCCGGCCGGGTGCAGCAGGCTGCTGCGGAGTATTTCGGATCCCTGAGCCGGCGGGAGGCGGAGCTCATGGGAGTGGAGGAGAAGACCATAGAGAAGCTCTATGAGGAGTACGCTCTGGCGGACAAGGTATATCGCTATATCATACAGGACGTGAATCCGGAAATCAGCGACGACGAGGCCCGCACCATCACGGTGCAGCATATCCTGGTGCGCACGTCCACGGTGGACGGGGCGGGGAACAGGGTGGACTATTCCGAGGAGCGCAGGCAGGAGGCCTACAGGAGCGCCGCTGAAATCCGCAGACAGGCAGTGCAGGAGGAGCAGGATTTCGTGGACCTGGCCACCCGCTACAGCGAGGACGATGTCATCAGCTGCTCCTTCGGCAAGGGGGAGATGGACATCGCCTTTGAGGAGGCCGCCTTCGCCCTGGAGACCGGGGAGGTGAGCCAGGTGGTGGAGACGGAATCCGGCTATGAGATCATCAAATGCCTCAGCACCTTCGACAGGGAGCAGACGGACCTGAACAAGCTGCAGATCGTGGAGGAGCGGCGCAGGGAGGTGTTCGGGCAGGAGTACGACGCCTTTGTGGAGACACTGGCCCGTCAGCTGAATGAGAAGGTCTGGGAGGAGATGGCGCTGCTCCATGACGAAGAGGTGGAGACCACGGGGTTCTTTGATGTCTATGCGAAGTATTTTCCGGATTGATGCCTACTACAGCAGGGGCGTTTCCATAGTTTAGAAAAATTTTAGAAAGTGGGAAATCCAGTGTTTTCGGGCTTTCACGGCATGTTATTAGCACTCGATTAAAATGAGTGCTAATTTTGTCTTGACTTTTGGACAAGTCCGTCTTAAACTAAGTCTCAGGATTTGCGTTTACTGTTTTTTCATAAAAATGGAAGAAAGGGATGTTGTAACATGGCAGCGAAGAGCGGTAATTTATCAATCAACAGCGAAAACATTTTTCCGATCATCAAAAAGTGGCTGTATAACGACCACGACATCTTTTACAGGGAGCTGATCTCCAACGGCTGCGACGCCGTGACGAAGCTGAAGAAGCTGGACATGATGGGCGAGTATACCCTGCCGGAGGGATATAAGGCGAGGATAGACGTCATCGTCAATCCGGAGAAGAAGACCCTGACCTTCACGGACAATGGTTTAGGGATGACCGCGGACGAGGTGGAGGAGTACATCAACCAGATTGCTTTCTCCGGCGCATCCGACTTCATAGAGAAATATAAGGATAAGAGCAACGCGGATCAGATCATCGGCCATTTCGGACTGGGCTTCTACTCCGCCTTCATGGTGGCGGATGAAGTGCATATCGACACCCTGTCCTATCAGGAGGGCGCCAAGGCTGTCCACTGGGAGTGCGACGGCGGTACGGAATTCTCCATGGAGGAGGGGGACAGGACTGAGGTGGGCACTACCATCACCCTGTTCCTCAACGAGGACTGCCTGGAGTTCTGCAACGAGTACAAGGCCCGGGAGGTGCTGAAGAAGTACTGCTCCTTCATGCCCACGGAGATTTACCTGTCCAAGGCCAACACCACAGAGACCCAGATTATCAGGGAGGACGAGAAGCGCGAGGACGATGAAGTCCTGGAGGTGATCCAGCCGGAGAAAAAGGACGATAAGGCGGAGAAGAAAGAGAAGAAAAAGAAAGAAAAGGATTCCGCGGAAGAGACGGACGCAGCGGAGGAAGCGGACGAGGAAGAAGAGGACGAAGAAGAGAAAGAGCCTGAACCCGTCAAGCTGAAGATTAAGAAGCGCCCGGAGCTCCTGAACGAGACCACGCCGCTGTGGGCAAAACATGCCAACGACTGCACCAAGGAGGAGTATCTGGAGTTCTACCGCAAGGTATTCCATGATTATAAGGAGCCCCTGTTCTGGATTCACCTGAACATGGACTATCCCTTCAACTTAAAGGGCATCCTGTACTTCCCGAAGATCAACATGGAGTACGAGTCCATCGAGGGCACCATCAAGCTGTACAACAACCAGGTCTTCATCGCGGACAACATCAAGGAGGTCATCCCGGAATTCCTGATGCTGCTGAAGGGCGTCATCGACTGCCCTGACCTGCCCCTGAACGTGTCCAGGAGCGCCCTGCAGAACGATGGCTTCGTGAAGAAGATTTCCGAGTACATCTCCAAGAAGGTGGCGGACAAGCTCTCCGGCATGTGCAAGACCGAGAAGGAAGAGTATGACAAGTACTGGGATGACATCAGTCCCTTTATCAAGTTCGGCTGCCTGAAGGACGATAAGTTCTGTGAGAGGATGAACGATTACATCCTGTTCAAGAACCTGGACGGCAAGTACCTGACCCTGCCTGTGTGTCTGGAGGTTAAACCTTCCGGCGACGGTGAGAATCAGGAGGCTGAGGGCGGCAGCGCTGTGGACGAGAACGGCCAGAAGGTGGAAGCCGAAGTGGTGGACAGCCAGACAGAGGAGGCTGAGGACGGCCAGGCAGAGGAAAAGAAAGAGAAAGTCATCTACTATGTGACCGACGAGCAGCAGCAGGGACAGTATGTGAAGATGTTCCGGGACAACAAGATGGATGCGGTGATCCTGACCCACAATATTGACCAGCCTTTTATCCAGCAGCTGGAGTCCAAGAATGAGGGTGTGAAATTCCAGAGAATCGATGCGGATGTAACCGGGGCGCTGAAGGCGGAGACTGACGAAGAAGCGGAGAAGGAGCTGGAAGAGCAGGCCAAGGCTCTGGGCGAGATCATGAAGAAAGTCCTGAACAATGACAAGCTCACCGTGAAGGTGGAGAAGCTGAAGGATGAGAAGATTTCCTCCGTGCTGACCTTGTCCGAGGAAACCAGGCGGATGCAGGATATGATGAAGATGTATTCCATGCCGGGAATGGACATGGGCGGCTTCGGCGGGGAAGGCGAGACGCTGATCCTCAATGCGAACCATCCGCTGGTAAAATATGTGACAGATAATCAGGAAGGGGAGAACGTGGATACCATCTGCGAACAGCTCTACGACCTGGCGAAGATCCAGCAGGCTCCCCTGTCGCCGGAAGCCATGACAAAGTTTATCGCAAGAAGCAACGATATTATGATGCTGCTGACAAAGTAAAGCGGCGAAAGCCTGTGACAGATTAAAAAATCTCTGCATAGTATATGATAAGTATATATGCAGAGGTTTTTTTATGCCCAAAAATAAATATGGAGGTAAGTAGATTGAAGAAGTTAAAAGAAAGATTGAAAAGAGGGCTTGCCCTGATGATGGCGGCGGCATCCATTGTTTCCGTGCTTCCGTCCATGAACGTGTCGGCGGCGTCGCAAACAGCGAAGATTACCTTTGCGTACTGCCATGACGGGGCAGGCAACGCCATCCGTTACCAGCAGACCGTCACCCACGACGGGAGGGTATGCGGAGAGGCGGGGGAGGCAAGAACCCGTATCTATGCGGACGGGGAGCCTGCCTTCTGTATCCAGCCGGGCGTGTCGCTGCACACCGGGAACACATTGCAGGCAAATGCGTCCGAAACATGGAACGCCTTAAGCGGGAGCCAGAGGGACGCCGTGAACCTTGCGCTTCTGTACGGTTCGCAGGGCAGCATGGGGAGCCTTCCCGGTTCCGAGGATGAAAAGGTGGTTGCCACGCAGATGGTCATATGGGAGATTGTGACCGGGTGCAGGAACGCCAATGCCCCGTATAACCAGACAGATGGAAAGTTTTATAACAGCATCTGCGCAAACGGGGCAAATGGCGGTGTGTCCGCAGCGTACAGCCAGATTGTGGCGGGTATGCAGGAACACGGGACAATCCCCAGCTTTGCGTCTACCGACAGGAACGCAGTTGTAAAGGAGCTTTCATGGGACGGGGATAAATACGTTGTGAAATTGACGGATACGAACGGGGTTTTATCAAAGTATAACTTCACCTCATCCAACAGCAGCGTGTCCGTGAGTGCGTCCGGGAATACCTTAACCATCACGTCCCAAAAGGCGGTGACGGAGGACGTGCTTTTATCCGCAACCAAGAGAAGCCCGGCAGTCAGCGGCACACTGGTAGCCTATGGCGATGCGTCTTTGCAGGACGTCGTGGTGGGCGTGGAGAGCGCAGCCGACATCACGGTTTACCTGAGCGTGAAAATCCCATACGGCCATGTGCAGATTGTGAAAACGTCCGAGGACGGGATTGTGGAGGGTTTAAGGTTCCAGATTACGGGCAACGGAATCAACAAGACAGTGGTTACGGGGAAGAATGGAAAGATTAAGGTGGAGAACCTGAATCCGGGAACCTACACCGTGACCGAACTGACAGAGGATCGCTATGAGCCGCAGAAATCGCAGAAAGTGACCGTTGCAGGCGGGCAGACCGCAAAGGTGGAATTCTCCAATATCTTAAAGCGTGGGGATTTGAAAGTAATCAAAGGCTCCGAGGACAATCTGGTGGAAGGCGTGAGGTTCCATTTATACGGGACTTCCCTCTCCGGCGCAACGGTAGATGAGTATGCAGTGACCGACAAAAACGGTGTCGCTATGTTCTCTAACATCCTCATTTCCGGCTCCACACCATACACCCTTGAGGAAGTGGACACCGCTGTCCGCTATGTCATCCCGGAGAAACAGAGCGTCACAATCAAGTGGAAGGAAGTCACCAGCGCAACCGTGACCAACATTTTAAAGAAGTTCCGTGTCAACGTGACAAAAACAGATAAGGAAACCGGGGAGCCGCAGGGTGACGCAACGCTGGCGGGCGCAGTGTATGGCATTTATGACGGGGACACCCTGATCGACACCTACACCACCGACAGCGAGGGGAAATTCACCACGAAATATTATATCTGCGGCAATAACTGGAGCGTCCGGGAGATTACGCCATCCGAGGGTTATCTTTTGGATGAAACCGTACACCATGTAGGGGCGGAGCCGGAGAATTACACCATTGAGCTGAACACCACGTCCAATGACGTGCAGGAGCAGGTCATCAAAGGGCGCATTTCCATCATCAAGCACACCGATGACGGAAGCACACAGATTGAAACGCCGGAGGAAGGCGCAGAATTCCAGGTATATTTGAAGCGTTCCGGAAGTTTTGACAATGCAAAAGAGAGCGAGCGGGACACGCTGGTATGCGATGAGTACGGCTATGCGGAAACAAAAGACCTGCCTTATGGCGTTTACACCGTCCACCAGACCAAAGGTTGGGAAGGCAGCGAGCTGATGAAGGATTTTGACGTGTATGTCAGCAAAGACGGGGAGGTTTACCGCTACCTGATCAACAACAGGCCGTTTGCGTCCTATATCAAGATTGTGAAGAAAGACGCTGAAACCGGGAACACCATCCCCCTTGCAGGCGCAGGCTACCAGATTTATGACAGCGCAGGGGAGCTTGTCACCATGAAATACACCTACCCGGAGGTGACGGTGCTGGATACGTTCTACACTGGGGCGGACGGATACCTGATTACGCCGGAGGAGCTGCCTTTTGGGGATTATACTATGGTTGAAGTGCAGGCTCCCTATGGCTATGTACTGGATTCCACACCCATCCCGTTTACCGTGACGCAGGAAAATTCCACCGAGGAAAGCGGCGTCACCGTTGTGGTGACGGAGCAGAAGAACGTGCCGCAGAAAGGAAGAATCCTTGTGTCAAAGACCGCCGAGGAGTTTGCTGGCGTGCAGGTTTCCGGTGACGGCTTCATCGACAAAGACGGGGATTTAACCGAGGACGGCAGCATCTATACCCCGGTCTATGAAGTGGCCGGGAAAGCGGGGGCAGTATATGAAATCATCGCCGCAGAGGACATTGTGACGCAGGACGGAACTGTGCGTGCAGGCGCAGGGGAAGTCGTGGACACCGTTACTACCGATGAGGACGGGAACGCAGAGACGAAAGAGCTGTATCTGGGAAAATATAAAGTCGTGGAAGTGACCGCACCCGATGGATGTGTGCTGAACATCGAAGCCCATGAAATCGAGCTGGTCTATGCGGGGCAGGAAGTTTCCGTGACGGAAACCGACACCGCCTTTTACAATGAGCGCCAGAAAGTGACGGTTGACTTAACAAAAGCACTGGAGCATGACGAAGCCTTTGGCATCGGGAACAAAGGGGAAATCCAGAACGTAGCCTTTGGGCTGTATGCGGCGGAGGACTTGACCGCTTCCAATGGTGACATTATCCCGGCAGACGGATTGATTGAGATTGTATTCTGCAACACGGACAGCATGGCATTTTTTGCCAGTGACCTGCCTTTTGGCAGTTACTATGTGAAAGAGGTATGCACCGACCAGCACTATATCCTTTCCGATGAGAAATACCCGGTGGAGTTCTCCTATCAAGGGCAGGATGCGGCGCTTGTGAGCATTCATGCAAATGACGGGGAACCCATTGAAAATGAGCTGCTCCGTGGAAGAATCGAGGGAATCAAAGTGGACACGGAGGATCAGCCGCTGGAAAATGCCACCATCGGCCTGTTTTCGGCAGGCACGGAGGAATTTACCGAAGATACCGCACTGCTGGTGTCCGTAACAGACGCAGACGGGGCATTTGCCTTTGAGGACGTGCCGTTTGGAACCTATATCGTGCGGGAGATTGCGGCACCGGAGGGGTATGTGCTGAACGAAGCACTGCATTATGTTTCTGTTACGGTAAATGAAGAAGTGATTGAGATTAAAATCACGGATAAGCTGATTATCGGCAGCGTCCGTCTGACAAAGGTTGACGCAGACTACCCGGCAAACAAGCTGACAGGCGCAGTCTTTGAGCTGTATCAGGACACAGACGGAAACCAGAAATTCAACCCGAAGAAAGACGCACTGGTTGCTGAAATCCCGGAAATCTCCGAGGGCATTTACCAGACGGACGGGTTACTATATGGCGGTTACTTTGTAAAAGAAAAGACAGCGCCGGAAGGGTTTGTGCTGGATGAAAACGCCTATTTCTTTGAGATAAACGAGGACGGGAAAATTGTGGACGTGGAGAACGAGGCAGGTGTCGGGTTCATCAACAAGCCGATCACCGGAAATCTGGAGCTGACAAAGACGGACGTATCAGACGGCAAGCTGCTCCCCAACGCAAAGTTCCGCATCAAGGATGAGGACGGGAATGTAGTTGCGACAGGCGTGACCGATCAGGACGGGCTTGCCACCTTTACGCTCCGCTATGGCAAGTACACCTATCAGGAATATGACGCACCGGAAGGCTACCTGATTGACGAAAGGGAGTTCCCGTTTGAAATCAGAGAGGACGGGCAGGTTGTGAAAGCGGCCATGACCAATGAGAAAAAGCCAGTGGAGATTATCACCACGCCAAAGACGGGCGATGAGAGCAACGTGGGATTGTGGATAGCCTTATCCGCTTTATCCGTGGCGGGAATCGGCGTGTTCGGCGTTCTGGCGGCAATGAGCAGGAAAAGGAAGGAGGACTAAGATTATTATGAAAGCAAAGACAGGAATCAGTATTGCGCTTGTGGCATTTATCGTGGTTGCAGCGGTATTCTTAAAAATTCGCAGGAAGAAAGGGTAAAACAAACCCATGCGGTAATTCAGGCAAATCTATGTAGGAAGTGTTACGGGGGCGGCGGTAAGCCGCCCTTTACATACCGGAGGAAAGGAGGTTTTCGAATGGCAGAGAGATTTAATTCCGGGATGGCAGAGAGGTTCGGCATAACCGCCGCCCTGCTTTTGGAGCATATCTGGAGGGAAGTGAAAGAAAACGAGTTCCACCATAGACATTGCTATGAGGGGAACACATGGATGAGATGCAGCAAAAAGGCGTTTACCGTCCATATGCCCTATCTCAGCAGGGGCATGATAACGTGCGGGATTGGCAGGCTGAAAAAAGCCGGGATTCTGGTGCAGGGCGAACACAACGGGAGCCGCTTTGACCGGACGGCATGGTATGCCTTTACCGAATACGGAAAGAAAGTCATGGAAGAAAGCGAGGACGGGGCGCATGGATAACAGGGCTTTTGTATACGGAGGGAAACATTTTGTCCCGGTGAGGAAGTTTGAGAAAAAAGACGGGGACTTTTACCAGATTACACGCAGGCTTAAGAGGGATTTGGAGTTTGGCTTTTTCCGGTCAGACTGTTATGGGAAGGACGGGCAGAAAGCGGAATACAGCCATGAGGGATTTTATGCGGCGTCCCCGGACAAAACCTGCGATATTTTCCGGTGTGTGGAAAATGGAAGGCTGTATGTCCCGTGTGAATATGAGTTGCAGGAATATAAGGAGCCGCAGAAGGACAGGAGGCGGGATTATGAGCGATGAAAAAGAAAAGCGTATGGCAGAAAACTATAAAATTACGCATGGCATCCCCATCGGGGATAAAGAGGTTGTCTTAGGCGTGGATGAAAAGGCGGAAATGCCCTACCTCTGCGCCTTTTATACGAGCAATGAGCTTTTCGGCTCTTACACGGACTGCATGGTGGCGGATGACTATGTGGAGATTGTGGAGATGTTTGCGGAGCGTGTGAAGGCGCAGTGCGTGAAGATACGGGAGGAGCAGGCGAAAGTCACCGTGCCGAGGGAGGTTATTACAGCCGATATGTGCCTGCCGCTTAAAAACGATGACAGTCTGGAGGGGAAGGTTGCCGCAGTCAGGACAGACAGCATCCGGCCGGAGTACCGTTCTGCAGAACACCAGTTAGTCTTAGTGACGGGCGGGAACGGTGCAAGGGGAGGCGCACGGGGAAGTGCCTGCTTCTGCACGAACCTTTATACCGGGGAGAGGAGCAGGTGGGAGAGGTACGACATCCAGGGCGAGGTAAAGCCGGAGTGCTTGCCGGAATGGGCAAAGGAACGCTTTGCCGAAATTCAGAAACAAGAGGCGGCGAAAGCTGCCCCGAACAAGAATCAGAATAAGGATATGGAGGTGCGTTAAATGGACAGTTTCAGAACCAATGCGGGGTTTGTCATCACAACATCCATCCCCGTGGGAAATGCCGAGTTTGTTTTGGGCGTGAACATGAAAAACCCAAATTCCTTTGTCACATGGGAGTGCAAGGGACAGACGGATTACTTTTGGGGGCATTATACGGACAGCCTTTTAAAAGCTACAAAAGACTTATGCCAGCGAGCAATGGATGAAATTCTGTATCTGGAGCAGAGGGAGGAAAAAGCAGCGCAGAGGAACCCGGACAGCGGGTATCATCTGGAAGCATTCGTAAAATATGGGGACAGCAGTGCGGTGATCCAGTTCCCAACGCCGGAATTGGCGGATGTGCTGGGGAGCATTGGAATCACGCAGCCACCGGAAAAGGTATATCTCAAAGCGTATTCCGACATAGAAGTGCAGTTGCAGAATGGCGGGAATAAAGTGTCCGACGCATTGGTGCGGCTGTTCCGGGACGACAATTCGCTCCGCATGGTGAACGAGGTTGCAAAGGCGGTGTTCCATTCTGATTGCCGGGTATATGAATGGGTGGAAAAGAACCTGCGATAACGTATAATAAGTTTCGCAAATTCAATTTCATAAAAACAGACATGGTCTATAGCCGTTTGGCAGAATTAAGTTACCACACAAAATTTTACTAAGGAGGCTAAAACCATGTCTGATAACATTATACAACTCAATGAAGATTTAATAAAGCACAATTTAAAGGATCCTGTCCGCAGCAGCGTCGAAGAAACTCTGAATGCCATGCTTGATAAAGAGGCCGGCGAACTTGTAAATGCCCGGAAATATGAGCGTTCCTCTGACCGCCAGGGGTATCGCTCTGGCCATTACAGGCGAAATTTTCAGACTACTGCTGGTGATGTCGAACTAAAAGTTCCAAAGTTGAAAGGTGTTCCTTTTGAACCTGCTATCATCGAACGCTACCGCCGCAGGGAATCTTCCGTAGAAGAAGCTCTGATTGAAATGTATCCGGCAGGCGTTTCCGTACGGCGTGTTGAGGACATTACCGAAGCCTTATGGGGAACAAAAGTGTCCCCAGGCACGATCAGCAACCTCAATAAAAAGGCTTATGAGCATATCGAAGTCTGGCGTACACGCCCATTGACTGGCAGTTATCCGTATGTCTATGTGGATGGCGTCTGTCTGAAACGCAACCGGGGTGGTGAAATCCAAAACGTATCTATCTTTGTTGCTATTGGAGTCAGCAACGATGGATGCCGTGAGATCATTGGTGCGGCAGAAGGTATGAAGGAGGACAAGGAGAGCTGGCGCTCCTTCTTTGTATGGCTGAAAGAACGTGGTTTAACCGGAGTTCGCCTGATCATCGGAGATAAAAACCCGGGAATGCCGGAAACTATACCGGAAGTATTTCCAGATGCCCGTTATCAACGCTGTACGGTTCATTTTTACCGGAATATTTTCTCTGTTACTCCACGTAACAAAATGAAAACGGCAGCTATGATGCTCAAAGCGATCCATGCCCGGGAAAGTAAGGAGGCAGCCCGTGAAAAAGCACTCCGGGTTGCAGAAAAGCTGAAAGAAATGAAACTCAACTGTGCTTCTAAAAAGCTGCAGGATGGAATTGAAGAAACGCTTACCTACATGGATTTTCCAACACAGCACTGGACGAGGATCCGGACCAATAATACCATAGAACGGTTAAACCGTGAGATCAGACGTCGGACAAAGGCAATCGGGGCGTTTCCGGACGGTCAGAGTGCTTTAATGCTGGTATGTGCCAGACTGCGCCATGTGGCCGGAACCCAATGGGGAGCCCGCCGTTACATGAACATGGAGCA
>OFHB01001240.1_pt1 | contig 15005 bp, 12 predicted proteins | sample 1521881 | NCBI WGS metagenome assembly OFHB01 (sample SAMEA3504090, study PRJEB24116) | mouse gut metagenome | biome: mouse gut; feature: mouse-associated habitat; material: faeces | place: Denmark | collected 2011
GGGCGTGACGGCTCAGATCAACGTGTAGAGGAAGACAGACGGCAACAGCCGGTAATTGACAGAGGAAAAAGCAGGTGCAGGCATTGCGAAAGAGGAGTACATGGCGCAAATACATAGGGATGTTGACTGCCGTTGCGGCACTGTGTGCCGGTTTGCGCATGTCTGCGGCGGCGAAAGAAGAAACCACGGAGGCGGACCGGCAGGTGCGGGCGGCGTATGAGGAGTACCAGGGGCGGCTGAACGGGATCACGCGGCGGGCCCAGATCGCGGACAGCGGATTTCGGGTGATCGAGGATCAGATCTTTCCGCTGGAGACGGCCTGTTATGGGGAGATCCTGTTAGTGCCTGCCATGGAAGAACGTTACCGGCGGCTGGTGCTGTTTTTTACGAAGGAAGATGGAGCGGTGGTGTACCGGACGGATCAGCTGGCAGCCAACAGCTGGAATATGGGGACTCTGGAACAGCCTGTCGTGGAGATTGGAGCCGTTTCGTTTCAGGATCTGAACCGGGACGGGAGGATGGATATCGTGCTGATCGTCACCTGCCGGAACCGGACGGGGCTGTATGCAGGCAGGGAGTATAAGGTGGGAGATGTGCTCTTCCAGGGAGAAAAGGGGTTCTACCGAGATTACCGGATCTCGGATAAGATCAATCGATTCGGGATGAACAAGAGCGCGGAAAGTATCATTGCGTATGTCAGGGACGGGCGCTCCGCGGAATTCCTCTATACGGCGTCCACGAAAGAGGAGCTTTTAAAGAATGGCTTTGTCATTACGAAGGAGCAGGACTATTTCAGACAGTTCGAGAAGCTGGGGCATTTGGAGGTAATGCCGGGAAGCTACACGATTGCCGAGTTTTCGATTTTCATGATCTATCTGGTGGATGAACAGGGGAATATTGTCTGGAGCTTCCAGCCCATGGGAGACTATGACAATCTTTATGCGCTTAAGGGGATCACCTGCCGGGATATTGACGGGGATGGGATGAAGGATATTTTAGTCCTTGCCAGATACAGTTATGAGGGGAATGAGCTTTCAACGAAAAGCGATTATTCTATTTATTATCAGCGCACCGGCGGCTTTTATGAGGAGACCGGGATACAAAAGAAATATCCCTGCAGCGACGAGGACACGGTGGCGGGCCTGGTGGAAAAAGCAAGAGCTTATTGGGGGTGGAAGACAGAAGAATGAATAAGATACTGATTGTAGATGATGAAAAGGCAATATGTGATCTGATCGAGCTGAATTTATCAGCTTCCGGTTATCAATGTATGACGGCCCAGGACGGGCTTAAGGCGATTGAACTGATCGATAAGGAGAAATTTGACCTGCTTCTCCTGGATATCATGCTTCCAGGGGTGGACGGCTATGATATTTTGGAATATGCCAGGCCCTATAAGATACCGGTGATCTTTATCACCGCAAAACACGAGGTAAAGGAACGGGTTAAGGGGCTTAAACTGGGGGCCGATGATTATCTGGTCAAGCCCTTTGACGTGGTGGAGCTGGTGGCCAGGGTGGAAGTGGTGCTGCGCCGTTACAACAAGACGGAGACCCTGCTCACGGCGGGGGACGTGGTGGTGGACACGGAGGCCCGGAAGGTGACCAGGGCAGGGAAGCCGGTGGTGCTGACCAACAAGGAGTACGGTCTGCTGGTATTGTTCATCAGCAACAAGAATATAGCATTATTCCGCGAAAATCTATACGAAAAAGTGTGGGGAGACGAGTATCTGGCTGACAGCCGGACGCTGGATCTGCATGTCCAGAGGCTGCGCCGGAAAATGGGCTGGGAGGAAAATCTGGTGGCGGTGTACAAGATAGGCTACCGGCTGGAAATCTGATATGAAGTTTGTATACAAGATTCTGCTGTGGACAATCATCATCATGGCCATGGCTTTCGGGCTCAGCGGGTATCTGTTCGTGAACTCGGTCTTCCAGAAGTCCCTGGAACGGGAGGTGGCACAGGCCCTGGACGGCAGCAATATCCTGCGGTTCGCCTTCGAGACGGCGGCCCTGAACATTCCCACCAAGTACAATGTGCTGCAGGACATTGCCGTGGAGCAGATTGGGGCCAAGCTGGAGAGCAGCGGCCAGGGGACAGGGCGGCACCTGCGGCTGTCCGACGAGAAGCGGGAGGTGCTCTACCGAAGCGAGGGATTTCCGGAGGATACTTCCCTGCTGCAACAGATCACGGAAGAAGCGAAAGTCTGGCAGGTGACTCCCAAGGGAAACCGCTACTATATCCACACGGGCATCATGGTCAACGCCCTGGACAGGAATCTGTACCTGGAGACATTGGAGGACGTGACGGAGGTGTTCGAGGAGCGCACCTTGGGCTTCTCCGTCTACAGGCGGGTGACATTGGCCATGCTGGTATGCAGTTCTTTGGTGATGTTCCTGATCTGTACCTGGCTGACGAAGCCCATCCGGCTGCTGACCGGCGCCACCAAGAAGATGGCGGAGGGGGACTACAGCTATCGGGCCAAGCAGGTCAGCAACGATGAACTGGGGCAGCTGACCATGGATTTCAACAGCATGGCAAACGTGCTGGAGGGCACCATCGGGGAGCTCCAGGAGGAAATCCGGGCCAGGGAGGATTTCATCGCCGCCTTTGCCCACGAATTGAAGACGCCTTTGACAGCAATCATCGGCTACGCGGATCTGCTGCGCTCCCGCAGGCTGGATGAGGAGAAGCATTTCCTGTCATCCAACTATATCTATACCGAGGGGAAACGCCTGGAGAACATGTCTTTCCGGCTGCTGGACATCATCGTGACCAAGCGGGAGACCATCAATCCCCAGCCTGTGGCGGCCAAGGTGCTGTTCGAATACCTGAAGGACATGTTCGCCGGGAACGGGGAACAGAAGCTGCGCTTCGCCTTTGGGGCGGGAACGGTGCACGCGGAGGCGAACCTTCTGAAATCCGTGCTGCTGAACCTGGTGGACAATGCCTGCAAGGCTTCCAGCCAGGGCGGCCTGGTGGAGGTGTTGGGCAGAAGACTGGAAGACGGGTACGTCTTCTGCGTCAGGGACTACGGCGTGGGCATTCCTGAGGAGGAGCTGAAAAAGGTCACGGAAGCCTTTTATATGGTGGATAAATCCCGCTCCCGCAGCAGAAACGGAGCGGGATTGGGGCTGGCGCTGTGCGTGGAGATACTGCGGCTGCACGGCAGCGAGCTGGAGATAGAGAGCACTGTAGGAGAGGGTACCTGTATCAGCTTTGTGATTCCGGACAGGCAGGAAGCGGCCGCGCAAGAGGAGGGGGCGCGGGACAAGGCGGAGCCGGGCAGGCCGGAGCCGACAGTGGATAAGGCCGGGATAGGCGGGGCAAAGTTGGAAAAGGACAGGGCCGGGAGTGGCGAGCCTGGGCCGGAACCGGACGGAGCCGGGAGCGACGAGTTTGAGCCGAATCAGGACGATGGGGCGCGGGGCGGAGAAAATCCGGATGTGCCGCTGCGGGACAGGGCAGGTGAAGATGGAGAGAATGAAGATTGGGAAGAAGAACTGGGGGAAGCTTAGCCTTCTGCTGCTTCCTCTGGCGGCAATCATCGTAGGGCTGGCGGTATGGGGGCCGGAGGCGCTGGCCAGATACCGGGACCGGGGCGTCCTGAACCAGATTCAGGAACAGGAGAGCGGCGAGGGGACGGAGGGCTATCGCTATTCCCTGGGCGGAAACGAGAAAGTCTACATCCTTGCCCAATGCCTGAACAATCAAGTTCTGCCGGAGAGCGACCAGAACGCCATGACCCGCAACGACCTGGAGAATTTGGAGCTGACAGGCACCTACGCGTTCGTGGCGAACCGGAAAGACGCCTCCGGGCAGGAGGTGCCGGAGAGCACGGGAATCGAGCTGGGAAACCAGGGAATCCGGGAACTGAAAAGCTTAGGGGTCTTGCCCGATGAAGTCCAGGAGCTGACGGAAAATGACTACAGAGCCGACTTGTATTCCGCCATCGACGTGCCGGAACCTCAGAACAATGTGCTGGTGTGGAAGATTGGCCTGAGCACCGGCGCGCGGAACGCCGACAGGCAGAACCGTCTGCTGGATGCCTATGTGGACGCGGACACGGGGAAGGTGTACGAATTCTATGTCAGGACAGAAATCTCGTCCTGGGCGCAGGTGGACGCGGACGGCATCGCGGCGGCCTGGGCGGAGTATATGGAGCTGGGACAGCCGACGGAATACGAGAATACCAATCCGCTGTCAGAGAACACCCCTTACTTCAGGAAGTATACCTTCGCAGGGACGGAAGAGGGGGACATCATGGTGACCATCGGCTACTACGAGGGCATCAATGAACTGTACCTGAAGATTTCCCGGTAGATTCCGGGCATCCGGTGCCGGGGCATCAATGATGCAGCTTTGATGGAAAAAAGATGAGATTAGGATACAAAAAGGATGTTAATTTGATGAAGCTCTTTCGTATGCTTTAGATAGCAGATGCGGAAGAGCTTTTTTGGTGCATGGGGCGTCTGCTCTATTGATCAGAAAGAAGAGGGGGATGCGGTATGGCAAGACGAAACGGCAGAAGAAGGTATCCGGAGGAGGTGAGGCTGGTCAGGGTCAGGCCTCATGACGAGAGGACGAGGAAGGGCGGGAAGGGGCGGCTGGTGAGGCTGGGGGTGTTCCTGGCCGTTTTCTTTCTGTCGGCCGCCTGCCTGGGGAAAGTCTGCTCTGTGCTGATCGGCCAATGTGTCAACGCCTTCGCGCCCCAGGAGGAAGCGGAGCCTGGAGAGGAGAAGCTGCCGGAGGAGATGCTGGGGGAACCGGTCGGCGTGAACCCGGATGACGTGGTCATGCTGTCCCAGGAGGAGCACGGGCCGCGGATAGCCATCGATGCCGGACACGGAGGCGAGGATGACGGATGCCATCGGAACGGGGTGTCGGAGAGCGAGGTCAATCTGGAACTGGCGCTGCTGCTGGAGGAAAAGCTCCAGACCCTGGGCTTCGAGACGGTGATGCTCAGAGAGGACCAGGAGTCGTTCCTCAGCCTGGAAGAGCGGGTGAAAAAGGCGGAGGACGAGGATGCCGACATTTATGTCAGCATCCATCAGAACGCCTGTGAGGAAGACGAGGAAGAGATAGACGGCATTGAGACCTGGTATTACACCGGGATGCAGAAGGGCAGAAGGCTGGCGCAGCTGGTGCACAATGGGGCGGTGGGCAAGACCGGTGCCACGGACAGGGGAGCCAGGGAGACGGACGAACTGTATGTCCTCAAAGAGACCTCCATGCCGGCCTGTCTGATAGAGACTTCCTTTCTCTCCAACAGCAGGGAGCGGCAGGCAGTCACCTCCCCGGAATATCAGAAGAAGCTTATAGAAGGCATCGCCCAGGGCATCGACTATTATTTTTACCCAAAGACGATGTACCTGACTTTTGACGATGGCCCTTCGGAGAAGAATACGGCAGCCGTCCTGGATATCTTGAAGGAGAGGGGGATTGAGGCCACTTTTTTCGTGGTAGGGGAGAACGTGAAGAAGCATCCGGAGGTGGCCCGCAGAATCGTCCGGGAGGGGCATACCCTCGGCATCCATTGCTATAGCCATGACTACAAGGAAATCTACAAGGATGTGGACAGCTATCTGGAGGACTTCCAGAAAGCCTATGACCTGGTCTATGAGGTCACAGGGGTGGAGGTGGAACTGTTCCGCTTTCCCGGCGGCAGCATCAATGCTTATAATAAGAAGGTCTACAAGGATATCATCCAGGCGATGACGGAGAAGGGATTCATTTATTTCGACTGGAACGCCAGCCTGGAGGACGCCACGAAGAACACCACGCCGCAGATGCTGGTTCAGAACGGCGTGAGCAGCACCCTGGGGCGGAAGACGGTGGTCATGCTGGCTCACGATGTGGTCTACGACACCACCCAGTGCCTGCGGGAGCTGATAGACAGCCTGCCGGAGTATGAGATGAAGCCCTTGACGGCGGAGGTGGAGCCGATACAATTCTAGGCGTGCCGGATGCCGAGCCGGTTTTTGATACAGTTTTAGGCGCGTCTGATGTCGATTCAATCCAGGGCGCAGTTGGTGTTGGCTAAGGCAAAGCATTTTTACGCGGCGAGTTTTGAAATAATCCTTGCGATCGGCGTGGATTTGTGCTACAATCTCTTTGTTCGGGGCGAATGTGCCCTGTATGGATGGATTCCCGAGTGGCCAAAGGGGACAGACTGTAAATCTGCTGCAAATTGCTTCGGTGGTTCGAATCCACCTCCATCCATTTTCCGTAGGAAATCTGCTGGTATGGTGGAATAGGCAGACACAACAGACTTAAAATCTGTCGGGGGCGACCCCGTGCCGGTTCAAGTCCGGCTACCAGCATTGCTTTATACTTAATAATGGGATTCACGTTTTTGGCTGTAGTAGGAGTGAGTTCTTTTTTATTGTGTAGAGAGCTGGCTTTTAAAGTGACAAATTGCTGGTAAAAAACATAACATTTTAAAATTTTGTATAATTTTACCAGTGCAAAATCTATTTATTTTACATTCTTGCACTTGACTATGTCCTGAAAGGCAGATATAATAGAGAAGCAATGTGGCCATAGAGCGGGTTCGGATTCCTGAGGAAGGATACTGTGCTGTGTCATGAAATGGCCAGGTCATGGAAAAGGGAGGATGACTGTCCCATGAAAGATGGAAATAATCTGGGCGGAAAGAATAAATATATATGGAAGATAGCGGTTGCTGTCCTTCTTGTAGTCGCGATGGTATGTGTGGGGGTAGCCTGTGCGAGGAAAGCGAAGGAGGATGCGGCTCAGGACACGTTCGAGCAGTTGGCGGAGCGGACCAGCAAGGTGCCGCTTGAAACACAGGAGCCTTCTTCGGAAGGTGTACAGCCTACGGAGGAGCCGTTGGCAGAGAGCGAGGATCCGGCAGATATTCTGGGAGAGTTAGGAGTGCCTGTCCCGGAGAAGGAAGTGGATTTTGAGGATTTGCAGCAGAATGTGAACAAGGATATTTATGCATGGATTTATATTCCTGATACGAAGATAGATTATCCGATACTGCAGCATCCTACAGATAATGTATACTATCTGAACCACAATCTGGACGGTAGCAGCGGCTATCCGGGATGCATTTATTCAGAGGACTATAATAAGAAAGATTTCAGCGATCCTGTGACAGTGCTGTATGGGCATAATATGAAGAACGGCAATATGTTCGCTGGTCTCCACAAATATTCGGACAGCGAATACCTGGCAGAACATCCTTATATATATATATATACGCCAGATGGGATGCTGGTATACCAGATTTTTGCGGTTCATCAACACAGCAATGAACATCTGTTGTATGGCAAGGATTATACACGAGAGACAATAATGGAAAGTTACATAGGAGCGATAGAGCGTGAGCGGAGTATGGTGAGCGTTGAGGACGAAGCTATTGAAGTGGATGTGGACAGTCATATTTTGACGCTGTCTACATGCATATCGAACAAACCGAATAATAGGTTGTTGGTGCAGGGGGTGCTGCTGAATGGCGAATAGGCCCAAAAAGGCAGGCGTGGGAGGTAGAAAAAAGAAGAGTTTGCAGTTTCACCGTATCATGATAAATATAGCTCTGGGAGCTGTAATGCTAGTGTTTGTGGCGGTGATATCGTTTCTGCTGTTGCAGATATCTGGAAAGAACAGTCTTTACAGTAGAGCTGATAATGGCGAACTTATGGCTACATTGTCGAATTTGGCAGTAGAACTAGGCGGCAGTATTGATGTAGAAGACGATTGGCAGGAAGGGGATTTCCGATACGAGGGAATTCACTATCGGTATAATGATGACATTTTGACATTTCTTTTCCTTGGCATTGATAAGATGGGCGTTGTAGAGCGTGTGAAGGAAGGGATAGAAGGGGGACAGTCGGATGCGATTTTTTTGCTGGTGCTGAATCCACGCAATAAACAGATAAGTGTCATCGGGATTCCCCGAGATACTATGACCGAGATTGATGTATGTGATCGTAATGGGGAATATTGGGGAAAGACTAAGGGACAATTAGCAATTCAGCATGGTTATGGAGATGGAGCTGAATTAAGCTGTGAACGTACAATGAATGCAGTTGCAAGTTTAATGTATGAATTACCGATTCATGGCTATTGTGCAATTAACATGGGGGCCATCCCGTTATTGAACGATGCAGTGGGCGGAATAGATGTGGAAGCACTGGAGACAATGAATTTTAAGGGGTTTCATGTAGAACAGGGCAACGCTCTACATCTGGAAGGAATGGATGCCTATCATTATCTGCATGACAGAAATATTGAAGTGGATTACAGTGCAAAGAGTCGCTTACAGAGACAGAAGCAATATTTGCTCAAGTATGCATCAGCGGTGATGGAGGAATTGAAGAAGAATGTTGGCTTTGCTGTATCTCTGTATGGGACATTGAGTAAATATATGGTGACAGATATCTCGGTAGACGAGGTAAGTTACTTGGCTACACAGGTGCTAGGCTACAGCTTCGACAGTGACAATATGTATGTTTTGGAGGGAGAGACTGTCATAGGCGAGATATATGAAGAGTTTTATCCAGATGAGGAAGCATTGTACAAATTGATTATAGAAATATTTTATGAAGAGGTAGAATGAGGCTGGTTTTACGGCCGTAGAGCGGTATTAGGCTGAAAAGCTTGATATAACCACATGGAAAGGGAAGGAGGAAGAAAAGAAATGAAAAGATTTACTAAAATGTTGGCGTTAGGAATGACGCTGGCAATGGTGTTCGGCATGAGCGTTAGCGCTGCGCCGAGTCCTTATGCACCGGGAATGGTTACGATAGTTGAAGAGTTGCCTGAAGGATGGGTGCAGGGGACGACTACGGAAGAGGCCTATAACAATGCTAAGGCAGCAGCAGAGAGCGCTGATGCTAAGGCACAGATTGAACTGGCATGCCCCGGCTGGACATTCGATGCTGTAATGGATGTTTGGAATTTTGGTGCAACTTCTGCTGATGCCAAAGATGGTTTTGTGAAGGTCAAAATGCCCGCATTGCCTGACAGAGATAACTACACATATGTGCTTCTTCACTATCGGACTAGTGACTGGACAAATATTAAGGGTTATCCTGAAGTAATTGATTTTAAGCTTGCGGATTGGGAAAACAACTACTGGACATTCCAGGCAGCAGGTGGTTCTCCTGTTATTTTTGTGAGACTGGTTAAGAAAGCTGCTACTACCACTACTACCGAAAACGGAAATGGTGGAGCTGCTGCACCTGTAGCTGACGCACCTGCAGCTGGAACACCTGCTGGTGGAGTTGTATCCCCTAAGACCGGTGAGGCTATGCCTGTGGCAACAGTAATGGTGCTTGTATGCCTGGCTGGCGTTGCTGTATGCGCTAAGAAAGTACGTAACAACGGCTAATAGTCGTTTGCAACAGAGCCTACCCATGGGGCTGAAAACATGGGACGGCTACGCGTAGCTGGCAGAGGCGGATGTTTATCTGCTAGAATTGATTATGAAATGAAGACTATTAAATCCTTAAACATGTGGTTGGTTGAGCCTCGCTTTATGCGGGGCTCAATATGAAAAGAGCGCAGACAAATTTATGTGTTCAGACGATTTTACATCTTACGGCGCGAGCGCTTTTCTGTAAAAGGGCTAATTCGCATATTAGCAATTTCAAGAGATTAATGGCAAGAAAATTTCGCGGAGTAAGATGTGGAACCGTAGTGTATGGAGGCACAGAGAGGAGGATGCGGTCGTTATGTATAGAAAGAGGGCAGGGGGATGGCTGAAGCATCTTGACTTCATCGTGCTGGACATATTGTGTCTGCAAGCTGCTTTTCTGCTGGCTTTTGCGGTATGTACGGGTCTTTCCAGTCCTTATGCGAACGATGCATATCAGGAGATTGGCATTATTCTTTTATTGGCATGTATCTGTGTGACTCTTTTGTCTGATGCTTTCAGCGGCGTACTGAAGAGAGGCCGTTATGAAGAGTTTGCTGCAATGCTGGAACAAGCCTGTCTCATAGAAGCTGTCATCATAATTTGTCTGTTCACTCTACAAAAAGAAATAAGCTATTCCAGATTTATTATCTATTTAACGGGCGTGCTGTATGTCTGCATTGGGTATTTTGTCAGATGCCTATGGAAAGCGATTCTGTCCCGGCGCAGATCAGTAGTGGAACGGCATTCATTGCTCGTGGTGACAGAACAGGCATTGGCCGAGCAGGCGGTAAAGGATGCCATGGAGCAGGAAACGGGACAGTTTCTGGTAACAGGTGTTGCAATCCTGGACAGCGATATGCGGAATCAGGAGATTCTCGGGGTTCCGGTTGTGGCAAAGGTGGATAGTGTGGCAGAGGCTGTGTGCCGCAGTTGGGTGGATGAAGCGCTAGTGGTGTTGCCAAAGGAAAGGCCTTATCCAGGAAAACTGATAGAACAGTTGGCTGGGATGGGGATGGTGGTTCATTTCAGCGTCTTCCGTGCGGAGGAAGCGGGAGAGATGCATCAATCTGTAGGGCGTTTTGGGGATTATACAGTACTTACTACTAGCATCAGTATCGCGACACCGGTGCAACAGCTGGCCAAACGTATGCTGGACATTGTCGGAGGAGCAATAGGGTGCTTGATTACGGGCATTCTTTTTTTGTTTTTGGCACCTGCGATATTCATTACTTCACCAGGACCGATTTTTTTCACCCAGGAAAGGGTGGGGAGAAATGGAAAACGCTTTCGTATCTATAAGTTCCGAAGTATGTATATGGACGCAGAAGAGCGAAAGAAGGAATTGCTAAAACTGAACCAGCATGGAGATGGGCTGATGTTCAAGATGGAAGCCGACCCGCGTATTATTGGCTGTAAGATTCTTCCAGATGGAAGAGTGAAAAAAGGGCTTGGAAATTTTATAAGAGATTGGAGTTTAGACGAGTTTCCGCAGTTTTTCAATGTGCTGAAAGGAGATATGAGCCTTGTAGGAACCAGGCCGCCGACATTGGATGAGTGGGAGAGGTATGAACCGCACCATAGGGCAAGACTTGCTGTCAGGCCAGGAATCACAGGGTTGTGGCAGGTCAGCGGAAGGAGCAAGATAACAGATTTTGAGGAAGTTGTAAGGCTGGATACAAAGTATATAGTGGACTGGAGCATGGCGTTGGATTTGAAAATTTTGCTTAAAACAGTGAAAGTAGTGATTTTCAGGGACGGAGCCATGTAAAAGTTGGTAGCTGATAATAAAATTATTTTTAGAAAATAGGAGGACAGTAATGGGTTATAAAGAAGAATATGAGCAGGAGATTGACCTAAAAGATATGCTATTTCATATCCTGTACAGATGGCGTTCTATCTTGTTGGCCATGATTCTGGTAGGTGTTGCTGCAATAGGTTATGTGGTGGTATATAATCTGATTACCCTTCCGGGAGAGCGGGCTGAGGTGCGAGGGGAAATGCAGGAACAGATGAGGGTTCTAGAAGAACTGGAAGGAGTGGAGGCGGAACAACAAGACGCAGCGGCAATAACGGAGGTTAAGGATCGGATTCAATTATTGGATGAGCAGTTGGGTGAGTTGCAGAATCTAAGTCCTGTGAAATATGGTGCCATAGGCATTGCTGTCGGTCTCTTTGGAATGATGTTCCTTTATGGGATTGCCTATGTGCTCAGCGATAAGCTACGGGGAGAGCGTGAGCTTTTAGAAAGGTATGGATATCATTTGCTTGGGACATTCCCGCGCCGACGTAAGGGAAAGGCATTGACCGGTTTTGATCATGTTCTGGAGAAGAAGGAGGGGGGATCTGGACAGGCTGCAGAAGAGGAGACATATGGGATTATCTCAGCGAACATTACGAACCTTGCAAAAGATGGGGGGTTGTTCCTGATGACAGGGACTGTGGATATAGGGAAGTTGCAGCGTCTTACGAAAGCAATATTGCCGATGCTACAGAAGAACGTGATGTTGGCAGTGGGCGCAGACATGAATCGAACAGCGAGTACAGTGGAATCATTAGGGGAATGCGATGCGGTAATTCTGGTGGAAGAGAGAGGAACATCTTTACGGGGAGGGATACAGAAAGAGCATGAGAACATCGCTGCACTGGAGAAGCCAGTAATAGGGTATATTGTGCTGTGATATCCCCCATTATGTTTGAAAAGTGATTATCTCCCGGCTTTCGGCTACAGTATATCAGAGGGTATTTCTGATAAGCTGTTAGATGAAAGCTGGGAGATTTCTGTATGCCTCAGGAAATCAAATCACGGATTGCTTCCATTATAAGTGTTTCCGCATCATAATCATTTTTGTAATCGTTCTGTCCGTTCAAGCTGGTGTAATCAAAGCAGAGATAATATTTCAATTCATCTTCCAGATATTCCTTATAGTTATCATAGGTCAATTGGCACTTACCAGCATGCATATATGCCAGCATCAGACTGTTTATCCATGAACCATAATGGAGTGAATCCTTGTAATGGTTTATATCGGTTGTGATATCCGTTAAATTATTGAAAGAGAACAATTTAATGTTGCTGTAGGGCAGAATTTGTTCAATCACTATTGTCTCTGCTTCGTGTTGCCTGTAAATGGTTCCATCGGCTAATAATTTTCCCCACCATACAGCGCTATATGGCGGGAAGAAATAATAGAATGTGACATCAGGATACTCTTCGGCCAATGATGTAATGTTCTGGCGGACGGTGCCAAGTACAATCTCCTTTTCCTCCTCTGTCAGATGAACTGGCTCTTCGGGAGTTTGGAATTCTATGCCATCAGGGCATACTGCGTTTATGCCATATACTTGGTAAGCAGCCCAGTTCGAATATGCATCAAAGGATGTGATGCCTCCTTCAAAATCCTCAGAATTCCGTTCCAATAACATAGGATATATCCTACCAAAAATCACGTCTCTGTTGAAGAGATAATTGACATCATTGAAGAGATAATCATCGTATAAGTAAGTAGGATATTTGCCTAAGTCCTGGCGCAGGGCATCTTTATCTTCGATAAATTTCTGCATATCCAGACCTCTGACAATGGTCTTCAGGTTAGGATTACTCCTTAATGCGACAATTAAGCTGTCATTGATTTCCTTATAAGACCCGCCGGAGTAAGCTACTTTGATGGAAGTAGTTCCAAAAATCTCATCCATTTCAGAGGTCTTGAAATTTTCTGCCATAGAGGTTCCTGTAATCAGAGCATCATATTCAAAATGTTTGATGATTCCGTCATTCTGACTCCTCTGATTGTTCAAGGTATAAAAGTAGTCTTCCAGGTATGGCGGATGGTAATGAAAAAAGGGATCCACATGAATCACCAGTGCGGCGATAGGAAGTAAGGCGACAATGGGCAATAGGAAATGGAGCAATAACCATATTCTTGGTTTTATCTTCTGGTTCATTCTTATACCTCCTAAAAATTAAAATAAACGAAAACCGATTCACTGCTCAGGCATAAAAAGCTCCATATAAAAGCTATGGAAGAGGGTACTAGCAAAAACCAGCTATTCTTTTTCAGGTTCCGATAGTTGTTTTCCGGCATCAAACATATGCCATATCCGGACAGAATAAAGAGCAGCATACTAAATCCCCTGACGCGCCCATTGATGGAGACAAGGTGTAGTGACTCCAGTATAAATGCCATCTCTGGAAGCACGAAGGAACGGATCAGGCCATCGCTGACGGACATGTCCTGGAAAGTAAATATTTTATCCAAGATGGATGCCCATTGGACTATGCTTTCAGACCTGAACAATAGCCATAAAATATTGACTGACAGGAAAGTAGCGCCCCAACGGACGACCACATTTATCTTTTTCTGCTGTTTTTCAAAGATTCGGTCATAAATGCTGAATGCTCCATGCAAAAATCCCCATAGGATGAATGTCCAATTGGAACCATGCCATATCCCGCTGACTAAAAATACTATCATCGTATTGAGATATGTACGGGATTTGCCTTTTTTGCTCCCGCCTAAGGGTATATATATATATTTGGTAAAAAAGGCGGTCAATGAAATATGCCATCTTTTCCAGAAGTCCCTTATGGAGACTGCTTTGTAGGGGGAGTCGAAGTTTATGGGCAGCTGGATATTCAGCATGGAGGAAACGCCGGCTGCCATGTCTGAATAGCCGCTGAAGTCAAAGTATATTTCAAAAGTGTAGGATAGCATAATCAGGATTAGATCCATGGACGTTGCAGTCTCAAGGTTAGAGTATCCCCAATTGACAGCTGCGGCGAAGGTGTCCGCCAATATCACTTTCTTGAATAGTCCGAAGCTGAAAGTTTTTATGCCGCAGGCGATATTGTACCAGTCAATCTTTTTTAGATTATTATCATTCAGCTGTTTCATGAATCCTTCAGGCTCATTGAGCGGGCCCATAAGGATTTTGGGGAAGTACAATATGTAGGCGAGATAATCCAACAGGTTCGGAGAGATTTTTCCCTGGGATACGTTCACGGTATACATGATTTGCTGGAACGTGAGGAAGCTGATTCCCAGGGGCAATATAATTGCTTTTAGAGGGGATTGGTCTTCCTCAAGTGTGGCATTATAATATGCAATAAAATAATTGATATATTTAAAACAAAGCAATGTGACTATATTACATATGATGTCTAATATTAACAGCGCTCTTTTCTTAGGAGAATGAACAATGGCCATTGCTATGCAATAATTGACAAGTATGCTGATGCCTAAAAAGAAAGCATTATACCAGTCTCCGTATAGGTAAAAAAGCGCGCTTCCTATGATAAGGACAAATATGCCGCATGTAGGGGTTATTTTATTAAGCGTGAAGTAGGTGATAATCAATAATGGCAGAAAGGCCATTATAAAAATATAGGAATTGAATTGCATGGCGGCAAAGGCTCCTTTGGCATGTTTTTCAGAAAGTAAAATATTATATTAACAAATATAATTTTAGCTTAAATACAATAAATATGCAAGGGGAAAGACGTGTGCGGTTCAGGAGATTATCTATATGAGGATTTTGGAGGATTAGATTCACAAATTCAGGGCGTATTAAGGAAATGCCTCCAAATAACCTACGCAAGCCTGTTGCAAAATTTACAGAT